>RCUP01001809.1_pt1 | contig 12399 bp, 11 predicted proteins | sample 2166341 | NCBI WGS metagenome assembly RCUP01 (sample SAMN09932325, study PRJNA488358) | compost metagenome | isolation source: compost soil in succinonitrile-enriched | place: Germany: Experimental Botanical Garden | reverse complement strand
CAATTCACCGTTTGTAGGCTCGAAAACAAAATTTACTTCCAGAAATTCTTTTACCTTGGGCGTTGCAATGAAACAAATAATTAATTCCTGACCGGCTACCAGATCAATGGGGTAAAGAGTCCGTTCGGAAACAATTAAACTAAGTCCCGGTTCGGTAAAAGGTTTGGAAATAAGCCGCTTGATTTCTGCTGCACCTTTCCGGATTTCTTCACAGGGATATTTGGTTTCTCCTTCGAAAATAATCATTTGAACCGGTTGAAGGCATTTTGCATTTAATGAAAACCGGCCGTTGAAAGAAGCCTTAAAGGAACAAAAAATGGTATTTTTTTCCGGAATCTCTTTCAGCGCAGCGTAGGCTTGAAAGTCATTTACAGCGCCCCCTTTTCCGGAAAACTGCATGCGGTACTCTCCTGTTTTTAAAATAGTGACTGCACCCGTACAATCTGAGATCGCATCAGAGCTTTCAAGTAATTGTTGCCCGAATGCGTCCACGCAAAAAATGGACAGAAACAATAGGAGAGTAAATTTCATTAACAGCAAATATAGGTTTTTCGCAAATTAACTAAAAACAACCTGATTTTCTTCTTTCTGAATGGATTGAATAGGCTGACTAAATGTACTTATTACTTACTGTTTAACATTTAGTTGCGCTTTCAGACAAGTTCTGAGATAAAGGTTCCCGATTGTTGGGAAAATATGAACAACGTCAATTTCATGCGTTTTTCCGGACATGCTGAAATCTCCTGTTTTTTTCTGAAGGTTTTTATCGATGGATTTTTTTAACTCATCAAACTCTTTCGATAGATTGATTTTCGTTGATTTTTGAAGTTCATTATAGATTCGATCTGAAAACAACCATTTGGCACTTTTAAGAAGCAAACTCTTCGTTTTTAGATCGTATTCGAGATTGCTTAGTTCCAGCGTTTTGGTCTCGTTGTTAAAGACAGGAACTCCCTGAAGATACAAAACACCCTTTTTAGTCCCGCTGAATTGAATTTCGAGGGAGATTCTTTTTTGGTCGAGGCCACTTGCTTTAACCGTTTCAAATTCAAAGTGATTTTTATCCAATTTAACCGACTTTCCTTTGATCTGGTCTGTGAAAAGCTGAGAAATGGAATCATAGCTCAACTCAAAATCAGTGAAAAGCTCAAAAGTGTCTTTCGGTGCTTTCGGTATAATGGAAAGTTTCGGGAGCTCGGATAGGGTTGATTTGGTGGAATTTTGATTCAGATACGTTTTGCAGTTCAGAACCAGTGTTGTGTACAGTTTATTGTCGGCCAAACGCGGTTTCACAAGCGATAGGGAAGTGGGTTCGAAATGAATCGTTCCCAAATATGGAATCAGCATGGTTTGATTCATGTTTTTCCAAAGCTCTGCTGCTTCTTTCTGAAAAGAAATGGTTCCGAGTTGTTTGTCGGTTGCTTCACATTGTTTCTTGAGTGTCTTCCGGACTTCTTTAATGACTTCGCTTGTAGCGTCGAATCTGAAAACGGTTACTTCGCAGGGATTTAAAGGTTTTAATTCGTTAATGCTCGTTTTCGTTTCAAGTGCATAATTCTCGTTGATTGTAAGATCCGTCGAAAAGCGAATTCTCAATGAAGGCATTTCCTCATTGATTCCACAGGAAAAGGGAATGAGTGGGGAAAGACAGCTTGGTTTTGAACTGAAAAGGTCGGAGCATCCGGCACAATATTCCATTTTAATCCAATAAGAACCGATTAATTCGGAAAGTAATTGGTTATTGATGGTAGAAATCCCGAAAGAGTCTTTTTGAAACTGAAATTCGTAACGGATCCCACTGCATGGTTTGTCGGAGCCGGAAGTTATTTCCGGAACAGTTTTATTGGCTTGTTTGAAATAATTCGTGAGACTGATCTCAACAGGAACAACAATCGTATTTGTGATGGAATTGACAGGAGGTGGTGTGTCGGATAAATTTCCACTGGTTGGTGCTTCCGGCTGAATGGAACGACAGGAGTAACTAAGGAGTAAAAGAACGATGATTCCGACTTTCAATTTTAGGATATGCACAATGACCAGGATTTCATGATAGAAATTTCAAAATTAGTATTAACTTCAATTTATGAAGCGAATTTTTTATTTTGTTATTCCTTTGTTTGGATTTTTGTCTTGTCAGAAAACAAGTACTTGTAAGTGTACTGACGGACACAGTTATAGCGTAGACGCATCAAAGAAAACATTGAAAGAAGCCTGTGATAAATATTCTACAGAAGAGATTAGTTGCAAAGCCAGCTAATTGAATTTGAATTTTTAGTGAATAACCTTGTTAGGTTCAAAAAAAAGCATATATTCGCGGTGTTAATTTATATTTTTATAACCTTCATCTCAATTATTGTATGAAAAAATTTGTATTATTCGTTGCTGCAGCTGCAACTTTAGGATTGACTTCTTGTAAGAAAGATTGGACTTGTGAGTGTACTTTCGATGGTGAAACTACTTCTACTCCAATTAACGGAAAAACTAAAAAAGATGCTGAAGCTCAGTGCGAAGGAAAAGCTTCTATCGGTGGAATCACTGTATCTACAGGTTCTAACTGTACAACTAAAAAGAAATAATAATTTATTTTAAATTATTGTTAGGGAGCTTTGGCTCCCTTTTTTTGTGGCATTTTTTCAGATAATCAAATCTGATACCTCAAAAAGAAAAGCCCCGACGTTTATCGTCGGGGCTTTTCGCATTCTATAACGTATCGGGGTTCTTAAATTGAACCGATGATCTCATTTAATGTAGCACTTGGTCTCATTGCTTTTCTAGCTAACTCAGCATTCGGTTTGTAATAACCACCGATTTCTACTTTGTGCCCCTGAGCTCCGATCAATTCAGTATTGATCTTCTCTTCGTTGTTTGTCAATGAGGCAGCAATAGGAGTAAACTTCGCTTTCAGATCAGCATCATTGTTTTGATCAGCCAAAGCCTGAGCCCAATACAAGGTCAGGAAGAAATGACTTCCACGGTTATCGATTTCACCAACCTTACGCGCTGGCGATTTATCATTCTCCAGGAATTTTTCTGTTGCAGTATCCAATGTTTCGGCAAGAACTTTCGCTTTTGCGTTTCCTGTTGTATTGAACAAATGCTCAAATGAAACTGCTAATGCTAAAAATTCACCCAATGAATCCCAACGTAAATAACCTTCTTCCAGAAATTGCTCCACGTGCTTAGGAGCAGAACCTCCGGCACCTGTTTCAAACAAACCACCACCGTTCATCAAAGGAACGATCGAAAGCATTTTAGCTGAAGTACCAACTTCGAGAATCGGGAATAAATCCGTCAGGTAATCGCGTAATACGTTTCCTGAAACCGAAATGGTATCCAATCCTTTTACAATTCTCTCTAATGTAAATTGAGTTGCCGCATCCGGAGCAAGAATGCGAATATCCAATCCGGATGTATCGTGATCTTTCAGGTATAATTCAACTTTGGAAATTAACTCTGAATCGTGCGCACGGTTTTTATCTAACCAGAATACTGCAGGAGTATTACTCAAACGAGCTCTGGTAACTGCTAATTTCACCCAGTCGCGGATCGGAGCATCTTTTGTTTGACACATTCTCCAGATATCTCCGGCTTCAACAGTATGCTCTAAAAGAACTTTTCCGTCTGCATCTATAACGCGAACAGTACCATCTGCAGGAATTTGGAATGTTTTATCATGTGAACCATATTCTTCAGCTGCTTGCGCCATCAAACCAACATTCGGAACAGATCCCATTGTTGTTGGGTCCAAAGCCCCGTTTTTCTTACAGAAATCAAGAACTGTCTGATAAACTCCGGCATAAGATCTGTCCGGAATAATCATCAAGGTATCTTGTAGGTTTCCTTCTTTATTCCACATCTTACCAGAAGTTCTGATAGCGGCAGGAACAGATGCATCTACAATTACGTCACTTGGCACATGCAAGTTGGTGATTCCTTTTTCAGAGTTCACCATTGCAATCGCAGGATTTTTAGCGTAAGCCGCATTGATATCTGCTTCAATAGCCGCTTTTTTATCAGCTGGAAGTGCTTCAATTTTTGCATATAAATCTCCCAAACCATTGTTCGGGTTGATTCCCAATTGAGCAAATTCAGCAGCGTGTTTTTCAAACACATCTTTGAAATAAACCGAAACGACATTTCCGAAAATGATCGGATCGGAAACTTTCATCATGGTTGCTTTCAAGTGAACGGAAAGCAAGAGGTTTTTAGCTTTAGCGTCTTCGATTTCTGTTGCAATGTAAGCACGAAGCGCTTTCTGACTCATGACAGATGCATCGATGATTTCGCCTGCTTTCAAAGAAGTTTTCTCCTTTAAAACCTGAACGTTTCCGTTGTTCTCAACCAATTCGATTTTAACGTCTGTAGCAGCGGAAACAACTACTGATTTTTCACTTCCGTAGAAATCACCGTTCGGCATACTTGCAACCCGGGTCTGAGAATCTGCTGTCCAGGCTCCCATGGAATGCGGGTGCTTTTTAGCATAATTCTTCACCGCTTTCGGAGCGCGACGGTCTGAGTTTCCTTCGCGAAGTACCGGGTTTACAGCACTTCCTTTGATTTTATCGTATTTCGCTTTTGCCGTTTTTTCTTCTTCTGAAACCGGGTTTTCCGTGAAGTTCGGAACATTGAATCCCAATGACTGTAATTCTGCAATTGCATCTTTCAATTGCGGAATAGAAGCGGAAATGTTCGGAAGCTTAATAATATTTGCTTCAGGAGTAGTGGCTAATTTACCCAATTCAGACAAAGCATCAGGAATGCGTTGTTCTTCTGTTAAGCACTCCGGAAAAGTTGCAAGAATACGTCCTGCAAGAGAAATGTCTCTCGATTCCACATCGATTCCAGCTGTTGCTGCAAAAGCTTTAACTATTGGTAAAAATGAATACGTAGCCAAAGCCGGGGCCTCGTCTGTGAGTGTATACAGAATTGTTGAATTTGAGTCTGCCATAATTAATTTAGTTTGTGTTAAACCGGTTCTTTCCAAAGCGAAAAGAAACCGCGTACGCAAATTTAGCTCTTGAACCTTATTTTGTCAATAAAATAGTTGCTTAATTGATATATTCAGTTGAATTCAACGTGAAAATTGAATTTCTGAATTCGCGAGACGCTGAATGCCGGAAGTTGGTTTGTGGGATTGTCTCTAAAACGGATGATCTGATCCGATGGAATCAATGAGAAACAAGTTTCAGATATTCAGTCATTTTAGCAAGTGATCGACCTCTGTGACTCATGCCGTTTTTCTCATCGGCTGTCATTTCTGCAAACGTTTTTTCACTTCCTTCAGGAACAAAAATCGGATCGTACCCGAAACCGTTGTTTCCTCTTTTCTCCGAGATAATGGTGCCGTTAATCCGGCCTTCAAAAAGATGCACTTTGTGATTGATGTATAAAGCGATCACCGTTGTGAAATATGCTTTTCGATCTGACTGATTTTTCAATTTTTCCAAAACCAGATTCATATTGTCGTGAGCATCTCGCTGAGAACCTGCATATCGGGCTGAATAAACACCGGGTTCTCCGTCCAGAGACGGAATCACAAGACCTGTATCATCTGCAAAACAAGGAATGTGCATTTTATCGGCCAAAAATGTTGCTTTTTGAATGGCATTTCCCTCAATGGTATCGCTGGTTTCCGGAATTTCATCGCGAAACTGAATTTCTTTCAAAGAAATTAATTGGAAACCGTGTGGCAGAATAGCCTTAATTTCAGCAATCTTGTGTTCGTTGGACGAAGCGAAAAGTAGTTTCATGCATTGATTTTTGCGTTAATGTACGTTTTTTCTAGGAATTCAGCACATGTGAGGCGTTGTATCCGAAGTGATTTTTAAACGCATTTGAAAAGTGCGAAAAATTCTCGAAACCAACCTGAAGATATACATCCGATGGTTTTCTTCCCGTTGACAAAATCAGATTCTTTGCTTCCACCAGACGTCTTTTTCGAAGCCATTTCTCCGGTGTTTCCCGAAAAACTTTTGAAAAATCGCGCTTGAAAGTGGAGAGACTTCGACCGGATAAACGTGCAAATTCTTTCATTGGTATATTGAACAAATAGTTCTTTTGCATAAAAGCTTCCAGGTCAATTTTGAAGGGTTCGCTGAAATCGAAAAGAAAACTGTAAAATGACCGATCCAACCGGAGTAAAAGTTCCACAGCTTCTTCTGTTTTTAATGCAGCCATTTTCGAAGAGAAAAATTCCGGTTTGTCAAAATAGGGAATGAGCGATTGAAAAAAGCCGCTTACGAATGATTCCTCCGGAATTTCATAGAACGGACTTTCTGTGAATCGTTCCTGTGGCGGAATATTATTTTGCAAGGCAAATTGTTGCAGGAATTCTTCGGTTAAGAAAATGGTAAACGATTTAAAGGTTCTTCCATCCGGTGCAGGATGTTTGCGGGTTTTTAAAAGCGTATTCTTGCGCAGAATCCCCATTGTTCCTTCTTCAAAGAAACGGGAACCTTCTGAAGTCAGAATTTCCATCTTTCCGGAAATCACAATACTTAGTGCGTGATGAAGTACGAGCTGCTCCGTACCAAAATGCTGTTCGTGAACGCAGGAGAACAGCATGTTTTCCTGGATTTGATCAGCCATCACTTTGGAAGTTGACTCAATAAAACTTTGTCCATTGTTCTGTCTCCGAGCCAACGACGGAAGAATAATGCAGGTTTAGCCATGTATCCACCCACATAGCGAGTTTTTGGTTTTTGAGCGGAAATTGCTTTTGATACCAAACGAGAAATAACTTCCGGTTCTGCATTTTTTGAAATAGTGGTTTCAAATGCTTTTTTGAACTTGTTCGCCATTTCGCTATATGCGGTATTTTGTGTCGTTTTAATCAGGTTGTCGTAAGCAATAGTTGCCCATTCTGATTTCACGCCTCCCGGTTCAATAACGACGACATTGATTCCAAATGGTTTTACTTCCGTTCGCAAACTATCGCTCATACCTTCAACGGCAAATTTGCTCGCATGATACCAGGCTCCGAATGGTGTCGCAATTTTTCCTCCGATGGATGAAATATTGATGATTGTGCCGCTTTTTTGTTTGCGCATGGAAGGAAGAACAAGCTGAGTCATGCGTGCCAAACCGAATACATTCACTTCGAACTGGCGTTTTGCTTCTTCCATCGAAACGTCCTCAATTGTCCCATAAGATCCGTAACCGGCATTGTTGACCAATACATCAATTTTTCCTTCCCGCTTCAGAATTTCCTGAACACAATGTTGCATCGATTCATCGTCGGTTACATCTAAAGGAATCGTTTTGACGCCTTTCTTTTCCAATTCCTGCAATAGATCTGTTCTTCTTGCCGCACCGTAAACAATGTGCCCTTCCTGAGCCAGGTCTTCTGCAAATGCTTTCCCCATTCCGGAAGAAGCGCCTGTTATTAAAATCACTTTTTTCATATACTTGAATTTATAGGACAAAGTTCATTCTAAGTTACGGAAATGATTTTGCTTAGCGGCTCAATTTGTTTTGCCCAGCGGGTCATCGTCCGGTTTCCTCTTTATGCTTGCGCTGGAGCTACAGCAAAGGCGCAGAGAAGAGTCCGCCGCGGCGGAAGAGAATTTAAGATCTCCCTCCTCGAGGAGGGATTAAGGGAGGTGGTAAAAAGATTGATAGCTTTTGCGCAGAAACATGAAGGTTGTAGTGCTTTATCTTCGCAAAGCAGGAGACCATAATTCTCATTCGCCATCTCTATTTATCCTCTCGAAGAAGAACAGCAACTCAGCCCCCCCTCCTCGGTCCTCCCTCAAGGGAGGAAGCCCATTGAATCTCAATCCGAGAGAACCAGTAGCAGATCAGCCACGGCTGATCGCTTCTTTTTTACCATCCGTCAAGGCGGACACAGAATTTTGGAGGCCTCAGCCATGGCCGCCACCTCTTTTTTTACCACAAATGCACGAATTTTTAGGAGGCGCTTACCAGTCGCCTCTTTTATCCAAAAACGAATTAATATGCACGTAAAGAATAGGCTGACCGGTAGGCAGCCTTTTTTATTTGCGCATTTGTGGTAAACAAAAAAGGGAAGCCTTTCAACCTCCCTCGTATTATTCCGATCCGCCGAGGCGGACAGGATTAACCAGCCAGTTTGTCGTCTCCGGGTTTTTGTGTTTTGTTGCGAGAGCCATCAACGCCCCCTCCTCCGTAATTGATCGTGATTCTAGCACTTTCGAATGAGTGATAAAACTGTGAATCAGACTCTTTGAAGACTAAGATCAAGCGATCTAGTTCTACGCGGAGCAGTTCGTTTAATTCCTGTTCCAGATCCTCGATGTTTTTCGTGATGCTTTTGCGTTTGATGATCGCTTTGCGGGTACTGTTGTTCAATTCATCTACGCCGAGTAAAAGCGGAATGAGTTCATCTATGGCTTGCTGGGTAATGCCGTATTGGGGCAATTGCGCGCTGTAGGTGTCCAAATCTCCTTTCAGTTCCGTGCAGCGTGCTGCAAATTCGTTCAGCGTCATATGGAACAGATCCGTTTTACTCAAATGGTTGCGTTCCTGCAACAACACATCTCCGGATGCGCGCCCGAGCAGGAACAAGGCATGCTGCATGACAAGCATTCGGTTACGCAGATCTTCCGTACGAAGTCTTTTCTCCAGAGAAACACCGGTGGTAGCGCTCGATTGTTCTGCGACTCCCGCACGAAGCAATGCCAGCTTGGTTTCAAATTTATTTACTGCACTTGCGAATGCCGGAATGTTTTGCCAGCTGCTTTGGTGGTCTGTTAATACAGCATGTACACTCTCGTACATGTTCAGTTTGTTTGCGGTGGATCTTTTCATGATTTCCCGATTTAAAGGTTATATAGGAGATAATGAAAAATGATGCCAAATTATTGTAAGTCACTCGTTAACAGAAGTTAAATCGCGGGTTTTGTTTAGCAAAGTGTATTCTCCGTTTTTCAAAGTGGCGTTTTGAATGATCGTGAAAAAGCACTCAATAATTCAAGAGATCCAATTGTTTTGATTGAAGACGCTATTGTTTCCGTTTGAGATGGAATTGATCGGATTTGAGAGACACTTGTTTTCGTTTCAGATTGATTTGTTTTGGTTTGAGATTCAATTGCTTTGATTAGAGATTGGATTGTTTTAATTAAAGGTGTAATTGTTTTGATTGGAGATTGATTTTCTTTCACTGAAGATTGAGTTTCTTCTATTTGAGATTGATTTTCTTTCGTTTGAGATTCAATTGTTTTGATCAGAGATTGAGATATTTTGGGGATTGATTGGGTTCTTTAGGTGCAAAGACAATTTCTTCGACGATAAATCTGCGGGGTTCGTTTTACATGTTGTTGGGTTTGGTGGATGACGGGATTGGGGCTTACGAATATTGGTTTCCCTCATTAAAGATAGGGAGTCATTGACTGAATAAGGAATTATATTTGATTTTTTAGTTTGATTCTATCCTGAAAAGCTTGTCCTTATCAGATAAAGTAACCACAAAGTATTCTTTTTTATTAAGTTGAGCAGGAAGTTTATCTTTAAGAATAGACGCTACAAATTGAATTTTGCTTTTATTAACGAGCTCTGCAATTTTCACCAATTGATTGTCATGCATAAGTTCTTTTTTATCATTTAATAGAAAATGCATACAAGGAATTCTTTCTTCATCCGCGAAGAATGTGTATGCGATATCAAAACAAGATATTTCTCCTTGTTTTTTTCCTGAACTAAAATTAGTGTTAAAAGCACTGAACTTATATAACTTTTGATGCTTAGCGTTTGTCTCTATTTCATATTTTACTGCGTACTTTTCTCCATATAAAAACTCTGATATACTAGAAAAATGTTTGTTAAATTTGTTTAGCTGCACCTTAACTTTCTCTTCAAATTCATCTGAAAACAATTTTGCTTCTATCTTTTGGAGCTCATTGTTCAACTCTTTTAAATTGGAATCTACACTATTCAATTGATTAATCGTATTTTCTAGCTCACCTTTTGTTCTAAATTTTTCATTCAAATCAACGATTAACTCTTCTAATTCCTCAAAAGAATCACTTTTCGAAATTTTTTCAGATAACTCCTTTTCTTTAACGAGAAGCCCTTTTAACAATGTTTTCTTTTGAACAATCTGTTTTTCCAATTCAGGTAATTCCTGAGAAATAAATTTTTTCTTTTCTTCAATCATTTTATTGTGATAAACCACTAAATCATCAAATGATTTTTGCACTTCACCAACTATATTAGTAAACTGAGAGTAAATTTGTTTTAGTTGAACTGTATCAATGGTTGATATACTTGATTCTATTCCAGAAACAGCTTCACTAATTAACTCTTTTCGAATGTCTAGTTTACTAATTTCTGAACTACAAATATTCAATTGATATTTGATTTCATTAAGATTTTGAAGATCTCTTTCAAAATCTTCATTGATATTTAAATTCGCCTTTTTACCGTTGAGGATTTTAATGTCATCTTCAATTAGGGACAATTTTGTCTCGTAAGCGGATTTAGTTTGAACTTTTTGGAGTCTCGCACGAAATTGATGCTCTCGTTTTATTTTTTCTAAAATATCTTGTTTTAAATTACCACCAGAATATTCACAACCGAGTAAGAACAGATAAAGTGTTTCATATTCAGCATTTGAGGTATACTGATCAAGAGTCTTTAGAGTATTATTTATACTTAAATCCCTGTGACGAATATTATGTGAAATAATTTGTCTGAAAGTTGGTTTGTCCGAAACCTTCTCTGGAAAGAAAATACTTTCTAACATTGGTTCAAATTCTTCTTCAGTATAATGAACTCCATCAATTCTACGTATAACTTTCTTAACATGAGACAGAAAATTACGTTCAATTATAACTTCATTTGAATCAGCAATATTTAAGTCTTCTTTCAAAACTAATGTTATCAATATTTCATTATCGACCAAGAAGTCTTTAACTAACTGGTATGTTTCTTTCGGGTTTTCAGGATCTATCCAAATGTATTTCTTATCTGCTCCTAAGCAAAAATCAATGAGCTTAAGAACCGTAGTTTTCCCAACACTATTTCCAGTAATTTCAACAGAACTTTCATCAACTATCAGATTTATTCCTTCTCGGAATTCAATTTCTCTTATGATAGATGAGCCTTTCGATATCGTTAATGATTTTAAGAACATAGTCCAACCCTTCCTTCTATAAGTTCAGCAACATTAATTAAATAAAGCCAATCAAGACAAAGAACATATGTCTGAAACGACATTTTTGATGACGATTTAACCTCATGGTATAATTCAATGAAGTCCAGCTCCCCCTTATCCTGCAATGCCGCTAAAAGCACTCCACCATTATAGTAGACACTATTTTCAGGATGCATATTGTCAGGAAGTAACATAGTTATAATTATCTGGATTCTCGAATATTTTACATCTAATAAATGCGTCAACAGTTAGTATTTCAGCACAAAGTTCTAGTTCATCAATTGGAATTTCATCATAGTTTACACTTTCAACCACAGTTTCTACAATAGCATCAATTGTCTTTTGAAACGAGTCATTTGGATCATTAATATCAAATACTTTAGTAAATTCTCTTCTAATTTTTTTTAGAACCGAATTGCTTTTGTTCGATCCAAGTTTATCAAACTCCTGATATATTGAATCAATTTTACTGTAAAATAAGGCATTATCTTCTATTATCCCTCTAGTTCTATCAAGGTTATTATGAACAATCTTACGTTCAATCTCGAATGACTTAATATTTTCGATTTTGTTTGAATCATTCCAATCCTCAACAGATAGAATGTTTATTAAGGATGCTAAATTTGTTTCAAGTTTTATTAAATCCAGCTCACCACCTAACTCTGATTTAATAAACTCGTAAATCGGTTTTTGATCTTTTGCTGTTTTTGATAAAATTTCACTTAACAAAGAATCAATATCGTGAATATCTTGTGTTGGATCAAAATTCAAACTATTAGGATTTAAATAAGTTTTCCCTCTTAATTCCTTTGCACTCTTCGAAATAGATATAAACTTAAAAGAATAACCGGAATATCCCTCAAGCGAATCTTTTTTTAAAGCCCTTTCAATTTTATCTTTATTCGCTGTAGCTGACACTTGGATAATTATCTTGTTAATTGAATTATCAATTAAATCAATTGATTCTGCATTTTGGAGTACTTTATTCATGTTCTCCAGATTATAATTGAATAATAAATTGAAAAAGTGAACATAAAAATTTTCGGCATGCAAATGTAAGTCAAGAAGATTGATTTTTCCTCTTGATTCGATTCTCTTTGAGAGAACATGCAGTTTTTCTTCGATATATGTATAGTAAGTGTTTCTTCTCACATTTATTTATAATACGGGTTCAAATATCATGATTTCTATTTATAATAGAATCCTATTATCTAATAATGAAACAAACTTAAACACAATAAATTCTGAAAATAAGTTTAGACGTTTAG
>RCUP01001807.1_pt1 | contig 12408 bp, 10 predicted proteins | sample 2166341 | NCBI WGS metagenome assembly RCUP01 (sample SAMN09932325, study PRJNA488358) | compost metagenome | isolation source: compost soil in succinonitrile-enriched | place: Germany: Experimental Botanical Garden | reverse complement strand
TAATGTGGCTTTCCTTAGAACCAAAATTGATTTCATTGATTCTTATTTTGAAGCCAATGAAGTCGATGAAATTTGGCTGACTTTTTCCGATCCACAACCCATAAAACCGAGAAAACGACTGACTTCCGAACAATTTATTGCACGCTACAGACGCATTTTGAAACCCGGAGGATTGATTCATCTGAAAACAGATTCGGATGTTTTGTTCGAATCAACAGAAGAACAGATCCAGGAACACCAATACGAAGTGGTTGAATTGACCTGGGATTTGTATCAGTCGCTTCCGGAAGATTTAGATCCCACAATTCGCGACATTCTACACATCAAAACACATTATGAACAGCTTTTCACTGCAAAAGGATCGGTGATTAAGTATTGCTCGTTTAAAATCAATTGATAATGTAAAATGGACAATTAAAAAGAATTTAATCCTTCTGATCTGTAGGGAAATATCATAAAAAAGAAAAATCCCCTTCGTTTTACAAAGGGGATCAAATACTTTTCAATTTTACATTTTCAATTAGCTTACGCGACTTTCAATCTCGCAACTTTACTCTTAGAGAATTGTGCTTTTGCATATTCCAGATCAACTCTGAACTCTTTTTCATTTTTCGAAGGAAGTTCATACATCGCATCCATCAAAATGGCTTCACAGATCGAACGCAATCCGCGAGCTCCTAGCTTGAACTCAATTGCTTTCTCTACGATAAAGTCTAAGACTTCCGCATCAAACTTCAAACGGATTCCATCAATTTCGAACAATCGCATATATTGCTTGATAATTGCGTTTTTAGGTTCTGTAATGATTCGTTTCAAGCTTTTCGCATCCAAGGGCTCCAGGTAAGTCAATACCGGAAAGCGACCGATCAACTCGGGAATCAATCCATAAGATTTCACGTCAGTCGGTGTGATGTATTTCAAGAAATTATCTTCGTCTACCTTTTCAGTAACCTGAGAACCGAATCCGATGGTTTGTCTGTTAACACGACTGGCAATGATGCGTTCAATTCCATCAAAAGCACCACCACAAACGAACAAAATATTTTTGGTATCGATCGCAATCATTTTTTGTTCCGGGTGTTTTCTTCCTCCTTGCGGTGGAACATTCACCGTTGAACCTTCCAATAATTTCAACAATGCTTGTTGTACTCCTTCTCCGGAAACATCGCGTGTAATGGATGGATTATCGCTTTTTCTCGCAATTTTATCGATCTCATCAATGAATACGATTCCATGCTGAGCAGCCTGAACATTGTAATCTGCAGCCTGCAGCAAACGCGAAAGAATACTTTCCACATCCTCTCCGACATAACCCGCTTCGGTTAGAACCGTTGCATCAGCAATACAGAAAGGAACGTTCAGCATTTTCGCAATCGTTTTTGCCAACAAGGTTTTTCCTGTTCCGGTTCGTCCAACCAAAATCACATTTGATTTTTCAATCTCAACGTCTTCAATTTTGGTTTGATGTAATCGTTTATAGTGGTTATAAACAGCTACAGACAAGGTTTTTTTCGCATCGTCCTGACCAATCACATATTCATCCAAACGCTCTTTGATATCTGCTGGTTTCAGCACATTCACAGGAGCCGTTTCAGAAGAAACTTTCGTTGTTTGATCTTCTTCAATGATTACTTTTGCTTGTGTAATACAATGATCACATATATGACCGGACAATCCGGCAATTAATAAACCAACTTGGCTTCGTGGTCTTCCACAAAACGAGCAAGAAGTTTCTTTTTTTGACATATTCTACTTTTTATCGACAAAAAAGTCATCCCAATTATGTAATCGAGATGACTTAGATAATATTGTGCAAAGTTAGACTATTTTGGGTTGCGAAGCAATACCTCATCTACCATTCCATATTCCTTCGCTTCAGCAGCTGTCATCCAGTAATCACGATCTGAATCAGCCCATACTTTTTCATACGGTTGTTTTGAATGTGTTGCGATAATATCGTAAAGCTCTTTCTTCAATTTTTGAATCTCACGAGCTGTGATTTCGATATCCGATGCCTGACCTTGAGCTCCTCCAAGCGGTTGGTGAATCATTACGCGTGCATGCTTCAATGCAGAACGTTTTCCTTCTGCTCCTGCACACATCAAAACAGCTCCCATAGAAGCAGCCATTCCCGTACAGATCGTTGCTACATCAGGCTTGATGTATTGCATCGTATCGTAAATTCCCAAACCTGCATAAACAGATCCTCCCGGAGAATTCAAATAAATTTGAATATCCTTTTTCGCGTCAGCTGATTCCAAAAACAACAATTGAGCATTGATAATGTTTGCAACCTGATCATTGATTCCCGTTCCAAGGAAGATGATACGGTCCATCATCAAACGCGAAAACACGTCCATTTGTGTCATGTTTAAATGACGTTCTTCAATAATATATGGTGTTAATGAAGATTCGATGTAGCTTTCTAAGTGCATGCTGGAAATTCCTACATGCTTCGTTGCGTACTTATTAAATTCGTTTTTATCGAACATGATTGATAGTTTTTATACAAGTATTAAAATTAATAGGATTCAGAAGAACTGATTCTTTTTTTGACAGAAATTAACGAGAATAATTACAACATCCAAACGTTCAAAACTTATTGATGCCTGAACTCGATTTCATAGCTCGTATGTTTTCGAAGATTGATCACACTTTCATCATCAAAAATCAGGTACTGACCCTTGATTCCTGCTAATTTTCCGCGAACAACCGGAGTTTTGTCGAATCCGACGCTTTTCACCTTCAAGGGATATTTTTCCACCGGATAATTCAACGCGATAATTGCATCATCCATGCTGACAAAATCCCGCAGATCAAACGGAAGCAGATCTTCTACCCGACCTTTTTCATCCAATAGATCGATGTCTTCTCTGATCTCATTTTTAAGCATTCGCTGCCAATTGGTTTTGTCCGTCATAACTGATTTCAAAGCAACTTCAATTAATCCGGCTTCATAGCGATTCGCAGTTTCAGCTAAAACAATTGCCTGTGCTGCTCCCTGATCAATCCATCTGGTTACTTTTTGCTCCAGACGCGTCACTCCCACTTTCACCGAATCTGAAGCCGCTAAATAAACGACATGCGGTTGATTGTGGTGTTTTTCTTCCCATTCCACATCTCTTCCTTCTCCCAGATGTGCCCGGCACAATTCCGGATTGATAATACACGGAGCTGCTTGCGGTGCAGACTGGAAACACGGAAAACAAAACCCCTGACCAAACGAATTTTTGGTTTGCTTTCCACAATTCGAACAAATAATTCTTCCCGTCCAGCTCAATTCGATTTCCTGTCCGATCAAATCATTCATTAAAATCTGAGCTTCGCGGTCCAAAACCAATTGATATTGAATCGGATTATCAAATGAAACCCGCATTTTATCTAATAATCCTTTCATACGTTATCGTGTATACTTTCTAATTCTTCTGTTGCCTCGAGCCATAATTCCGAATAATAATCCAACTTGGATTTTGCTTCTTCAAAGGCTTTCAAAACCGGAGCAGTTTTCGCTGAATCTGAAAAATCCATCGTTGCCAACTGATCTTCCAGCTTTTTCACTTCGATCTCTAATTCCTGAATACGTTCTTCGTGTTGTCTGACTTTACTCTGAAGCTGATTTTTCTTTCGTTTCTGTTCTTTTCGCTCTTCATTGGATTGAGATTTGGCACTCGTATCCGGAATTTCTTCGGAAACAACAGGTGTTTTACTTTCCGCTTTCACCGATCTAGGCGTGGCTTCTGTCTTCAATTTTCTCTGAAGGTATTCATACACTCCGAAATGGTGAATTTTCAGTGTTTGATTTTCAATATCCCAAATGCGATTGGTCAATCCATCCAAAAATTCCCTGTCGTGAGACACGATCAAAAATGTTCCTTCGTATTGTAGCAAGGCTTTTTTGAGTACCTGCTTACTTTGGATATCCAAATGGTTGGTCGGCTCATCGAGAATCAACACATTCGACGGGCTTAGTAATAATTGACACAAAGCCAATCTGGTTCTTTCTCCTCCCGACAAAACACCGACTTTCTTATCGATATCTTCTCCGGAAAACAAAAATGCTCCCAGAATGGATCTTAAGTCTTTCCGAACATCTCCGGATGCCACCAAATCCACCGTTTCATATACTGACAGGTTTTTATTCAAGCGTTCCGCCTGGTCCTGTGCGAAATACGTAATCTTTACATTGTGACCGTATTCTACTTTTCCTTCGAAATCAATTTCTTTCGTCAGACATTTGAACAAGGTCGATTTTCCGACTCCGTTTGGTCCTAAAAGTGCAATTTTCTCCCCTCTTCCAACGGTGATCGAAATATCTTTGAATAAGGTTCTGTCTCCATAACTTTTCCCCAAATGCTCCATTTCCAACACCCATTTTCCGGGCTGAACATTCAAGGGAAAGAAAATATTCATTCGCGCCACCATATCGCTTTCTACTTCGATACGTTCTGTTCGATCCAGTTTTTTGATCAATGACTGCGCGAAAGCTGCTTTATTTTTCTTCGCTCTGAATTTATCGATGAGCTCCTGAGTTTGTTTAATCTCCTTATCCTGCTGTTTTTTCGCATCAACCAAACGATCCAGTTCTTCGGCTCTTAATTCCTTGTACTTTGAATACGCATACGGGAAATCCAGAATTTTTCCGAAAGAAATTTCCCAGGTTCTGTTGGTAACATTGTCCAGAAAAAGACGGTCGTGGGAAATGACGATTACAGCTCCGTCAAACTTGGTCAGATAATTTTCCAGCCATTGTATGGAAACAATATCCAAGTGGTTTGTAGGCTCATCCAGCAATAATAAATTCGGGCGATTGACCAATATTTTTGCCAATTCGGCTCTCATTTTCCATCCTCCGGAAAACGACTCCAAAGGTTTCTCAAAATCATCTTTGTGAAAACCCAATCCATCCAAAACGGAAGCTATTTTTTCTTCCCATTGAAATCCTTCGTGAATATTGAACAAATCGTTTGCTGCATTCAAGTCATTCAACAATTCCAGATAGGATTCAGAATCGTAATCCTCACGCGTGGTGATTTCCTTATTGACATCATCAATTTTCGTTCTCAGATCGTTCAATTGTCCGTTTGAGAAGAACAAATATTCAAATACCGTTTGTTTGGTATCAATGACAATATCCTGCGTTAAAAACCCTACTTCCAATCCCCGCTGACGGTGAATTTGTCCGTCTGTAGCCTTCTCTGTTTGTGCAATCAAGCGCAGCAAGGTGGATTTCCCTGCCCCGTTTTTACCAACCAAACCAATTCTATCTCCCTGATTGACCTGAGCGGAACAATCTTCAAATAAATACCCTTGTGGGAAATGTACTCCCAACTTTTCCAAAACAAGCATGTGCAAAGGTAGTGTTTGAAAAGTGAAATTGCGATTAGTAACGCCTCCAAATTCCTCGCTTTTTAACAATTCTATTATTGTATGAAATAATGTTTTAAACTAACTTAAGTAAGAAACAACAGAAAATGGGCTTAATTAAACCAAACAACTATTCCAAAAATGAAATGAAATTCGATGCTGTAAGTAAGGCAGTCAGTCACCCAGCTCGCTCAAGAATAATAGACTTATTGATAAATTACACTTTTGTTCGAAACATCGATTTATCAGAATACCTCAATTTAAGTCCGGCAATGGTTACTAAACATCTTGATTATCTGAAACGTGCCGAAGTTATTTATTGTGAATATCAAATCCATTATGACATCTTAAGACTAAATCAAGAGACCTTGGATTATTATTTCACCGAGGTTGAGAAATGGAAGGAAGGAAAAAAACGATTGAAATAGCCGATTTCTTATAGATTCAACTATTTTAACAATATTACCATATTGTAAAAAAGGGAGTCGAATATTGAAAACTTAAATTTAGGAGATCAACAAAATCTTGAGAAAGTAAAACGAACCAGATAATTTTACCCGACTCGTTTTACTTAAAATAATTACACTGCGAATGAAATCATCTTTTTTCGAAGGATATTATCCGGCCCGAAATACTCCAGTCTAAAGGTTACGATTGTACCTGGTCTGGATTGCTTCAACAATTTCTTCGCTTCTTCTGATATTTGATTTCCTTTCCCTCTTTCAGGTCTTGGTGCAGCATTGGTACTGAGTTCCCAATTCGTAATCGTAAACGTTGCATCCAAAGGACTGTTTTTGTATCGTGCAAACAATCTGGATTCTCCCGGAGGAATTTTTCCACCTGTTTCTACTGCTCCAAAAAAGAATTCAGGGTCGGGAAGAATCATCACACGGAAAGGGAACGTTCCCAGTTTCACACGCTTTTTCGTCACTGAATTCACTCCGTAGATATCGATAGAAGCAGACTTTCCACTAGTCGTAACTTTGGCAATTTGCTGATTTCCGGATTTTGTGAGATGCACGCCATCTCCGATTAAAACAGTCTCATCATACCCGGAAGCCACTCCTTCGATCTTGTTTTCGTAACCTTTATACAACACATTCAATTGAGGAAGTGAAATCGTTCCCTGAGGTCGCATAATTTTGATGGTATGTGTCCAGTTTTCAGTCTTTGTCAATCCAACCTTATTTTTAATCGAAACTGTTCCGTTCAAAACCATTTCATTTCCAGATCCTGCTTTCGCTTTGATAATTCCTTTACCATTTGTTCCTAAAAAAGATGTTCCGTTGTAAGTAACCGTAGGTTGATTATCCGAATCAAATGCCGCCATCATGACATTCAACTCCACATCATCTCCGGTATTTGCAACTGCTGGTCCGTAAGCCAATCCAACAATACTGTTGAAGGAAAATTCTCCTATTGAAACTTTCGTTTTCAAATGTGCCAAAGCTAAAGCCCGCGCTGAAAGAATATCTTGCTGTAAAGAGGAAAGAGAAGCCAACGCTGCAACGAGCGGAGCATGATCAAAGGTTTGACCAATCCAATGCACTCCTTCGACATCGTTTTGATCGACCCGTTCCGGTTTCGTCAAATCCATGTAAATAGTCGAAAGAATTGCCTCATCGTCACGCAAATTTGCTTTCGAAGATTTCAGCATTTGGTTTACTTTCTTTTTCAAATCCGAATTGTCCTTGAAATCATTTATTGCTTTCGGATTGATTGAAAACGATTTCTCACCATCCTTGTATGTTCCGATTACCTGAACCAGCTTGGAACGAAAATCATTGTAATCATTCCAGATTTTCTTTCCTTTTCCGGTCGGTTCTTTGATATCATCTCCAACAATCACATACATCGGAACATCATACTGATCTTTCGCATCTACAGCCATCAAATTCATCCGGATTGGTGTACAGTTTTTTCCTTTCTCCCACAGAATTGTTTTTTTGTCATCGGGTTTGTACTCATCAACACTTTCTCCTGATTCTCTCAGAATTTGCAATTTCACCTGATCTATTTCCTGAACCAGTTTTGCTGTCAGAACATCTACTTGCTTCATTTGGGACAAGATTCTTTTCAATTTTTGAAGCTTTGCCTTGTTCTCATTTCCCTTGGTAATTGCAATTTCACCGGAAATATCTGAGATCAATTCATTTCCCCTGTCCACCTGAGTGATATTCGATTTTTGAGTGTTTTCCTCAATTGCCACAAATGCATCCAGAATTGTTTTCGATACGTTTAATGCCAGAAGTGCGGTCAGTACTAAATACATCATACCAATCATCTTCTGTCTTGGAGTTTCTTTTCCGCCTGCCATGATTTAAATTTTAAAGGTTATACCTATCGAATGTCATTCTTTCGAATAGTAACAGATCAACCAGATAAAATTTCGGGGAAGAATCTTCGTCAGTTCATTTTGATTGGGTGGGTATTCATTATTTGTTTATCAAACGTCATTTTGCCAATTTGCCATTTTACAACCAATTACCCTGGTATATTTTTATTCACCTTCGATCTGAACTCCAAACACCTGAAAAAACAAAAACCCGGGATTCACTTCCCGGGCTTCTTAAATAAGTTCGTACATCATCAAAAATTCCAAACATCCTGTTCAAAAGTCCGGATACCTTCAATGATATCTGCAGATTCCAACAGCGCATCTACTCCGGTTCTATAACTGTCAATGGAACGATCAAAGACATTACTTTCCTTGTAAACAGTACTTGAAAATCTTCGTTTCCAAAACAAATCATCATAACTCATCCATTGTGCATCATTTTTGTCATTATACACATAATAATTTGTCAGTAGATAACGAAAATGTGGAAAATAGATCCAAAATTTTGTTTCCAGGCCTGCAATCATTGTTTTCCCGTCTGGAGATGTCTCCTCTTTGTAAACAACCGGAGCAATCCCCATAATTCTCACATCCATAACAGAACGTTCCTTATCAAAGAACCAGTCTTCCTTCAATAAATACTTCACAATGTGCTCCGAATCGATCCAGGTAGTATCCCGCGGAGGATAAACGAATTGATTAACTCCATTGATTACTGCTGTCGAATCATCTCCATAAATGGTTGAATATGGTCTTTCGGGTTCTGGACCCAATTTCCCCAAATAATAGAAAACGTCATTTCTGAATAATGAATCATTACAGTAATTTCCTCCGGGTCTTGGAGCAACCGGATATTTGAATTGATCACCATCAAGTACCGTGTACTGATATGGATTGTATGGTGAGAAAATCTTTAACTCACCATTCATAATGTGATGACGCATAATGGTCCAAAGTGACCAGCAATTTGTATTTCTGACGTATTGTCCCGACGGGGTGTGGTAATCGAACGGGTAATACAATGGGTGATTGATTTTTTCTCTTAGATCAATCTCCCTCCAAACACGCTTGCTCCAAACAACATCTGCTTCCCTCACATTTTCATAGGGAATAGTTCTTTTTGTAAGGATATTTTCTTTTAAGTAAGGATAATCCAAAACAGGAGTTAAAGAAAGAAAATCGCTCGACTCACATTGAGCCAAAAGGGCATCAGTACTGCCCATAATCAAGATTAAGGATAAAAGTTTCATGGCTTGGGTTTTTCAAATAGCGTAAAACCCGCTTTTTGGTTACACTTGCAAACCAATCTGTTATAAACAAAAATCCCGTCTCAGCAAAGCCAAGACGGGATTCCATATTTTATGATTCAATTAGAAATTCCAAACATCGTGCTCGAAGGTTCTAATTTCCTCAGTAATCTTCTCAGATTCCATCAGTGCGTCTACACCCGTTTTGTAGCTATCAATCTCACGATCGAATACGTTACTCTCACGGTAGATCGTACTTGTAAAGCGACGTTGCCAGAACAAGTCATCAAAACTTTGCCATTGTGCATCATTCTTTTCGTTATATACAAAGTAATTAGCTAAGATATAACGGCAATGAGGGAAGTACAACCAAAATTTCTCTTCCATTCCGGTAATCGTTTTTCCTCCTGTTGGAGAAGTTTCTTCCTTATAAACAACCGGAGCAATTCCTAAAATACGCACATCCAATACAGATCTCTCTTTGTCGAAGAACCAGTCTTCTTTCAAACGATACTGTACAATTTGTTCTGAATCAATCCACATCGTATCCGCTGGCGGGTACTTGAATGTAATTGTTCCATCAGGAAGTGTAATTTCAATAGGATCACCGTATTCGTTTGTCAACGGAACGTCACTTTGCGGACCAAGTTTACCTAAATAATAGAATACTTTGTCACGGAATAAAGAATCTGTATAATAATTCTTACCCGCTTCCGGTACAATCGGATATTTGAACTGGTCACCATCTAACATATCATACTGATATGGATTGTATGGCGAGAACACTTTCAAATCTCCATTAACAACGTGGTGACGTAAGATTGTCCATAGAGACCAACGGCTTGTATTTCTTACATACTGGCCTGATGGCGTGTGGTAATCGAACGGTAAATAAATCGGATGATTCATTTTCTCACGCATGTCAATCATTCGCCAAACACGATGACTCCAGACTACATCAGCTTCACGAACAAACTCATACGGAATCATTCGTTTTGTAGGAATGTGCTCTGTGATATACACCCCGTCAACGACATCCGCCTGAGGGACATTCACTGGCCCACCATTGATTTCCTGTGCATTCGTTAAAAACGAACCAGCAAACAAGGTACTTAATAGAACTAAACGTTTCATGATTGACACTCTATTATTTATTATTCAATTAAATGGTAAATACACCACTTTTCTTACGTAGGATTCCATCAGGCCCTTTAACTTGCGTCATAAAGCTAATAGTTGTTCCTGGTTTTGATTGCTTAAGCAAACTGATTCCATCCGCATTCAATGTGTTACCAACTCCTTTAGCAGGACGTGGTGCACCGGCAACGTTTAATTCCCATGTTTGAACTGCGAATTCAGCTTTAAGCGGACTATCAGAGTAACGTGCGAACAAACGTGTTTCTGCTTTAGAAGCTTTACCACCATCTTCAGTAGCTCCGAAGAACAATGATGGAGGAGGTAGGTTCATTACTCGGAAAGTAAATGTTCCTAAAGAAACCGTTTTGTTTGTTACAGAGTTTTTACCGGAGATTGAAATAGTAGCTGTTCTTCCAGCACCACTCACACGACCGATATATCCATTTCCTGATTTTGTCAATGACACACCGTTACCGTTCAGGATTGTCTGATCGTAACCAGAAGCAACACCTTCTACAATATTGTTGTATCCTTTGTAAAGTACATTCAATTCAGGAAGAGAAACTGTTCCTTGTGGTTTCATCACTTTAATTGTATGAGTCCAGTTTTCAGTTTTCTTAACTCCTGATTTATTTTTGATCGATACAGTACCGCTCACTACCATTTCAGCACCTGCTGAAACCTTTGTTTTTACAGTACCTTGACCACCGTCAATTATAATTGAACCGCTATTTGAAGTTACTTCCGGTTGGTTGTCAGAGTCAAATGCAGCCATCATTACTTTCAACTCAACTTCATCACCTGTGTTTGCAATGGAAGGACCATAAGCTAAACCAACGATTTTGTTGAATGAGTATTCTCCTGTTGAAACTTTAGATTTCAAGTGAGCCAAAGCCAAAGCTCTTGCAGACAAGATATCTTGTTGCATAGATGACAAAGATGCCAACGCAGCTACCAATGGAGAGTGATCAAATGTTGCTCCAATCCAGTGTACTCCATCCATATCGTGAACTTTCATACGCTCCGGTTTTGTCAAGTTTACATAGATGTCTTGTAATACCTGATCGTCATCACGGTGATTCACATTGCTTTTTTGAATCATTTGCTGAACAGCTTTCACTAAATCAGCATTTGTTTTAAACGTGTTAACAGCAGTTGGGTTAATTGCGAAGTTCTTTCCTCCGTCATTGTAAGTACCCACTGTTTTCACCAAATCAGAACGGTATTGGTTGAAATCCGCCCACAACTTCTTTCCTGAACCTGTAGGAGTTTTGATATCATCACCGATAATTTCATGCATAGGAACATCGAATTGATCTTTTGCATGAACAGCAGCTAAATGCATACGGATTGGTTTACAAAAACCATCCTTTTCCCATAGGATATGCTCTTCGCTATCTTTTTTGTAATCTTTGATTTCCTCACCAGATTTCTCTAAGATATCCAACTTAATTTTGTCGATACTTTTCAAGATTACATCTGATAATTTATTCACGTCATCCATTTGCTTCAAAATCTTCTGAAGTTTTTCACGCTTCGCTTGATTTTCAGCATTTTTCGGTGTAGTGCTTAATTCTTCGTCTACTGCAGACTTAAATCCATCACCACGTTCCATTTGGGCAACATTTGCCTTTTGTATATTTTCTTCAATTGCGACAAAAGCGTCTAGGATTTGTGTTGATACGTTCAACGCGAGTAGCGCCGTCAATACCAAGTACATCATCCCGATCATCTTCTGTCTTGGGGTTTCTTTTCCACCTGCCATGACTTCTTAATTTTATTGGTTTACTTGTTAGTAATATTCAATCTTAAATAAAGTTTCTATCGATTAGAATTAATCTCTAGAAATTGTCATAGCTTTCAGCATGTTACCATAAACTGAGTTCAAATCAGTTAAGTTTTTAGACAACATTGCCATATTCTCTTTGTAACGTTTTGTATCTTCAGCTGAATCAGATAAGTTCTTCATCATTTCAGTTACCTGACCTTGGAATTTCTCAGTTGCTTCCAAATGAGCAGAAGAACCTTTCAATTGTAATTCGTATACGTTATTCAAAGCAGCCAAGTTTTTAGAAACTTTTTGCATTTGCTCACCGAATGATTCACCTTCCTGAGTATTAGAAGTCATTCCTGAAATAGAAACAGATGCTCTTTCATAAGCTTCAGATAAAGAAGAAACTTTATCAGATGCTGCTTGTAATGAAGAAACATAAGAGTCAGTTGCCGCTGCTGCAGATGTTACTCCTTTCAATTGAGCTGCATTTTCACCCAATTGACGCATTCCGTCTCCTAAACGCTCCAATAATTGTCCGTCAATTTTAG
>RCUP01001804.1_pt1 | contig 12432 bp, 9 predicted proteins | sample 2166341 | NCBI WGS metagenome assembly RCUP01 (sample SAMN09932325, study PRJNA488358) | compost metagenome | isolation source: compost soil in succinonitrile-enriched | place: Germany: Experimental Botanical Garden | reverse complement strand
TTGAATTCATGGACTTTACCCGCCAGGGCAAACGCGCCGCCAATATGCACTCCACGGCACTGGCCAGCGGTCAGGCGACCTGTATCGACTGTCATAAGGGCATCGCCCACAAGTTGCCTGACATGAGCGGGGTCAAAGGCTGGTAGCCGATCCGGCACGCTCTTCCAGCGTATTGCCGTCAAGCGGCATAACCGCGCCGGTTTTTCGTCTTTGACACGATCCTTCATTCCTCTCAGATACCCCTCAAGTCCAATGTTTTAAAGGGCTTGAAACCTCTGTGCGCAAGTTGGTCTGCGGATTCCACGCGCACTTTGGCGCCAATTCTACAAACACTTGGACAGCGATCTCTCATTGATCCGGCCCACGCTCAGGCAGGCAGCAACGCAGGATTACCCACTACCATCGGCCTCTTTTATCGAAGCAAAGAGGTCGTCGTAGAGCGTTTAGCCTTATGCGACACGTCGAATGTGGTGAATTCTCAAGTGTTCCTAAACGCTTAATTGCATCGCACATGGCCACCCATTGCATTGCCACTCACAAGACATTTGCATTCGCGGAGACCGCCGTTTGCATACGGTTGACCAATGCACACACAAGAGTCGACAGGCAGAGAACGGCCAATCTCCACCCTTCGTGAAGGGCAGCTATGGGTCGTTCACTGCCCTTTGCGAAGGGGAGCTTCGGGTATTCGGAAAGCGACGGTTTGGCTCAGACCGTCGCAGTGGATGATTAGAGATGCGTGTAGGAAGGGCAACAGAACGTCTGCAATGCATGCTGAGGCCCATTAGTTGATGTTCGATTCTCTCCCGCGGAATCTGCGTAACCCGGTTTCGTAAGATTCGATCATCAATATTTTAGTAGCCCTTCGGTATCGTTCACCTCACACCAACCATGCCAGTGAGGAGCATGCCAATGAGTAACAATGTTGTTTTAACGCCCGGGAATGATATGTACCACTTCGCTTGTCTGTGCAAGGAGGTCGGCGAGTTGCAAGTGATAGGGATCCTCGCGCAAAGGCTCACGCAGGTGAGTCATCCGTGCGCAGCAACGGCCGTCAGGGCCGCGGTGGATCAATTCGAACTGCTCATAGACATGCAGAATGGCCAGTCGATTTTTGCTGAAATACGGGCGGAAAGTGGCCTAGGTCGAAAGGGGCGGGCTCGAAAAGCATTGCTCACCGAGGCCACCGAGAATCGCCTGGATAAGGAGCAGTGAAATGACCGCCTATCCAATCCATGCAGATGGCCGGTATGAGCCCAGCGTGGCAATCAACTTGGTAGAACAACCAGTCTTCGACCAAGAGGAATTCTTTGACTACGTGTCCCAGCGGTTTGGAACCACCGAAAAGGTGTATGACCCGCTGAGAGATCTGCTCTTGCTTTATGGCATGAAGGGGGACGAGATTCTGGGTACCGACTTCCATTGCCCGGAGGAGCATGCAGCGAGTTTGTCCTCACTTGAGCAGGCTAAGCTGACTGTGCTCGTTCGAATGATGTCCCTGGCAAACAGGAAGTGGCGCTCTCGGATCAAGCTTGAGAGGGCATCAATGAGTGCGGTTTTAGGATCAAATGCACCCAGCAGCACCGTGGCGAAGCGCGGAAATGACGAGCTACTTAAGCGATACATTTTGCAGTTGAAAGAAGGCGTACCAGCTTGCCAGCGAGGATCTGCCAGCCCCCTTTTCGAAAACTTTCCCCAGCATAGCTTTAATGGTGGCAAGTTTGAACAGTTAGCCATTGTGACGATGAAACACACCTCGGAATTTTTGGCAGGGTGCCAGCGAGAATTTTTGGTGAGGCAGAACAAGGCGAATGGATGGATAGATCCTGTGAAAGGTTATGCGTTTTGGCCTGCTCCTGTTTCGCCTGCCTACGGAGCGTCCGAGGCAGTCAATATTGCAAGAAAGGCGTTTTTCGCTCACATGGAAGGCTTTCCTGTTGATGCTCAAAAGGACATGGCACGTGTCAGGTTACTGAAGGATTTTTTTCTGGATTCCGAAGCCAGCTTTTGGCAGGAGATGCACGCGCTTTACACGCAGCTGGAGAGTGAGCTGCCGGAGGAGATCGGCAAGCTTGATCTGCGTTTAACGGATGAACAGTTACCAGAAAAGATCTCAGAAGCTTTTGGCGTTGAGGCAGTTTCCTTACCAGAAGAGCTAATTGATCAGGCGAAATGTTTCGTTCGGCTGTACGCGCTAAAGCATGGTCCATTTCCTCCCGGGACAGACTCTCCCGAGAAGCTCGACTACCTGGAAAAGATGAAGCAGCCTTTCTATACCGGTTTGGCAGCGGTCATCCTTCACCACCTGCAAATCCGCCGGAAGAGCATCAAGATTGAGGTGCCGGGTGAGACATACCCGAACGTGCCGGTTTTCAAGGCGTTCAAAAATGCTCTGCATGACGCGGGAGTAAATCTACGGTGTAGCGTCGAAAGTAATGACCCGGCACTTAAATCGTTGCTCAATACGATGGACACGAAGGCATTGAGTTACATGCTTTCTCTGTTCTCGTATGCGGCGAATGCCGACGATGGGCACACAACGTTCCTACGTATGGATTACGTAGGCGAGCAGGCTAGGGTCAAAATTGAGCGATCCGCTTTCCTTGCCCAGTTGCCGCAGACGCTCAAGGGGTACAGTTGCCAAACGGCATACGCCTTGATGCGCTCCTACGCGTCAGATCTTGTCCAGAATACTCATAATCCACTGATGTCGAATCCAGAGTGCAATTGAGGTACGGAGTGCACGATAAGTTGATGCCAACGATCGCTCAGTTTTCTGTCTTGCGCTTCGGCAAGCGCTTGGTTGAGGCTGGTGATCGTTGAGTCAGGGTTGGCCTTGCCAGCGGGTGTGAGGGAGCTTAAATATGAGAAGCCATCATCCTCAATTTTCGCTGAAACGTCGGTGGGAGATCGAAATGACCATGCCAGTAGAGCGCACTCGCGCGGTAAATCAGACTCATGAGTTCTTGGTCGAGCTATCTCAAGATGTATCGTTGCCAGAAAAGGTCCGTCGTGACGCCAAGTTTCTTTTACGGCATTACCCGAGCAAAGATGACATGGCGAGAGCAGCCCGGATCGAGGAGCTACCCACCTCCCTGACTGAGCTGGTCGGGCCGGTTTTCGGTCCTTCAAGCTAGACTGGACCGAAATAAGTTACGTTCCCGGCTGGACTGTCATCCAGATGGACAGAGCAAGCCTGAATGTTCTGCTCGCGTGGGTAGGTCAAGAACCCATGCCAGCGTCGCGGATTGGCTTTAGCACTATCGATCCTTCAACCAGCTCGATGGTCAACAAATCACCGAGGCCGACGTTCATGCTGCAAGAACATCCTGAGGGAGATCAATTATTACATCCCCGCTGCCATCGCCTGGGTCCTGACATTTCACAGTTGTCCGCACAGAGTCACTCATTGGATACTCGCTGCACTCTTGGCAATTGAAATGAGTCGTTATCCTACGCCGGTGTATGAGCGACAGACAGCTATCAGTCAAAAGCATCTGCTGGTGGCCGATCGGTGCCTATCACGAAGGGCAGCACAGCCAAAAGCTGAATCGAGTTTACCTATGAACGGTGTGATGTACCTTCAGGACATGATCTGATTAGACAAGTGAATGACCGCCTCTCGCACATGCTGTGTTAAAACGTTTTGGAGCAGGTTTCTATGATTTCTGCTAACGCAGTGGACAATTCAACCGGAAGATAAATATTTTGAACAACCCCCGATACACAATATTTACCGATCCGTTCGAAGAAGAATACCTCGTATCGACTGTCATGAGAAATAACGAGTTGTGCCGTAAGTCTAAGAGTGAGTTTCGGAATAGAGAGGTTCCCTGCTTTGAGTTAGCTATGCTCGAATACAATCCTTCAGGGTCTTTTGGGGGCTTGTTCGATAAAGAAACCTTATATAAGCATACGCTGCACCCGATCGGCATCCTTTTTAACAGAGCAAGATACACAAACATGACTTTCATACCTCGTGGAAATTTGAGAATTTGCACTCAGTGTGTGATTGACGATGTAGAAAATCTTGGTACAGCTTATTTTCACCGGACGCATGTAGCTCCAGGAGTTCTAGGAACACTGGTTTGCCACCTGCACGCGGTGCCATTGTCAGATTTTTGCCCAACCTGCCAAGTAGAATTAAAACACCACAGATTGAACCAATTGTCAGTTTGTATAAATCGAAAGGCTAACATCAAAACGGAGTACATACTGGGCTCTACACGACAACAATACTCCCAGTTTGTCTATGAGATTCTAAAGAGAACAAACCTAGAAAAATATAGATGCTTATCTATCCAAACCATTGGCAATACTTTAGAGAAACAGGGTTACCCTTCACCATCCATTGATAGCTATTTTCAGTTTTGCATAGATACGGACAACAAAACTGGAACACCCACAGAGGTTTATGAAAAGGCACGGAGAAGTAACCATAACCTAGCTTGTACGCCGATGCAGCTGTTCACGAGGACGGCTTATCTGCTTTACGAAAATTTAGACAATTTCATTAATGAGATTGAAAAAATTCGCTCTGTCAGGACATAAATCGAGAAATTTCCTCTTCGGTCAGATAAGACACCCTGATATTAGATTTTCGAAGCAAATTCGATTTGGTACGACTGATATTTTCGATATTCAAAGCACTCGCCGCCCACGCCAGTTTTCTGATTTGAAAATCATGTCGATTTTCCAGATTAGCCTTGATTGCCTTCATTGATTGCGGAAGCTTATGTTGATGTCGAAACGTGTCAGGTGGCACAGATAAAACCCGACATATGGTCGCTAACGAAATCTGAACAGGTGGTCCAGGCATAGCGGATATTTCTGCTACCGCCGAGCACACACTCTCGGCTAGCTCACAATCCCTTTCCGTCCAGTCGACCAAGTCTCGAACAACGGCTTCTTTTCTGTGACCCGATATATAAGACTGGAGCCAATATCTATCATGACGATAAAGCCAAGTGTAATCTCCTGTATCTTTTGCAGGGACATCTGCGTAGGCAATTCTGAATGATTTTCGCCTAGCATTTCTTTCAATACCACTGGCCTCCATAGGTTCTATCAAGGTCGGTGGCTTCGTCGAGGAGTTGTATTTTACGCTATCCGAGCAATCCTCAATCAGGCACTTCAAGTCAATGTCAAGGCAATTTAAAAACGTATAAAACAGAATTGGGTGATGACTGGATTTTCTTCTTCTTAGCAAATCTAACGGCCACACTACCCGCCCATGATGTAGTTCAAAAAGCTTTTTAAATTCATATTCACTAGGATAATCACTTGAGGATTTTATGAAGTGTTCTTCAAGTCTACTGGCACATACCCGCCCCTTCGAAATCAACCCTGCTCTGTTGATAACGAAGTGCAGGTAATCATCCTTGAGTAATCTGGCTATAGACTGGCGATTGCATCGTCCCCAATCGATGATGTCCGCAAGCTCGGCAAGTCGGGAGAAATGGACCTCCGATCGGGACCGGATCGCGTTGCCTGCTTCGCATCCAATGATGTCCGATGGCAGAAAAAGCTGATTAAAATCGCCTGTGTTCGGTTCTGCGAGCACGCGGTGCAGGTAGCAGTGGTGTTTTGGGCAGACATGAACACCTGCAGCTTGATGGCACACATGCCAATAGGAGACACCACACACCGCAAAGTCCACTGCCATACAGCGAGGGCAGTAACGCCGGCAGCGATATTTTTCGAAGCCTGCTGCAGTGATACCCAGCTCTAGCTTGAGCCCAAGGGGATGACGGGACTGCATCAATTCCCTAGCACGCTTGGCCTTCTCAGCCGAAAGGAAAGGCTCGAAATAGGGAAGCAACGTATGGTTGTCTACTAGGCCTGTGTAGCCCGATACAGCCTCAAGATGGGTTAAGTAGCAAGGCAGCTCAGAAGCGTAGCTCTTGGTAACCGCGCCAAAGAGCTCCACCAGCGTTCTACGTAAGCCAACACCGCCTGACATTTGGTGGTAGCGAGTGACCAGACTCGTTATCGTCTCATCCGGGAAAGGGGTCGGAAACATCAACACTGACGCCATATCAGCCTCTCTCCGCCGCAGTCAGATCACCAAAGCTCTATGTCATCCGAAAAACTAGTAAAGCCTTTCTCCTTGGCAGCTGCTTCCCAGTCATCGGATTCGGCAACCCGTTGCGCATCGCTGATAAACGAAGGATCAGCAACTCCAGCCAAGCGTCTATTTGCCGGAGCAGTGGCTGCATCAGGAGACGGAGTTGGTGGCTGATTAGGCAAGCCTTGGAGCTGGAAAGGCGCCGCACGTCCTCTGCGTGCTTGTCGCGCACGAGCAATGGTTATCATGTAAGCGACCTGCTCACGGGCAGGCATCATGTCCTCAAAATCAGCGATCTGTAGAGGATCGTTGCTACGCAGTGCCTCAATGGGCCTATGCAGAATAATCATTTGCTGGTCATAAACTTTTTGATAAAGCGACGGAGTTACTTTTTGACCATTAGCTAACGCGTACCATTGGGTAAGCATCATCAACTTAGCCAAAAAGTCTGTATTACCCTGAGTTAAGTGATACAACTTTTCGGTCAGTTCGGGCGTCCGCTCTATGGCGTCTTCCGTCCAGTTATAGGCCAGAAAAGTCTGGACAAGCGCGCTCCATTCATCATCATCACTATGAAAACGATCGAAATAATAGTCACTCATACCAAGCGCGCGTCGAGCGTTTCTGACCACCCCAGCAAAGAGTTTGAATGTCGAATTAGTCCCGGAATAGACCAGCGGTATACCCGCATCATTAGATAAGGTCAGGAAGAAATTAAGAATGCGCTGTCTGGAATCCGCGTCAGCCAGCAAATTCAGGTTCTGCAACTCGTCAATGATGAGAACACCAACATTGAAACTCCTGCAAAGCTGACTAACATGCTGCATCAGCATGCTAACACTTGCTCTCGGTTTCATGTATTTATCGGTATAGTCAGTACCAAGCGCACTGTCTAAGGCTGCAAAAAATGAAGCGCATAAACCCCGTGGGGAGCCGTCATGGGGACAGTCAATTTTCAGCCAAACGATCTGAGTTCTTCTAAAGTTCTTCCCGGCATATCGTTTATGGACGATGACTTGTGGATAAGTTTTGACAAGGCTATTGAGCATCGTGGTTTTGCCCATTCCACTCAGCCCGAAAATGGCGATTGTCGAGGCAGATGACTTGAAACCACTATGCCTGAGCTGCGCATCGTCCGCGGCGTGGAGCATCGCTACAGCATCCCTATGAAAAGGGTCGCGGGCGGTGTAACCCCCTCGAATGAGCTGGCTGAATGACGCTTCAAATTGAAGGTGCAGATCCATCGGCACGACGATATCACTGATCCGGCTGATGCAATGCGCCCTGAGCTTAGGTGTCAATGCCATTTCAGCTGAGCTGGGAAAGTCCGGAAAATTGCAAAGGAGCTCCCCGACTGTTTCATCGTCGTGGATTGGTGGCAGCGCCTCGATCAGTGGGTTGCCGTCATACTGACCCAGGCCAGTTGAGTTGTAAGCAGCTTCGATCGAGCGAGCCATCATTCAGTCCTCTGGAGTTTCGAAGAGACCAAGCTCAGCACGACCTTTTTACGCCCACTTGGCTCCGGTTTCGAAGCCTCCTCGGGCTGCGTTGTAGGTTGGGGCGGTACATTCGGAGGTGATAGCTCAGAAAGCCCAGCGCTATCCGCCGCACGTAGCAACTCGACCTCTGCCCTGCGGTTAGCCAACTTGTTCGACTTAGCCGCTGCTTTCGAAGGAGGGGGAGGAGTAGCCTCCTTCATCGCTTTTGCCTGGGCGTCGATTTCATCATTAGCATCTCTGGTACGAGCAGCTCGGTTGAGACGCTCGTATTCTTTATCTGGAGAGGCTTGCTTCAGAATAGCTATCCTATCCACTACTTCCTCAAGGCGAAAACCACTATATTTCTCCTTGAGATAGTCAACGATTTCCAGCCGTATGAAGCTGGCCCCGTCACGAATCCATACGTTATCGGCACTATTTGGGTCATACCAAACCTTGATCCTCTGAATGCCAAAGTTATGCGCTTTCGCAAACCACTCCTCATGCTCAGCAAGATCGCATGTATAGAAAACACCTTTGAAATAAATCCCGGATCGTCTGACCGTCGCTAGCGCTGATGGTAGCAGCGCAATCTTAATCTCTGTATCAGAGCGGCCTTTAATCTTCAGAAGACTGTTGCTCATCCCCCAATTCCACAGTCCAATGGGATACAGCTCAATTTGATCACGGACCATGTCATTTGTTGCGAGATGGGGCAAATGCAAGGTCGCATTATGATATAGAATTTGGTTTATTATAATCGCTGTAAACTGGTCTAAATCATATCTAGCATCCAGTTGATAGTCTCTATCACCTCGCTCGTTCCGGCGAGCATCAACCCCCCCTGGTAAGAACTTTAGACTCAGTCCTTGGTTGATGAGTTTGAAACGACTTTCAACAATAGACTTCCAGTCAGGGCGATAAGGAGGCGCGATTTTTAGAATAACGTCTAGCGTATTGGAAAACTCCTCGCCAGCGTTACTCAACAACTCAGCGCGGTCGGCCGAGACCTCTTTAGGAATGTGGTGACATGGCCATTCTTTTTCCTCTATTTCAACACCATAACGCTTGCAATATTCAACCTTACTGGTAAACGCATTGTACAGTGCGTGGCGAGCCCCCTCCCAGCTAGGGCCTTCCAGGCCGACGTGTACGCCAACAATCATTCTAGAGTACGCATCAACGACAATATAAAGTACTGGCCTTCCGATGATCCAATTTCTATTGACACGATGGACTAGATATATGTCAGCTATGGTCGCATCTATCTCATAACGATGCGCTGGACCTGCCAAGCCATCTACAGCTGACCCCTTGATTGCTCGATGATCTTTAAGCCACCTAATTTCCCCTGCTTGAGACCTGAGGATGGCTAACCTATCAAAGTACAGCTTAGAGTAATGTCGAAATTGGGTTATCGTCGGATGCTTGCCCCGCTTCACATCGCCGATAGTTCCATCAGACAAAACCTCTCGATAGTAGTGTTTAATCATCCAGTCAAAGGCTTTCTGCACGGAACCTTCTTTTTTGTTCACATATCGCAGGAAGGAAACTTCAATGCTGGTTAGATCAAAGTCGGTTATCAGTATTGCTCTATCCGCTTTAACAACTCCACGATACACAGGCGGCCTTCCTGGTTGCACGCCGTCTTTATAGATCTTTCGTTTTCCAGGGGCTCCCCAGTTACTCGACTGCCACAAAAAAACATTTTTCGACTGCCCATACGCCCAATACCGATAAAGCAACTTGTAGATCATTGCGCGAGATGTATTCGACACTGCCGCGTGATCAGCTATACGCCTTCCAAATTCGCCATCGATGAATAAGTCACCAGCATTTTTTCCTTCGACGAGGTCTCTGATCAAGCGCCATGAATTATCCCTAGACGATTTCTCTTTTTCAGTAAGCTCGTCTTCGGGTTTAAGCATGTATGCTGCCGGAACATCTTGATCCATACGGAGTATCCCTTGCTCAATCTCGAACGAGACCTCCTCGAAGCCAACGACCCAAGGCTTTTTTAATTGGTGTTCCAACGAAATAACCAACAACTGACGAGAGTGGTTATCTATATCAATAACTCTTAATATCGTTTTCGCAATGCTCGACTCAAGCACGGGAACCAATACATAGTTAATTAGAAATCTGACCATTTTAGGCTACTCCTATCACTATGCGGGATTGACGCTGGAACACGAAGTCCCATAATCGGCTTAGAAAGGCTAAGCTCGTATACGTCAAGATTTATAACTATCTTCTTGTGCCAAACCAGATAGAAAAATAAGTCTTTCACAGTCTTGTATTCTATATAGGCGTTCTGGCTAACCAATCTAAGTAGGCTGCGAAGAGATATATTCTCTATACCCTCGGGATCTGCTAACACCTGAAAAAATCTGATGACTTTAAGGAGATTATTATCTGAAGCTACTGACAGGGGAAGGTTTGCATAATCTCTGAGAATAATGAGATTTTTAATTTTCGTATGCGGAAGATCTTCAAAAAAACAGAGCTTTGATTTTACGCCGCGCCGTGTCCAGTATTCTTTTTCTATTTCTTGCTTTTCGAATATTCGTTTTCTTTTATCGACTGAAGCAGAATTTATCTCTTCTCTGTATTTCAGAGAAATCGCAACAAGACTTGGCTCTTTCCCAGGGCGGGCGAAGCTAAGCATAAAATCAGCAGTAAACACAAAAGGAACATCGGTTCCAATATATAAGGCTGGCCTAATATTTTTTTGCAGCGCAATGGAATACGTTTCGTCGTAGTCAATCAACGGAAACTGCTCACGGATATCCATGATGTCCTGATTGAACTCCATGAGTACCAAGAACATGTACTCACTATTTGACAAACAGTGGTGGCCACGGGCGACTCGAACGCCAGGAACGGTTCTGGACGTGCCTTTGGAGGGAACTGAGCGGATTTTTAGCCAAGGACGGTACGACTCTCGTTCGCCGCTGCCGACGCCTTTTTTGATCAGCGTCTGGAGATAGTGCCTAGTTACCGGCGTCCCTCGTCTGGGGTTGAAGGCTGCTGGTGGGGTTGGGCCAGGCTGATTGGGAATCATTGCGTGAGGTGCCTCAGGGCGCAAAATCGCTTCAGATCCACGCTTTTACTGCTATGTAGCCTGCGTGAGGCTCGATTTTACGCCCTGTTGAGGGTTGTCACCTACTTAATTTCGTTTGTCACCGACTTTTTTATTTTTGTTACCCACTTTTTTATAAAACAATATTAGGTTCGATCAGCTGTGGATAACTTATTCCACAGTCACCGATTTCGCCAGGTTGCGCGGCTGGTCGACGTCAGTGCCTTTCAGCACAGCCACGTAGTACGAGAGCAACTGCAGCGGGATGGTGTAGAGGATCGGCGACAGGATGTCGTGGATGTGCGGCATTTGCACAACGTGCGTGCCTTCACCGTTGGTCATGCCGGCTTTCTCGTCGGCGAAGACGACTAGCTGACCACCACGGGCCCGTACTTCCTGAAGATTGGACTTAAGCTTCTCCAGCAACTCGTTGTTTGGCGCCACAGTGACCACAGGCATGTCGTTATCCACAAGCGCCAGCGGGCCGTGTTTCAGTTCTCCGGCCGGATAGGCTTCGGCGTGGATGTAGGAGATTTCCTTGAGCTTGAGCGCTCCTTCCATCGCCACCGGGAATTGCGCGCCACGACCGAGGAACAACGTGTGGTTCTTCTCGGCAAACAGCTCGGCGATTTTCTCGACGGTGCTGTCCATCGCCAGCGCTTCGCCCAGGCGGGTCGGCAGGCGACGGAGTTCTTCGACCAAGGTGGCTTCGACACCTGCGGCCAACGTCCCGCGAACCTGACCCAGCGACAGAGTCAGCAACAGCAGGCCAACCAGTTGCGTGGTGAACGCTTTGGTCGAAGCCACGCCGATTTCACGACCGGCCTGGGTCAGCAGGGTCAGGTCGGATTCACGCACCAGCGAACTGATGCCAACGTTGCAGATCGCCAGGCTGGCGAGGAAGCCCAGTTCCTTGGCGTTACGCAGCGCGGCCAACGTGTCGGCGGTTTCGCCGGACTGGGAAATGGTGACGAACAGCGTGTCAGGCTGCACCACGACTTTGCGATAGCGGAACTCGCTGGCGACTTCGACCTGGCACGGGATGCCGGCCAGCTCTTCAAGCCAGTAACGGGCGACCATACCGGCGTGATAACTGGTGCCGCACGCGACGATCTGCACGTTACGCACTTTGGCAAACAGCTCGGCAGCCTGTGGACCGAAGGCTTGCACCAGCACTTGGTTCTGGCTCAGGCGGCCTTCCAGCGTGCGTTGCACCACAGACGGTTGCTCGTGGATTTCCTTGAGCATGTAGTGGCGGAATTCGCCTTTGTCGGCAGCTTCGGCGCCGTCGCTGTATTGCACTGTCTGGCGCTCGACCGCTTGGCCGGACACGTCCCAGATCTGCACGCTGTCGCGACGGATCTCGGCGATATCGCCTTCTTCCAGGTACATGAAGCGGTCGGTGACCTGACGCAGGGCCAACTGGTCGGACGCGAGGAAATTTTCCCCCAGGCCCAGGCCGATCACCAGCGGGCTACCGCTACGGGCTGCAACCAGGCGATCCGGTTGTTGCGCACTGATCACTGCCAAGCCGTAAGCACCATGCAGTTCTTTAACGGTTGCCTTGAGGGCCACGGTCAGGTCGCGCAGGTCTTTGAGCTTGTGATTGAGCAAGTGGGCGATGACTTCAGTGTCGGTGTCCGAGGTGAACACGTAACCCAAAGCCTTGAGCTGTTCGCGCAGAGCTTCGTGGTTTTCGATGATGCCGTTGTGCACCACCGCCAGATCACCGGAAAAATGCGGGTGCGCATTGCGCTCGCACGGTGCACCGTGAGTCGCCCAGCGGGTGTGGGCGATGCCCAGAC
>RCUP01001802.1_pt1 | contig 12436 bp, 15 predicted proteins | sample 2166341 | NCBI WGS metagenome assembly RCUP01 (sample SAMN09932325, study PRJNA488358) | compost metagenome | isolation source: compost soil in succinonitrile-enriched | place: Germany: Experimental Botanical Garden | reverse complement strand
CGAAGTGGATTATGCTTTTGTATACAAAGAAAGCAAATAATGTTTTTGATTTTGTCGACGAAAAATTTGGCTTTAGTGATATATCGCCTGATAGGTCGCCTTCGCGGGCAAGCCACGCTCCCACAGGTTTTGTATCGTTCACCGACCGTGTGGACGATGAAGACCCTGTGGGAGCGTGGCTTGCCCGCGATGACTGACTTGAGGACTGGTAGATTTTTACTGACTTTCCCCTAGTGCCAAATTCACCGCCAACCAGCCATTCACCGCCGTCTCCCCAGCCTCGGCAAACACCCGCTCCAGCAGTTTCACCTGTTCACGACGCAACGACTGCTCGAACCGCGCGCCGTCATCGGTCAGCTCCAGCAACCGCTTACGCTTGTCGGTCTCGGACGCAACGCTGTTCACCAAATGCATTTCCACCAACTGCCGCAACGGCATGTTCAGCGCCTGCTTGCTCACCCCGAGCAGCGCCAGCAACTCCTTGACGCTCAGGTTCGGATAACGGGCGATAAAAAACACGATGCGTTGATGCACCCGGCTCAGGCCTCGACGCTCAAGCATTTCGTCGGCTTTGGCGGTGAAGGCCTGGTAGCCGAAGAAAAACGCTTCCATCGCCTGTTGCTGGGAAATCGGGTTTTTAAGGTCAATCATATTGATGTATCCGCTCGGGCTGTCGTAATTTCGGTCAACAAGTTTGACTCATTTTCCTTCGGCCTCGCTACCGGTGACCTCCATGGCTTTTTCCGAACGTGTCTCGCGCCTTAAAAGTTCTTTGATCCGTGAAATCCTTGCTGCCGCGCAGCGCCCGCAAGTGATGTCGTTCGCTGGGGGGCTGCCGGCAGAAGCCATGTTGCCCAAGGTCGATTGGTCCGACATGCCGGTGTCCATCGGCCAATACGGTATGAGTGAAGGCGAGCCGGCGTTGCGTGAAGTGCTGGCGGCAGAGGCGCGGGCGCTGGGTGTGCCGTGTGAGGCGAGCCAGGTGTTGGTGGTCAGCGGCTCCCAGCAAACCCTCGATCTGGCGGCCAAGCTGTACATCGACAAAGGCACCGAGATTCTGCTCGAAGCCCCGACTTACCTGGCGGCCCTGCAAATTTTCCAGTTGTTTGGCGCAGACTGCATCACCGTGCCGCTGGAGGCCGATGGCCCGGACCTGGCGCAACTGCGCACTCGTCTGGAGAAGCATCGCCCGGCGTTCATCTACCTGATCCCGACGTTCCAGAACCCATCGGCGGTGCGTTACAGCGAAGCCAAGCGCGATGCGGTGGCGGCTTTGTTCGACGAGTTCGGGGTGACGCTGATCGAAGACGAGCCTTATCGCGAACTGACCTTCGATGGCGGCAGCGCCACGCCGATTGTCAGCCGCCTGAAAAAAGCCAGCTGGATTTACACTGGCACCGTCTCGAAAACCTTGCTGCCCGGCTTGCGCGTCGGCTACCTGATCGCCAGCCCGGACCTGTTCCCGCATTTGCTCAAGCTCAAGCAATCGGCGGATTTGCACACCAATCGGGTCGGCCAATGGCAGGCGTTGCAATGGATCGGCAGCGAGAAGTATCAGCAGCATCGCAGTCAGTTGCGTGATTTTTACCGGGCGCGTCGGGATGCATTCCAAGAGGCGCTGCACACCCATTTCGCTGATCTGGCGGACTGGAACGAACCGCAGGGCGGGCTGTTTTTCTGGTTGAAACTCAAGCAGCCGCTGGACACTCGAACCTTGCTCAATGCAGCGTTGGCCAAAGATGTGGCTTTCATGCCGGGCGAGCCGTTCTTCCCCGAGCCGGACAAACATCACGGGTATTTGCGGCTGAACTTCAGCCATATCGACCCGGCGCGATTGGATGAGGGGCTAGGGCGATTGGCGGCGGTGGTGCGACAGGCGCAGGCGGCGCAAGCGGCCTGAAACAAATAAACCGGCTCAAGGGCCGGTTTATTTTTGTCTGGAATTTGCGGCGCTTGTACCGGCCTCATCGCCAGCAGGCTGGCTCCCACAGGGAATTTGTGACGTTCACAAAACCTGTGGGAGCCAGCCCGCTGGCGATAGGGCCATCAATCACACCACAAATACATCAGGCTGCAGCAAAGCGCTTATCCAGATAATCAATGATCACCTTGGACTCATACATCCAGGTCGTCTGGCCATTCTCTTCAATGCGCAGGCACGGCACTTTGATCTTGCCGCCTTGCTCCAGCAGGGTCTGGCGATCCTGTTCGTTGTTCTTCGCATCGCGCAACGCCACCGGCACATTCAGGCGGCGCAGGGTGCGGCGGGTTTTCACGCAGAACGGGCAAGCGTGGAATTGATACAGGGTCAGGCCTTTGGCGGCGGATTCGACCTGAGCCTGAGCGGCAGCCGGGCGCTGCTTCTTGCTTGGGCGGGTCAGGAAGTCGATGAAGATGATCAGTTGGCCAAGGCCGACACGAAGCGCTTTTACGAACACGTTGAAAGCCTCACGGGGCGAATGAAGAAAGGCGCGCAGCTTACCTGATTTTTCACAGGCGAAAAAAAACCGGCGATGAATGCCGGTTTTCCTTGTGTTGCAAATTACTTGATGAGGCTGAGGAATTCGCTGCGGGTCGCGGCGTTTTCGCGGAACTCACCGAGCATCACCGAGGTGATCATGGTCGAATTCTGCTTTTCCACACCGCGCATCATCATGCACATGTGCTTGGCCTCGATCACCACCGCAACGCCCAGGGCGCCGGTGACCTGCTGGACCGCATCGGCGATCTGGCGGCTGAGGTTTTCCTGGATCTGCAGGCGGCGGGCGTACATATCGACGATCCGCGCGACTTTCGACAAACCCAAAACCTTGCCGCTCGGGATATAGGCAACATGCGCCTTGCCGATGAACGGCAGCAGGTGGTGTTCGCACAACGAGTACAACTCGATGTCCTTGACCAGCACCATTTCGCTGTTGTCGGAGCTGAACAGGGCACCGTTGGTGACCTCTTCAAGCGTCTGTTCATAACCGCGGCAGAGGTACTGCATGGCTTTGGCGGCACGTTTTGGCGTGTCGAGCAGGCCTTCGCGGGAAACGTCCTCGCCCAATTGGCCGAGAATCGCGGTGTAATTCTGTTCCAGGGACATGAAACTACCTGTGGGATTTTACGCAAAGGGCAAGGGTACGGTGACGGACACGACGCTGCAAGCGTGACGCATCAGCTTTACTCGTCGCGACCTTCCATCATGGTGCGTTTGAGCATCACATAAACCGCTCCCGCACCGCCGTGTTTCGCCTGGCACGAGGTGAAGCCAAGCACCTGCGAATGCTGGCGCAGCCACGTGTTGACGTGGCTTTTGATCATTGGTCGCTTGCCATCCAGACGCACGGCTTTGCCGTGGGTGACGCGCACGCAGCGGATTTCGAATTTGGTCGCTTCGGCCAGGAACGCCCAGAGGGTTTCCCGAGCCTTTTCCACGTTCATGCCATGCAGATCGAGACTGCCTTCGAACGGAATCTGGCCGACCTTGAGCTTGCGCATCTGGCTTTCCTGCACGCCGTCACGCGCCCACATCAATTCATCTTCAGGGCCGACGTCGATGACGAACTGATCGGACAGCCCGTCGACGGTGGTGGATTCGGTGCGCACGGTGGCCGCTTGACGCAGTTTGGCAATCTGCGCGCGGTCAGCCTTGGGTTTGCCGGTTTCGGCGCGATCGTGCTTGATCGGCTTGACGCCTTGGATCGCGCTTTTGAACAGGGAAAAATCGTCGTCTTGCATGTCAGCCTCCGCGAAGGGCGGCCAGTTTACCTAACTCGAAGCGAATGGGCGCGCGACAAAGTGCGTAGCTTTCGGCCGCGACCTTGGTCTCAGTCGTGCTTTTTCATCAGATGCGGGGACATGTTCAGCTCTCGCGACTGCCGCGAGCGGCGACGGCAACGGCGCCACAGCCACACGCCGAGGTACAGCACGAACAGGCCAATCGCCAGAATCACCGCCGCACCGGCACGGTTGGTGTTCAACTCGCCCAGGGCGGGTGCATGGCCGAACAGGGCGGCGGCACCGGCCATGGCAAGCAGCACGCCACTCATTGCCAGCAACGCAGCAAACGCTGCGCCGATTCTAAAACGCCAGTTGCGTTGGCCTTTGGGCCGCAAGCGGCGAGCGTCAAAACCATCGGATAACTTCATTCCGACCTTCCTCAATGGGTATCGGCCCTTCGACCGGGAGTTGACCGGGATGTTCCTGAGGCTAAGACAATTACGGCTAATGAGAGGCTTTTGCGGATGAGCGGCTATTTAGACCGCTCATGGAAGTATTGATCAGACCAGGTCGTTGGTCTGGGCGACGGCGGCAAAGTTGTCCGCCATGATCGCCATTTCGGTCTGCTGAACATGCTCGGCGCTCAGGACGCCGCCTTTGTATGGCAGATCGCGGGTGGCGCAGGCGTCTTCCACCAGGGTGCAACGGAAACCCAGGTTCTTCGCCGCACGAACCGTGGTGCTGACGCTGGAATGGCTCATGAAACCGCAAACCACCAGGTCCACCGAACCCAGGTCTTCCAGGCGTTTTTTCAGATCAGTGCCGTGGAAGGCGCTCGGCAGAATTTTTTCAATCCTGATTTCGCCGGCAAGCGGCTCCAGTCCAGGAATGAACTGCCCGCGCTCGCCGCGAGGGTCGAACAACCCGCCGACGGTACCGAGGTGGCTGACATGCACGATCGGCCGGCCGGCCGCACGGGCAGCAGTCACCAATTGTTTGATGTTCGCGACAGCCGCATCCATGCCGCTCAGGGCCAGGGGACCGCTGAGGTATTCTTTCTGGGCATCGATGATGATGAGGGTCGCATGACTCAGTTTGGCTGCCGGATAACCGCGGCCGCTGAGTTGAAACATCGTTTGTGGAACGGACATTCTGGGGCTCCTTGGAGTGGGGCTTTTGCGACATTGTCCTCTGGCTGAGCGCTTCTGTGAATCGCTACCATCGTAGGCACCGTCGTTACTGGCGTGCAGCGTTGTCAAGTGGTCCGTTTTGTTCAATCCCGAGCTGAAAAAAGAGAATAGTCCTACATCTGCCCCAGTGTTTTTCCTGCGTCGTCGTGGCGACGTTTGACTGATAGAATCGCCCGTCGATTTTTCTGGAGTTTGCCGTCGTGATCACTTCCCGCCTTCGCACCCTGCGTGACCATATCCGTTGGGCTGTCAGCCGCTTCCATGGGGAGGATCTGTTTTTCGGCCATGGCACCGACAACGCCTGGGACGAAGCCCGTCAACTCGTGTTGGGCGCGCTGCACTTGCCGTGGGAAATCGCCGACAGCTATCTCGACTGCAATCTGGAAGAAGACGAACTGGTTCATGTGCAGTTGCTGCTCAAGCGCCGCATCGAAGAACGCGTGCCGACCGCTTATCTTCTGGGCGAGGCCTGGTTCTGTAGCATGTCGTTCATCGTCGATGAGCGCGTGCTGATCCCGCGTTCGCCGATCGGCGAGCTGATCGAAAACCGTTTCACGCCGTGGCTGGGCACCGAGCCGGCGCGGATTCTCGACTTGTGCACCGGCTCAGGTTGCATCGGTATCGCCTGCGCCTACGAATTCCAGAACGCCGAAGTGGTGCTGGCCGACCTGTCGTTCGAAGCGCTGGAAGTGGCCAACCAGAACATCGAACGTCATGGCGTCGATGAGCGCGTCTACACCGTGCAGGGCGATGGTTTCGATGGTTTGCCGGGCCAGCGTTTCGATCTGATCGTGTCGAACCCGCCGTACGTCGATGCCGAAGATTTTGCCGACATGCCGGACGAGTACCAGCACGAACCGGAACTGGGCCTGGCCTGCGGCGATGATGGCTTGAACCTAGTGCGACGCATGCTCGCCGAAGCGGCAGATCACCTGACCGAGAAGGGTTTGCTGATTGTCGAAGTGGGCAACAGCCAGGTGCACGTCGAGGCGTTGTACCCGGAAGTCGACTTCGCCTGGCTGGAATTCGAGCGTGGCGGGCATGGTGTGTTCATGCTGAGCGCGGAGCAGTGCCGCGATCATCAGGCTCTATTCGCTTCCCGCGTCTGACCCTCAAAAACAAAAGATCGCAGCCTTCGGCAGCTCCTACATGGGAATGGTGTAATCCTGTAGGAGCTGCCAAAGGCTGCGATCTTTTGATCTACCGGTGCGTAGCAATCCAGATCAACAACCCCGCCTGAAACACCGCAAACGCCACCAGACAGGTAATCGTGAAACGCAGCCCGGCGTCTTCGCGTTTGTACTTGCTGACTTTCTCTTCGTGTTTTTTGAGTTTGACTTCCTGCTCGGCCAGATTCTGCTCGGCTTGCTGGAGCATCTGCGCCGCTTCAAGAATTTCCACGATCTGCAGTTTTTCCGTGTTCCAGTCGCCCAGAAGGTCGCTGACCTGGACTTCTTTGACGCTGCCCTTCAAATGTTGGGCGTCGGCATAAACCACATCAAAACCATGCATGCGCAAAAAATGATCGCGGCGCAGGCGCGTGTCTTCGTTCAGCGCGTCTTTGTTGTTCAGGTCAACACCGTCGACGGTGTAGCCGGGCCAGCGTTTCTTTACCCAGGTAATGCCTTGCGCCGCCATGTAGCGGCCGATACCGCGGTTCATCGGTTCAATCTGCAAGCCGCTGTCGGGGCCGAAATGCACGCGTTTTTCGACGTGATCCACCCACACGTCCAGATGATTCTGTTCCTTGCGCACACGCTGACCGGGCAGGTTGATGCTCATGCGCATCAAGCTGCGCTGCTTGTCATTGCGTTCGGCATAACCGAATTCGACGAAGCGAAGAGGGCGACCACCGGTGTTGCGATCGGTCTGCAACGGCGCCAGACGGAGCATCTTGTGGTGCTCGACGTGGACGTCCGCCCAAGGCAGCTCGACCGCTGGCGGTGCGTCTTTTTCAGCGGTGGTGTCGGGTGAAGTCTGGGTATCAGTCATAACGGCGAGATCCTGTCCAAGCTCAACTTGTCACCAGTCATTGCGCTGGCGACAAAGGCTTATCGGCCGTTTTTTTCAGGACTGGAGGGCAACAGCGCTTAACTGGAGCGAAGTCCGTCAATAAATCCAAGGATTCGCGAACCCAATTCCGCCGCCAAGGGCAAATTCGGGTCTTTATAAGAAGCCAATTGCCGTTTGACGTCGTTGGGCACGATGCGCATGACGTGGTTCATGCCTTCGATCAGCGCCAGTTCGGCGTCGGGTTTGGCTGTCTTGAGCAGGCGGGCATCGTTGACACCGACCTGAATGTCATTGCTGCCCTGAATAATCAGCGCGGGCATCTTCAGCTTCGCAAACGCCGCTGCCGGGTCCTGACGGAACAGGGAAATCAGATACGGCTGCACACTCGGACGGAAAATCACTTGAAGTTGCGGCGGCACGTTGTCGTCGATTTTCCCGGCCTTGAGGCTGTCGAGCAGTTCATTGCTGCGCAGCATCAGCGGCGGCGGCAGGCGATTGCTCAGTTGCTGGCGAATGACCTGATCAACCGGTCTTGCGCTACCGGACACCGAAATCACCGCCGCCGCATCGACGCTCGGCGCAGCCAGGCTGGCGACCAAGGCGCCTTCGCTGTGGCCCAGCAGAATCAACTCGCCGAAACGCGGATCGGTCTTGAGCTTGCGGCCCCAGGCTTCGGCGTCGGAAACGTAGGCTTCCAACGTCAGATTGCGCTCATCCGGCGTGGCCGCGAGGCTCGCCGCCACGCCGCGTTTGTCGTAGCGCACACTGGCGATATTGTGTTTGGCCAGCACCCAGGCCAGCCGCTTGAGGCTGTCGTTGCGTCCGCCATCGGGGTTGTTTCCGTCACGATCCGTAGGACCGGAGCCGGAAATGATCAGGACAACCGGCACCGGCGTGTCGGATTTTGGCAACAGCAACGAGCCGAAAAGCTCACCGCTGCCGGTGTCCAGGGAGATCGGCCGTTGCAGAACGGTGGCCTGGGCGAAGCCCGTAATCAAGGTAAGGCTCAAGAGCAGAACTCGCAGCATCATCACGCCATCATCATCAAGATGCCGGTTGGACTCACAGACACCCATAAGGTTCGAGGATGAACTAGTTGGGTAGCCTGCGTATACTGGCGCGCATTACGTATTTGGGTTCGATTTCACGGAGCGTCCTGCATGTCCGGCAATACCTACGGCAAGCTGTTCACTGTCACCACCGCTGGCGAAAGCCATGGTCCGGCGTTGGTCGCCATTGTCGATGGCTGCCCGCCGGGCCTGGAGATCTCCCTTGAAGATCTGCAGCGCGACCTGGACCGCCGCAAGCCCGGCACCAGCCGCCACACCACCCAGCGCCAGGAAGCCGACGAAGTCGAAATCCTCTCCGGCGTGTTCGAAGGTCGCACCACCGGTTGCGCCATCGGCCTGTTGATCCGCAACACCGACCAGAAGTCCAAGGACTACTCGGCGATCAAGGATCTGTTCCGCCCGGCCCACGCCGACTACACCTACCACCACAAATACGGCGAGCGCGATTATCGCGGCGGCGGTCGCAGCTCGGCCCGCGAAACCGCGATGCGCGTCGCTGCCGGCGCCATTGCGAAAAAATACCTGGCCAGCCAGGGCATCGTGATCCGCGGTTACATGAGCCAGCTCGGCCCGATCGAAATCCCGTTCAAGACCTGGGATTCGGTAGAAGAGAACGCGTTCTTCAGCCCGGATCCGGACAAAGTGCCGGAACTGGAAGCCTATATGGACCAGTTGCGTCGCGACCAGGATTCGGTCGGCGCGAAGATCACTGTTGTGGCCGAAGGCGTGATGCCGGGCCTCGGCGAGCCGATCTTTGATCGCCTCGATGCCGAACTGGCCCATGCGCTGATGAGCATCAACGCGGTCAAGGGTGTGGAAATCGGCGCCGGTTTCGCCAGTGTTTCCCAGCGCGGTACCGAACATCGCGATGAAATGATCCCGGAAGGTTTCCTCAGCAACAACGCGGGTGGAATCCTCGGCGGCATCTCGTCAGGTCAGCCGATCGTCGCGCACCTGGCGTTGAAGCCGACCTCCAGCATCACCACGCCGGGCCGGTCCATCGACATCCATGGCAACCCGGCGGAGGTCATCACCAAGGGCCGCCACGATCCGTGCGTCGGCATCCGCGCCACGCCAATCGCCGAAGCGATGATGGCCATCGTGCTGATGGATCACCTGCTGCGTCACCGCGGGCAGAACGCCGATGTGCGTGTGAGCACGCCGGTGCTGGGTCAGCTGTAAATGGTTGACTTCATGGTCGCAGCCGTCTGATGGCGACTGCGGCGCTCCCGTACTGGCGGCTCTCCAGTTTCTATCTGTTCTATTTCGCCTTGCTCGGTTCGACAGCGCCGTTTCTGGCGCTGTACTTCGATCACCTGGGGTTCAGCGCCGCGCGGATCGGCGAGCTGGTGGCGATCCCGATGCTGATGCGCTGCGTGGCGCCGAACATCTGGGGCTGGCTCGGCGATTACACCGGTAGGCGCCTGGCCATCGTGCGTTTCGGCGCGGTGTGCACGCTGCTGACGTTTTCGCTGATTTTCGTCAGCAAGACTTACGCCTGGCTGGCGATGGTCATGGCTTTGCACGCGTTCTTCTGGCACGCGGTGTTGCCGCAGTTTGAAGTCATCACCCTGGCGCATTTGCAGGGCCAGACCTCGCGCTATAGCCAGATTCGCCTGTGGGGTTCCATTGGTTTCATCATCACCGTGGTCGCACTGGGCAGATTGTTCGAATGGCTGAGCCTGGATATTTACCCGGCGGCGCTGGTGTTGATCATGGCCGGCATCGTACTGAGCAGCCTGTGGGTGCCGAACGCGCAACCGGCGCCGGGTAACCGGGTGGCGGGCGAGGGGTTCATCAAGCAACTGCGCAGCCCCGGCGTTCTGGCGTTTTACGGATGCGTGGCGCTGATGCAGATGAGCCACGGGCCGTATTACACGTTTTTGACCCTGCACCTTGAACGCTTGGGTTACAGCCGTGGCGTGATCGGTATGCTCTGGGCGGTCGGCGTGGTGGCTGAGGTTTTGATGTTTTTGGCCATGAGCAAAATTCTCGCGCGGTTTTCCCTGCGCCGTGTGCTGATGGCGAGTTTTCTGTTGGCGGCGCTGCGCTGGTTGTTGCTGGGTTCGCTCGCCGAGTTTCTCTGGGTGCTGTTGTTTGCCCAGGTGTTGCACGCGGCGACGTTCGGCAGCTTTCACGCCGCTGCCATTTCATTCGTGCAACGTAGCTTCGGTGCGCGCCAGCAAGGGCAGGGCCAGGCGTTGTACGCCGCGTTGGCCGGCACCGGCGGCGCAATGGGTGCGTTGTATTCCGGCTACAGCTGGAATGCCTTAGGCGCCGCATGGACCTTTAGTATTGCCAGTCTCGCAGCCGTCGCGGCTGCCGTTATCATTGCCACACGTATGCAAGAGGACAGGCCATGAGCCTTACCCGTGAACACCTCGCCCAGGAAATCATCGACGCCGGGCGTTTTCTGTATGGCCGCGGCTGGTCGCCGGCCACCAGCAGCAATTATTCGACCCGCTTGTCGCCAACCGAAGCCTTGCTGACGGTGTCGGGCAAGCACAAGGGTCAACTCGGCATCGACGATGTGCTCGCCACCGATTTGTCGGGCAACAGCCTGGAACCGGGCAAGAAGCCGTCCGCCGAAACCCTGCTGCACACCCAGCTCTATAGCTGGCGCGCGGAGATTGGTGCAGTGCTGCACACCCATTCGGTAAACGCCACGGTGCTGTCGCGGCTGACGCCGGAGGCCTTCATCGAGTTCGAAGACTACGAACTGCAAAAAGCCTTCAGCGGTGTGTCGACCCATGAGTCGCGAGTGCGCGTGCCGATTTTCGACAACGATCAGGACATTGCGCGTCTGGCCGCCAAGGTGCAGCCTTGGCTCGACGCCCATCCCGATTGCGTCGGTTACCTGATTCGCGGCCACGGCCTCTACACCTGGGGCGCACGCATGAGCGACGCGCTACGGCAGATCGAGGCCTTTGAATTTTTGTTCGAGTGCGAGTTGAAAACCCGCTCGCTCTCTAACCGTCAAGCTTAAGGAGTTGCCCTGATGAGCAGCCTGTCCGTCTATCACGTCTCCAGCCCTGAAATTCCCAACAAGGTGCTGACCCACCTCGAAGACATTCAGTCGACCCTGGCCGAGCAGGGCGTGCGTTTCGACCGCTGGCAGGCTACTGCGAAGATCCAGCCCGGTGCCAGCCAGGAAGAAGTGATCGCCGCTTACCAGGAGCAAATCGACAAGCTGATGACCGAGCGCGGTTACATCACGGTCGACGTGATCAGCCTCAACAGCGATCACCCGCAAAAAGTCGAATTGCGCGCCAAGTTCCTCAACGAGCACCGCCATGGCGAAGACGAAGTAAGATTTTTCGTCGCCGGCCGTGGCCTGTTTACCCTGCACATCGACGATTACGTCTACGCCGTGCTGTGCGAGAAAAACGATCTGATCTCGGTGCCGGCCGGTACCAAACACTGGTTCGACATGGGCGAGCACCCGCATTTCATTGCAATCCGCCTGTTCAACAACCCGGAAGGCTGGGTGGCCAATTTCACCGGTGAAGACATCGCCAGCCAATTCCCGCGTCTGGAGGACTGAGTCGATGCCGATCAAAGCGATTCTCACCGACATCGAAGGCACCACCAGCGCGGTGAGTTTTGTGTTCGACGTGCTGTTTCCCTACGCGGCCAAACATCTGCCGGACTTTGTCCGTCAGCAGGCCGAGCGCGCCGACGTGGCCGAGCAACTGGATGCCGTGCGCCGCGACAGCAATGAGCCGAACGCCGATGTCGAGCGCGTTATTGAAATCCTGCTGGGCTGGATCGCCGAAGACCGTAAGGCCACGCCGTTGAAAGCGTTGCAAGGGATGGTTTGGGAGCAGGGCTACCAGGCCGGGCAGTTGAAGGGCCACGTTTATCCGGATGCGGTTGAAGCGCTCAAGCAATGGCATGCCGCGGGTTATCAACTGTTCGTTTATTCCTCAGGCTCGATCCAGGCGCAAAAGCTCATCTTCGGCTGCTCCGAGGCGGGGGATTTGACGCCGTTGTTCAGTGGCTATTTCGACACCACGTCGGGGCCCAAGCGTGAGGCGCAGTCCTACGCCAATATCACTGAGGCGATCAAGCTTGAGGCCGGGCAGATTCTGTTTCTGTCGGACATCGTCGAAGAGTTGGATGCAGCGCGTAAGGCGGGGATGGTCACTTGCGGATTGGCCCGTGAGGGCGGCGAACTGGCGGGGCATTTCACCGTGGACAGTTTTGCGCGGATAGATCCTTCAGCGTTCTAAACCACAACAGCACAACATAAAACCTGTGGGAGCGGGCTTGCTCGCGAAGGCGGAATGTCAGTCGACATTAATGTTGACTGATTAGCCCCCTTCGCGAGCAAGCCCGCTCCCACAGTTACTTACAGCGAATGATAAGTCGGCAGCGCAAACCGTTGCTGGCTCTGCAACATCGAAATCTGCGGCAATTCGCTGGCCTGTTCCGCAAGGTCACGGCGAATCGCGCTGA
>RCUP01001799.1_pt1 | contig 12440 bp, 9 predicted proteins | sample 2166341 | NCBI WGS metagenome assembly RCUP01 (sample SAMN09932325, study PRJNA488358) | compost metagenome | isolation source: compost soil in succinonitrile-enriched | place: Germany: Experimental Botanical Garden | reverse complement strand
TTGTTCAACAAGAAAGAGCTCCGCAGCCTGGCCGTGAACTGGGAGCACTTTGTCCGGGGATTCCTGTCCATCTTCCGCGCGTACTACGGACAGTATGTAGCTGACCCCTGGTATTCTAGTTTTATTGATAAGATGACCCATCAGTACCCGGACTTCCTGGAGCTTTGGAATGAAAGTGACGTCAGCTCCGCACCTGAGGTGATGATTGAGTTCCGGCATGCACGTGCCGGTAAAATGCTGTTCAACCTGACCTCCCTTCAGGTTCAGGGCGCCACCGATCTAAGGTGCAGCGTCTACACGCCGGTCCAGGATTCCAACACGGAGACCAAGCTCAGCAAGCTGATGAAGGGCAGTAATTGAAATTTTCAGAAATAAAAAAATAGTAGAAAAGTGCCGGTCCACATAGTAAAATATATCCATATTTGACTTACATCATAGTGTAACTAGAGTATTAAGACTAATAATTCAAACAGAGGGGTAATCAAGGTGCAAAAGTACAGAAAGAGAAATACACCTGCGTTCACATTTCTAGCTTATTTCACATTCTTTGCAGGTGTCGCATTATTCTTGATCGGGATTTACAATGCCGATATGCAGTTGAACGAAAAGGGATACTATATTGCAGTTATGATTCTGGTAGCCGTTGGTGCTATTCTGACTCAGAAAGTAACCAGAGATAACAGCGAAGATAATGAAATTATCGCTGAGCAGAACCGAAATATCACGCATACAAGCTAAAACATTTCAGCAAGAACAAGCTTAAGATCAGCATGACAAGACAGCCGTCACCCATGTATCTCACGTGGGGACGGCTGTTATTTTTCACCCTAGTTCTCACACTCTATACTTTCTCCCCACAATGCTGATCCCGTTCACTTCTGCTGCTTCTCCTGCTCTTCCAGATAGTCTCTGGTTCTTCGGAGATATTCCGGTGCATCCATCGGTTCAGCCGCAATCATCTCAATGATGCACAGCTTGCCGGACGCCTCTGCTGCCTGAGCCTGCTCGATAGCGTCATCCAGCCCCCCGTTCGTCCGCACCCGGGCCGTGTAAGCCTCTCCGCCAAAGGCCTCAGCCAGCTTCGTATAAGACCACATTGGCACCTTATTGTATTGCTGCTGCTCTGTCTTCACATTCAAGTACTTCTCAATCGTGTAACCGTCATTATTCAGCACAAAAATAATCGGGTGACAGCCATTTGCCAGCATAGAGCTGATCTCCTGTACTGTCAGCTGCAGCGAACCGTCCCCGGTGAAGAGAAGCACTCGGCGGCCTGGCGCGGCAATGCAGGCGCCAAAGGCTGCCGGCGTAGCATATCCTATGCTCTCCCAGCCCGCTTGAGCGATATAATCCGCACCCTTCGGCAGTCTCATCTGGGAGATCCCGTTCATGAACGTTCCCGTCTCGGCCAGGGTAATATCCCCTTCCTTCAGCATCCGCTGAATCCGTGGATAATAAGTGTCGGCTATCAGGAGATCCTCCGCGGCGCCGGATACTGTATCCTGCTCATAAGGAAAGGAGATGCTCGGCAGCGCCTCAGCCTGCTTAAAGCCGGCCTTCATCAGTTCACGCAGCATATCCTCCGCCTTAATATTCATATATACGGCTTCTCCGATCTTGACGGACTCTGGCTGAATATTAATTGTTCTCATAAGATCAAGCTTGGCGGTGAAATTCGCTGTATTGCTGTCTGACCATATGAGTCCCGCAGCGATGACGCAATCTGCCTCTTCCACTATGGAGCTTACCTGCTGGCTGCCGAAGGCTCCCCCGTACATGCCTATGTAATGGGGGTGACGCTCATCGAACCCGCTTTTCCCCAGCGGCATTGAGGCCACCGGTACGTTCATACTCTCAGCAAGTTCACGAACCGGGTTCGCTAGTCCATGGCGCATGACCATAGAGTCGGACAGGATAACCACCCGCTTCGAGCTGCCAAGCAGCTGCTTCGCATGGGCCATAGCCGCTTTAAGCGACTGTGCACTCGTCTGCTGATCCTGGAGCTGAACACGCCGGGCCAGGATCGGCTTCATAACCAGATCTATGGCAACAACAAGATAGACCGGCTTTTTCTTGTGTTTGGCAATATGAAGGGCCGCGGGGATCTCGATGGCTGCATTCTCCGGCGTAATCTCAGCCGTGTAAGCTGTGATCGAGTCGTACATTTTCCGGAACACTTGGTAGTCCCCATCATGCAAAGTATGGTGCATCAGCTTATGTGCCTGCTGCACCATCGATTTGGGCGATCCGACAATATGAACGACCGGCACGTTCTCGCTGTAAGCGCCCGCAATCGCATTGCAGGCACTCATCTCCCCTACCCCAAAGGTGGTGATCAGAGCTGATATACCCTTAATCCGCGCATAGCTGTCTGCCGCATACCCGGCGTTCAATTCATTGCGCCCGTTCACAAACCGGATTCCATTATACCGTTCCAGCGTATCCAGCAGGGTGAAGTTATAGTCTCCGGGCACCCCGAATATTTCCGTGATCCCTTCGGCTCTCAAGCAGTCCAGCAAATACTGGCCCAGCGTGATATCTTTAGTCTGTTGTTCCTCTGTTCCTTGAATTATTCTGTTCATGTCAGGCATCCATATCTCTCCCTTCAACTTCTCTTGTCGTATGTAATTACCCTAACCCGCTCGAATTCCCTCATCGCAAGTAGCAGGGGTTACCTCTACAATCCAAACGGAGTAAAAACCATTATTACTGGTTATTACCAGTTGTTCCTTCTTTTATAAGGATTTATATTAGTAAAGGCCATTCAGCTACATGCTACATACTTCTTAAGGGGGAACTAATTTTGAAAAAGTGGCTATCTATTTGTCTGACCGTTGTTCTCATGACGGTTGCTATTCCATCTGCATTTGCTGCGGATTCAACAGAAGGCATCACTTTAGACTCGTATTTTCCTGTTGACGTGGAGGGACATTGGGCTTCTGACGTGCTGAACGACTTCGTTCAAGCAGGTGTTCTTAAAGGTTACGATGTCGATGGCGAGGTGTATTTGAAGCCGAATGATTCGGTAACACGCGCAGAGTTCGTCACTATTTTACTTAGAGCGGTTGATCCTGCCGCACCTGGGACACCTAAGGACAATACATTTACCGATGTGAAAAAGAGTGACTGGTACTACTCCACCGTGATCGAAGCGAACTCGCTTGGCATTGTTAATGGGGTGGATGCAACTCACTTTGCACCGAATGGAAAGATTACCAGAGCCGAAATCAGTGCTATTTTGTCCAGATTCTTCAATGCTACGGTTCAATTTAATGGATCGGCAGCCGCATTTAATGATATCTCCGGATACTGGGCAGAAGAGGATATTGAAAAACTGAGTAAAGCCGGAATTGCTAGTGGATATAAGGACGGAGGATTCCATCCGAAAGCTACAGCTACCCGGGCAGAAGCTGCCACATTCCTGAATCGTTCCATTCATCTGGAGTCCACGCAGATCCCAGAGGATAGCGTCTTAGTTGACTTGGTGAAGCAGTACAATCAGGAACAATATGATGCCTTCAAGAACGGGGCATTCGACCTGATGCAGAGCAGCATTGAGAGCCATGAGGTCGGTTTTGCCAAAGATCTCGAGCTGCTATCCGTGGAACAGTTGAAAGCTTATAAAGACATGGGGCTGACTATGGAAGTTACCATGAATGGTGAAATGAACGGACAAGTCACTTTCAAATCGGACCGGTATGCGATTGTCAAGATGACTGGCGGTACGATCGAAGTCAAAATTTCGCAGGGATCAAATTCTTATACTACATCCACGGCTGGGGATGATACGTACTATCTTCGCAAAACCCAGGATGGCTGGAAGATTTATAGTACAGCAAACGAGTACAGCGAGACGGCACAATTTTAACCTGATAATTTCCACTTGACACCAATTCAGGTCTCTTGTATATTCAATGCAAACATATGTACTTACGTGGAAGCACCCGTAAGATTAGGCGAGACGCCTTTTCTTACGGGTGCTTTTTGGCGTGATCAGACTCTGTTGGGCAGCTTTGTACCCGAGAGCCGCAGCTCTGTACCAGTAGACAGCAGTTCCCACCACAGAACAGAGGGCTCTCCATCACGCCCCACCGCTTAGGTACATCAATCTAAAGGAGGACTCACTTATGAACTTGAACAAATCAATGGCTGCCATCGTCCTGGCTGCTGTACTCGCCGCTTCGGTACCCTCATCTGTAATGGGATCAACCAGCCAGCTTACCGATTCTCTTAAGCTATCTGTGGAGAAGGCTGCCGCTTTGGCAGATGCACCGCTAAAGAGCCGGATTATCTCTTCTTTCAGTGAATTATCCTCATTGCTTACACAGGAATCCGCTCTCGATGGAACCATCAAGAACGTACATTATGGGAACGAAGAAGCGGTAATCGCCGTTCGCAAGCAGATCACGGTGATCGATGCGGACAAAGTCGCTCAGCTGGAGACGAAGCTCCAGATGACCAAGGACAAGTACAAGCCGATGTTCGTTCTCTACAGCTCCGTCAGCGGTACCAAGGCGGCAACAGCCGAGATCCGGCTTGCTGTACAGCTCGCCAGGGAGGATATCAAGCTTAAGGAGAAGCAGCTGAAAGCCGCCAAAGATGAGAAGGCCAAGAAGATCAAGGACATACGCGTTATCCTTTCCGGCATAGATTCTGTCAAAGTGCAGATCAAATCAGCCAAAAGCGCCGTAGATATCCCCAAGAAGCGGTATTCTGCAGAATGGAGTGACTTCAAGCAGCTCCTGAAGAAGAAGGACGCCAAGCGAACAGCAGATTCTCTATCTGCCCTTGTCTCGCTAACCCGCCAGGTTATAGAGCAGAAGAAAGGGATTAACACTTTGGAGACGAAGATTAGCGGAATCATTGCCAAGGCGAAAGCACAAATTCCGGCGAAATAATTGCCTGGGTTCGTTCATTCCGCCCATCCGTATGCCAAAACATTTCACTTGTTTGTTTTTTGGAGCGATTTCGCCGAAGCCTGCGGAGAGACTAACGATTGCGGACAAGCGTTAGCGGTCGCCTTTGGTTTTGGATTTCATCCGCTTACACTCATTCCAGAAATCCAAAACCAACAGCGATGGGAGCAACGTTCGTTCTTGGAGCCCTTCGAACATAAACCGAACTCCTAATCAAAATCAGGGGCTGCCTTTTGGGACAACGCCTATCCCCCTATATCACATTCACATTCTGCTTATGACGAAACTCGGTTGGGGTTAACCCGAATTTCCGGCGGAATACCTGGGTGAAATGCCGCATGTCCTGGTATCCAATCCGCTCGGCAATCTCGGCCAGCCGCAGCTTCGGATTTAGCAGCAGCTTCTTCGCCTGCTCAAGACGCAGGGAGATTACGTAGTCCTTATAACCTTGCCCTGTCTTCAGCTTGAACAGCTGACTGAAGTATGCGGGATTCAGGTAGACGACGGAAGCCACACGCTCGAGTGAGAGCTCTTCATTATAGTGCTCTTTGATATATTCCAAAGCCTCGTCAATCGACTTTTCTCCACTTCCTTTAACCGGCTCAATGGACTGTACCGCTGATGCCTGTCTCATCTGCAAGACCATTTGCGAGATGGTATTGAAATCCTTATTCAGTCCAGAGACCGCGATATGGAATGGGATCTTCAAATAATGAGTTAAGTGTCCCTTAATCAAGCCCTTGAACACATCTAGGTCCTCGTTAAGTACAACAAGCCCCAGCAGGCAATTGGAATCTAAGCTGATAACAAACCCCCTGCCGCTGGTATCAATCAGCTCAGACAGCACATTCTCAACGATGAAATGTTCAAGGGCATGATGGGTCTCCGTCCCTTCGAGTTGTACCATTACCAAATAGAATTCAGAGTACTCCTGGGTAAAGGACTGCATATCCAGATTGCCCGTATCCAGTCCCGATGCCAATCGGCGAAGAATGCCTTCGTGAAGGAACTTGAGATTCTTGCGGAGCTTCTCCCCTTCTCTCAGGCGTTCACTATCCTGCCGGATTTCAGATTCCAGACTCTCCATTAGTTCAACCAGACGCTTCTTGCCAATCGGCTTAAGCAGGTAATCCCGGGCACCCAATCTTACCGCCTCCTGGGCATAGGAGAACTCGGAATGCGCAGAGATCACGACCCACTTCACAAGCGGGTAGCGGTGCTTGGAGATCTTCATAAATTCGAGTCCGTTCATCCCCGGCATCAATATATCGGTAAGCACAATATCAATCCGCTGACTCCCCATTATCTGAACAGCTTCTGTTGCCCGGGCAGCTAAATGAACGTTATAGTCCGGACAGATCTGCTCGATCGTCCGTTTAATCCCCTCCCGAATTGCGCGCTCGTCATCCGCGATCAGGATATTCAGGGTGTTCATATTCTTCTCCTCCTTGGTTTTGCGGCAGTGGAATTACAATGGTCACCGTAGTTCCTTCCCCCGGTATACTGTAAATTCTCAGACCGTACTCCTCGCCGAACATAAGCTTCAGCCGCAGGTGCAAATTCTGCAGTCCGATTCCACCTGGTCCTTTACCTGATGGTCTCTTCTCATCCAACGAGGCGATAAGTCTCTCAAGATCAGCCGGCTCCATGCCGCAGCCGTTATCCGCAATCATGATATTAAGATTCTGACCGTCTTCTCTGGCCGTCACTCTGAGAATGCCCTGTCTGCTACCTAGCGACTCCAGCCCATGCTTCACAGCATTCTCGATCACTGGCTGAAGTGTCATCTTCGGAATCCGAATATCCATCCACTGGTCATCTGTCTCTGTCTCCACCTTCAGCCTTCCATCCAGCCGGAACAGAATAATGTTCAGGTAATGACTGATCTGCTCAAATTCCTCCCGGAGGGTAACCTCGGCCCCCTCCTTCCAATGACTACTGTAGCGGAACATATGTGAAAGCGACAGAATAATCTCGCCCAGCTGTTCATCCCCGTCTCCCTTCTCATCAAGCATCCAATAGATCATATCCAGAGTATTGTAGAGGAAGTGCGGATTAACCTGAGACTGCAGGGCATGCAGCTCCGCATTCTTTTCACTGACTGACGAGATCTTCACCCGTTCGATCAGCTCACCGATCTGCCTCACCATCCGGTTAAAGGAGGCAACCAGAATGTTAATTTCCTGATAGGAAGTTACATTAAGCTCACCTCGGAAATTCCCCATTTCGACCTGCTTCATTTCCCGAATCAGCCGTTTTAGCGGGGATGAGAACGTCTTGGAGACGATAGAAGCAATCAGGGCCGAGACAATGATCAGTATAGAGATGACGATCAGCAAATACCGCTTCATCTGCATTAGCTCGACATTCAGGTCCTTATCCGGAGTAATACTGACGACCGACCAATCGGTAAAAGGCAGCCGGGATGCGATCAGTAAATGACCGTTATCCTGCTGTACCACCACATTCTTCTCATTTCCGAGGTCCGGTATCGGCACTTCGGGTTTGGGCTGCGGAGTAACGGACGTGGAGACCATCCGCCCTCCCTTGGAGACCACGTATACGCTGGAATGCTGCCCCAGCTTTAAGTTATCCAAAGCTGCAATAATGGGTTCGGGATTGGTCTCGTACAGCACAATGCCAATCCGTTTATGTTCATCCAGGTCAAAAATCTGACGTCCAAAAGCAAATACCGGCAGGCTCTGATTCTGATCAATCAGCGAGTGCGGAAATACGCCGAGCCAGACCATTTTCCCCGAGGATTGCTGAATTTGGTTGTACCATTCCTGCTCCCGGTAATGAGGATCTACCACATTGATATAGTTCCCGTAGTTATAAATCTTGCCTTTATCTGTAATCACGTGAATCCCGACCAGATCATCCCGGGAGTAAAAGATGGCTCCAATCATATTGGTAATCGATTGTTCGGTAATATAGGCCATAGCCGGCTCAGTATAGTTCTCATTCAGCTTACGAACCATGTCGAAATTGTTGCTGAGTGTCTTCGACAGACTGTCATAGCCTTTATACAGCAAATCAAATAATCCGACGGTCTGTGACACATTCTTCTGCGCCAGATCACTGATCTTCTCGTGAAACTGCTCCGTATTGCGGTTGTAGTAGAGCAAGCTCACTATCAGTACAATCGCGGACATACAAAAAAGAAACAGCAGGAATAACCGATGGTTAATGGAATGAAAACCTCTTCTCAAAGGATTATCCCCCCTTCCATTCAGTAGTCCTGCTGTTCTTCTATTGACTTACACGTAAGGCAGCCGTATGAGATGTTCTTAAGGGTCGCTGTTGTTCCCAGTTTTCTCAATTAAATTAATAAGGTGGAAATCCGGTCACAAAGAATATGCTTCCGATGTAGCTTTCTTTCAGAAAGCTTGTAGGCGAACGCTTCGCTTCTCCAGAATCATGTCACACTCTTGCCTATGGGTAATTCTTAAATTGAACTTCTTCTAACTCCATTATAGTAGGGCGGAGTGGACCCGGCAATTCCAAATTAGCCTTTGACTGCTCCGGCAACCATCCCTTTGGTGATCCGCTCGGACAGAATGAAGTAGATCAGGATAACAGGCAGCGCACCCATAATCAGGAATGCCCCGATATCCCCGTAGTTCACAGAATACTGGCTGACGAACGTGTACACCCCGAATGGAAGCGTCTTGAGCTTCTCGGCCGAGATAAAGGTAGCGGCAAGAATGTACTCGTTCCAAATGGTGATAAAGGTCAGAATACATACCGTCATCATCGGCGGGATCGAAATCGGCATGATAATGCTTCGGAAGATCCGGTACACACTGGCACCATCGACAAAAGCCGACTCTTCAATCTCATGCGGAAGCCCCTTCATGAATCCGCTCAGGATGAACACCGCAATCGGTGTCGAGAAGGCAACGTAAGGCAGGATGAGCGATAAGTGCGTATTGAGAATATGGATATTTTTGAAAATAATCATTAACGGCAGCAGGGTAGCTTGCATCGGGATCATCAGACCCATCATGAAAATAAGCAGGATGACATTCCCGTAGCGCCACCGGAAACGTGAGATCGCATAAGCTACCATGGAGCTCAGAACAATAACACACACCATGGTTACCACAGTGACCAAGACACTGTTAGACAGATACTTCAAATAGCTGCCCTGTTTATAAGCTTCAACATAATTGTGCCACTGCCAGGTCTTTGGAAGAGCGAAGAAGCTGCCGCCCAGGATCTCTTCATTGGTCTTCAATGAATACAGAAACAGCCACAGTAGCGGGTACAGCTGGGTAATCACCGGAATCGCGAAAAGAAGATACACGAATCCTTTTTTTACTTTATTCATTTCGTGCACTCCCTTTCTATCCGACTTTCTTCTCTATACGGCTGAAGATCAGGTTAATAATAACGGTAAAGATCAGGCATACGAGCACCAGGAAGGTCGCAATGGCACTACCGTAGCCATATTTCATGGACAAGAATGAACTGTTATACATATGCGTGGAAATAACGTCTGTGGCATGAGCCGGACCGCCGCCTGTCATAACCATAACCAGGTCGAAAGCCTGCAGGGAGCCAATGAAAGCTAGTACAACGGATATTTTGAAGATCGGGACGATCAGCGGCAGGGTAATATAGCGATCTGCCTTGAAGCCGTCGGCACCGTCGATTTTGGCCGCTTCATAAATTTCATTCGGCAGATTCTGAATTCCGGTAAATTGAATCAATAGATGGTATCCGAAATACTGCCACAGGGATACAAAGTACAGACAGAACATGGCAATGTTAGGCTCAGTCAGCCAGTTATGCACCCAGCTTGGAAGTCCAAGGGAGATCAGGACGCCGTTGAGCATCCCGCCCATGGAGGTCGGGTTATAGATGGTTTTCCACAATTGACCGATGATTACGACCGAAAGAATAACTGGAGTGAAATAAATAGATACCAGTGAGTTCGCTCTTCTTACATAGCGATTCAGCAAGATTGCCATCAAGAGACATAAAGGAATTTCAAGCATGGATGCAACTGCATACACTAGAGTTCTGCGGACCGACGGCCAGAAAACCGGGTCATGATAGAACATATTTTTGAAATTGTCTAATCCTATAAATTTGGCGCTCGCAATGCCGTCCCAGCTTAGGAGTCCGGTATAGAACGATACAAGGATCGGGACAAACACCAGACATACATACAGCAGCAGACAAGGCAGTACGAAGACGGCAATAGTACGTCCGGGCACTTTCAACACATTCACGACTTCCGCCCCCTATGATTAAAAACTCGGTGCGAAGAAGCACTTGGCCACTTCGCACCGCTTGATACCTACTAATTATTTGTTCGCTTCAAATGCAGCCTGGTGCTCCTCGGCCACTTGTTTGGAATCTGCTTTTTGAACGAACAGGTTCTGAATGCTGCTCAGGTGAACCTGTGCGGTTGCAGGATTCATCGTGTTATCAAAGGCCAGGTCGCCACCCTTAATATTGTTGAACAGACCTGCCACTTCAATCGCGAGATCAGAGTAACCTGCGGATTTCAGGTCACCTTCTACTTTTTGTCCAAGACCTACAGCGTTCTTGTATTCAAATTGTTTTTTAGGCAGATTAAGTGCAAAGAAATTGAGGAAATCCTTGGTTTCCTGCAAATGCTCGCTGTTCGCAGAAATAGCGAATCCACTGCCTGGTGCGAGCATGAAATCGTTAAGATCGCCTTTACCGTTAATCGTCGGGAACTGGAACGCCCCTACTTTACCGGCTACAGAAGAAGCGTCAATTGCACCTGTCTCCCAAGTTCCGATTACCCACATTGCAGCTTTACCGGATTTGAAAATGTTACCGCCAGCATTAGCGTCAATGGAAGTTGCTCCGTCAGGGAATGCGCCAGCTTGAACGAGATCCTGGAAGCGGTCAACAGCTTCAATAAAAGCAGGATCATCAAATTTCTTCTTGCCATCCACTACATCTTTCAGGAAGCCAGGGCCGCCATTCGTACGAAGCAGCATATTCATGAACAAGAAGGAACCAGTCCAGGAATCTTTCTCTCCGATGGCGAGTGGTGTAATTCCTTTAGCCTTGAGCGCCTTCACGTCTGCCAGGAACTCATCAAACGTAGTAGGAACTTTCTCGATACCTGCTTGCTTGAACAGGTCTTTGTTGTAATACACAACTTCAATATTGTTACCGTCTGGCAGCGCATACACATTGCCATCGAAGCTGTAGTTGTCGAGGAGTCCGGACTGGTAAGTGTCTTTCAATCCGTTCTTGTCGATCACATCATTCAGCGGTGCCAGCAATTTGGCATCCACGAACGGCTTCATTTGTGCGGATGGGTTAACAATTGTGATGTCTGGAACTTCCTTGGAAGCAGCCTGTGTCTTCAGCTTCATCTTCTGCTGGTCTGTGTTCAAGGTGTCGAGTTCAATGTGAATGTTCGGGTTCGCTTTCTCGTACTCGTCTACGAGCGTATGAACCATTTTATAAGATGGGGTCGTCGGATCTGGATAAATGTTCTGGAAGGTAATGGTGACTTTTTTGTCGCTTGGTTTGTCTCCGCCTGAAGATGCGTTGTTACTATCTGTGCCGGAGTCGGACTTAGCTCCGCTTCCACATGCGGCTAAGCTGAGTGTCAGCGCACCAGCCATAAGAATGGAAAGCGTCTTTCTTAACGGTTTTTGTACCATTTTGTAGCCCCCTGTTATTTAAAAGTATAAGTTAATTATTAGGGATAATAGCGCTTCCAACAAGTTGGGGATTTAAGAAGAAAGGTTTGTTTTTTTTGGATTTGTATTTAAAAGGATGAGGTGGATCGTTTGCACAAATTTCCGCACAGATATGAGGAGTGAGTATTGTACAAAATCCCGTTCCAAACCACAACAAGCTGAAGCCCATAAAATCTTGGCTTCAGCTTGTATGTATGCTACTACTTATTTATAATAGGAGGTCGTCAGCGGAACGAACCAGTTCCCGCCCTCCTGGAGATCTGCGTGTACATATAGGGTTTGAAGCCCGCTGATATCGATCTCGTACGTCTTCAATCCATCAGCTACATTAACCTTGTCAATCTTCAGCGTCGTATCTGTATCGCTGTCACTGACAAAGAACCTCTCGATATCCTTGCCGACTGCCGCGGTCTGCAGATACAGCTTCTGGTACTTTCCTTTTGGATACAGCATAAATCCGCTGGAACGTCTGCCCGATGAGTTATTGAAGAATACATATTTATAATCCTTGCCGTTATACGTTGTTAACTGGGGATCCTTCGTCCGAAAATCTCCGCCAGCACTATCGGCGATCGGAACGCCTTCCAGCTTCTCGCCCAGGAAGATCGTATTCGTCTTGCCTTCATAATCAATCGCTACGCCCAGGGCATTAGAAATGGCACGTACCGGCAAGTATGTACTTCCATTGTACGTGATGGGTGCCAGTGCAGCCCCTTTGTCGTTCTGAGGCTGGAACGGCTTTCCATTTACCTGAAATTTGATGGACGGGTCGAGGAAAGCTTTGATCTGCTGCAGATTCGCGCCCGCATATACACCGGCAGAG
>RCUP01001796.1_pt1 | contig 12458 bp, 11 predicted proteins | sample 2166341 | NCBI WGS metagenome assembly RCUP01 (sample SAMN09932325, study PRJNA488358) | compost metagenome | isolation source: compost soil in succinonitrile-enriched | place: Germany: Experimental Botanical Garden | reverse complement strand
TCAATCGCCTGATACTCTACCCCTGTACCTAACTGTCCTGGAGTGTTGGAACGATTAAGCCCATATGCTTCTATGGAAAGAGAAGGCTTCATCTTCACCGTCTGACGGGAATAGCCTTCTGTATTAGCATTTGAAATGTTATGTCCTGTTGTATTTAACGCCGCTGTCTGTGTGAATAGACTTCGCTTGGCAGTTTCTATTGAATGAAATGTGGATGTCATGACCTTACTTCCTCCTCAAATGAGCCTTAGGCGCGTGTATCAAAAAGTCCGGGACGGCCGCGGCCGCCGCTCTTGTCAGCTGGATGCTGGTATGTCGCTGCCTGCTCAGGTTCACCGACCAGCAAATCAAGTGAATAATCGAGAAAAGTAAGCGACTGCTCAATCAGCTTCTGATTTAGATCGTTCAGTTCCTTGAGTCTGTACAGCGTATTAGAGAGCTTCTTCTGCATGTCCAATAACGCCTTCTTCTCTTCGGGGTCAAATACAAGCCTCGAAAGCTCCGTAATCGTCAGATTCAGCTGCGATTTAACGCCTCTCTCTTGCAGGAACGCATAGCATGCAGTCATGCGAGCATCTTCAAGCTTCTCAATCTGCTTAACGATACGGGACTCCTGATTCAAAATACCGATCAGCTCTTCTACATTGTTCTTCATGATGGCGTCCCGCTTCTTCTCCGCCCACTCCAGCATAGTCAAGTGTGCATCTTCAAGTTGACTCAGTGAGTCTATTAATGATTGTACTGCCATGGTCTCCCCCTATACGTATGAACTAAAGAAATGAACACACGATTATTCGTATTCACTTATGAACCATCAAGACGTTGGCAGTCTTTAGTTCAGTCCGTCTAGTTACTATTCTAAGACTTGAAGTACGGAGCTAGCTTGTCAGCAAGCTTACCTGCATCCACCTTGTAGGTTCCTGCTGCCACTTGTGCCTTCAAATCCTGAATACGCTGAATACGGGCCGGATCGGAGGCCTTCTCATTCGCCTGAGCTTGCAGGAGCTCCTGTGCTGCATTTGAAATAGAAACTTCATCTTTGCGTTTGGTCTTCTTGTCAGTCAGCTGCCGCTGATTATCTAGTTGGCGTTGATACGAATTTATCGACCCAATTCGTCCGGTCTCGTTAATTTTCATAACCTACACCTTCCTCTCAAAAATAAAAATACCGATAATCTCTACTAAGTTTATCGGCATCAAATGAAACATTTTTTATAGTTCGGGGGAATGAACTTTCTTGGAGAAGCGCTATTCATAAGGTCACAGACTGCAAAATTTTATTAGTTCAAATTGTACAAACGTCTCGTTCTCTAGTCCTTACGAAGCCGATCTAACGTCTTGTATGCCGTATTATTCGGGTTATGTCCTGATTCCCGTGCCAGTGCTTCTTCCCTTGCTGCAGCCGTAAGATCACGGGTCAATCGTGTACGGCAGCCGTCACACATATTCCCTTCCCGGATCAGAATTCCGCACACCTCACAGGGATACATCATATTCGGATTATTCTCAACCGAAATCCGGCCCTCTTTAATAAATTTAGTAATCTGCTTGATGGACACCTCAGTTGCTTCGGAAAGCTGATGGATGGTTGATCCTTTATTCTCGCGCAGATATTTGAAACATAAATCATATTCTTCTTCAATCGCCTTAATACAGGCGGAGCATATATTCTTGAAGTTCTTGGCGTACAGCTTGCCGCAGCGAGGACAATTGTCTAAATTCATGGAAATTACCTCTTTCATTTCATTCTACTGTAAAATACCGTGCCTAACAAATCCCAAATAGTTCTATAAACAAAAAGAAAGAACAAAGGAAAACCTAGAGAAAACGCCTGTTTCTTCTACAGATTACCTTAAAATTACAACACACGTCTATGCTTAATCCTAAAAAGATAGTAATAAAAAGGCCCCACCAGCATCTCCAGTAGGGTAGCAGCTTCTCAAAGTAAACCAGTGGCTACTTCTTTAGCAAGAGTTTCGGATATAACATATATCGGCAAAATAATCTAATAATTAATGATGATCGCATCAATTTTAATCCCAATTTCAAAAAAGTGTGAGCAGTTCAACGGTACAGCTACAGTTCAATTTGCGTATGTTCTTCTAATCTTTCAATACGGCGGAGGATCTGATTGAGGTCAGTCTCCATTCCTGTAACATACCTGCGCTGAGAATGGAGCTCGTTACGGGTATGATCATATTGGTCCGCAAGCCGATCGAGGTTCTTCTCGATCGTATCAAGTGTTGCGACCTTTTGATCCATTTGGTTCATCCTATGATCCATGCGGGTCATTCTCTGATCAATCTTGAGTTCCATGTTATCCACCTTGGCCAGCTTATTATTCTCATCAACCATTTGAATCCGTTGTGTAAGCATTTCATACTGTTGTTGTACTAATGTCTCCATGTCCATTTTTCATACAACTCCATTTCTTGATAATCAACACAGTCCCGTCCATATATAGTTGAACTCCATTATAGCGAAGTAAAATAATTGCGTATATTTGGCCCACCATGTGCCTCTTGCCTATCGTATGCCTCTAATTTAATTAGCTGAACGTATGTTTCTACTATTCCCATTCTTTTATGATTCCTGATAACATCCGGGTTCTATGCTTATCAGGACGGATATGCCGTCTGCTTAGCGGACACTGCAGGTGTCAATCCACGGAATAGCCTCTTTCATATTTATTTTCCCTGGCTCACGACCTCGCCCAGGTCAGGCAGTAAATTTCTACAGGTATTCCCGCCTCACCGCAGGTACCCAGAAGAGCTTCTGAGCAGAATCCAACCGTACTTCCCGTTGTATAAATATCATCCACCAGCAGGAGTCTGAGCAGAGAGTTCTGTGGTGATGAATTCTGGCTCCTTCTCTTATGTATTATGGACAATAGAAGCTCTTCTGTCTGCGGCAGCGTGCGGAACACGCCTTGCATACTACGCAGTCTCTGTCCCCTGCCCTTGAGACTCATCTTCTCGGTATCACGGGACCGCTCGAGCAGGGCGATGAGCGGTACCCGGGCCGCGGCGGCTGCACCTGATCCCAGCAGCGCCGCCTGATTGAAGCCGCGGTCAGCCAGCCTCTGGCTGCTTAGCGGCACACAGGTCACGGCGTCGATCCTCCAAGACTGGCCCAGCCCCTGGGCAGATGAGATCTCCGACGCCAGGGTCTTGTAGGCTTGGCCCATCATTCGGGCCAGCACAGGGGCATAAGCTTCGTGGCCGCGGTATTTATACTGCGCGAGCCATTCACGCATCCTTGAGTCGTAAGCTACCGCGCTGCGATTCAGGATGAACGGCCGCCTCTCTGCGCCCGGACGGGTACAGTCCGGACAACCAATATGACGGCCGCACAGCGGGCAGCGGGGATGACGAATCCAAGGGATACCCGCAGCGCACTCTCGGCAAATCTCCGGATGTTCTCTAGCCCCGCTCTGCATATGCTTACCGCAGGCTAGGCAGTTCGTTCCTGATGGTGTGAGAAGTCCGTGCAATGGAGCAAGCAGCTGTGTCCAATTCATAACCATCACTCCTGGTTCGAGATATCTGTATTCGATGAATGCAAATAACCATTATGTCTTGCTATTCTATTCATCTGCTTGATCTGGCGGATTGCCCCGCGCTGGGAGGCCGTCCACTGCGGCGAGGCGAAGATGACATTTCCATTCGGGTCCTCCTTAGACCTTCCCGCCCTGCCAGCCATCTGCACGAGCGAAGCTTCATCGAAGAGTCCACTGTCCGCATCAAGAATAAATACATCACTTCGCGGAACCGTGACACCCCGCTCCAGAATTGTGGTGGTCAGCAATACGCGAATTTGGCCTGAGCGGAAAGCGAGGACTTTGTCCGCTCGGTATACATCCTGGGAAGACGTCCCTTCCACCGGAATTCCGCTGCCCAAGGCTGCTTGAATTACGGCTGCCAAGGGTTCGATATGACGAATCCGTGAGACAAACACAAATACTTGAGCGCCTCGCCCCACAGATTGCCTAAGTGCCTTAAGAAGCTGCGAAGGCAGATGCCTCTTGTTTAAGCAGCGCTCGACTGGTTCCGCCTCCACATGCCTGGGTACCGGAAGGGGATGACCATGAAAGCGTGCAGGTACTTTAGCATGCGGCAGTCTACCTGAGGCAGCCGCGCGCTGCAGCGGCTTTGGCGGTGTTGCCGACAGGAAGATGAAGCTTCCATCCGGCTTACAGCTGTGCTCGGCAGCATAAGCCAGCATAGGGTCATTGTGGTAAGGGAAAGCATCCAGCTCGTCGATGATGACAAGATCAAATGCCCTGTGATAGCGGAGCAGCTGATGTGTCGTCGCCAGAACCAATCGGCTTTCTTCCCATCTCTGGGTGCTTCCTCCATAGAGGACGGCCAAGGGCTCATCCGGGAAAGCCTTGGCGATCCGCGGCGCCAATTCCAGCACCACGTCACGTCTTGGTGTAGCTACCAGAGCGCGGCCGCCCTGGTCCAGCACATAGCGCAGCAGTGGAAAGATCATTTCTGTCTTGCCTGCGCCGGTAACGGCCCAGAGCAGGAACCTCGGCGGCGTACCACCCCGCCACCGTTCCCTCGCCTGGCGGCTGTCTGGAGATCCAGCCGCCGCTGCAAGCCCTGGCTGCGATCCTGCGCCATGGCGCCGCCCCGCTGAGCGGCCGCCCCCGGCAGGCCGCTCGGCCAAGAACCGCAGCGCGGCTGAAGCCGCCTCGCGCTGCGCAGGGCTCAGTCCCCACCGGTCCAGCTGGACATCGGTGGGGACTTCACGGCCGGCCGCGCGGATACCCGCGGCCGTCTCTGGCGCGCCGCGCAGCAGCAGCGCGCAAGCCCGGCTGCGCCCGAGCGCGAGGCAGGCCTCGCAGTAGGCGCAGGCTTCGCTGCCGCACGAGGCGCAGGGCGCCGCGGTGAGTGCGGCGCTTCCGCAGCGGCGGCAACGCGGGGGCTGCCCGCGGCGCAGCAGGCTGCGGCGGCCGGCCGGAGCCACGCCGGCCGTGAGCTGCACTTCGCCGTGCAGATGCGCCAGCTGCGCGGCGGCGCGCCAGCCGCCTGCGAGCTGCGGCAGGCGGCTCTCCAGCAGCTGCTTCAGCTCCGGCAGAAGCAGCGAGCGCCCCTGAACCGCCTGGGCGAACTGCCCGGCGGCTTCGAGGGCTATTCCCCAATCCTTCTCCTGGTTAGAATCTCCCCTCTGGCACAGGCTTCTTCCTGCGGGGCTGTGTCCCTGCCCTTTCATCCATAACCAGGTGGGCTGGATTTGGTCTTTCATTTGAGTCCTGCCGAACTCTCCATCCCTGTCTATCCTCATGCTATGGACTGACTTCCCTCTCCTTCCCTTTCCCCTGCCCCTCATTCTCGCCTCTATACGCTCCAGACAAGCTATCCACTCTGATGCCTTATAGCTGTCCATATCCGCATGAAACTCCATACCATCCCGTAGAGCTGCAGCCCTTCCAAGCGAGATTTCGCGTGCAAGGAGCAGCAGGTTCTCAGCATCACTCTCCCTTCGGAGTGTCCACCACTGCAGATCGGTCTTGATGTCTAGACTTATGTAGCACTCCCACCCTTTCTGTCTACGAACCATATATAGTGCGGCCTTCATCTTCTTCCCTCTTTTCCCTAAGTACATCTAAATAATAGACGCTAAAAACTTCACATATTGGGATACGGTTCTAATCACTACGGAGATTACCCCGCCTTTTGGCCGCTGCCATCTCCAGTTTTCTTGATGTATACCGTATTGTGCGGTCCACAAGATAGATAAAGGCATCCCTGTTCACTCCTGCAGGTCCCATGTGGTTGATCACCGTCATGTAACGCTAACCAAGGCGGGTTCACCTCTTGGAGTTTTGGTCATTCGAAGTTCCCATATGGTTGAGCACCATCTTATGACGCCGACCACCGTACCCAGAGGCTTCGCCCAGTGCGGACAAGCCTCCCCTCTGCTGCACCTCCCCTGCATGTCATTTTTCTAAGTTTGTTTTATCTATAACCAGAATGCCCTTTTCTCTGCACGCAAAAAAGCACACTCCCGGCCGCAGCCTCATGAGTGTGCTTCACACTGAATTATCATATATTGGAGCCAGCCCTTCATTAGCCCCGCGCTTTTGAAACCGTTTAAACATGGACATATGGTATTTTGGCCGCCTCCATAGGCACTCGGAGGTCGATAAGGAGCGCAGTCTCCCCTTCAGCCGGAACCGCCTGTCGTCTCATATCATCCTCACTTTGCCTTCCGGATAAGCCATACACCGAGAGCTCCAAATCACCCGAATTCTTGATTCGCTGGGTTATGGCCAAGGTATCATCTTCCGACCCCTCATCAAATACCGTTATCCGGCAGTCCCTTCCTCTTAGCCGGGCATACCAGGAAATTGCCCGAAGGTACCACTCCATCTGCTGTCCATGATTGCGGGTTACGAGAATATAATGCTCCCGATTGGGCGCAGAGGCCCTTCCCCGGACATACATTCTATGCATAAGATGCACCAGCACTGCGGCTAGACCATAGCACAAAAAAATCCATACAGGAACCACCCTGCTCACCTCCTTATAGCGACAATATATGCCGCTACAAGGCTGTCGGTTCCACGAAAACTGAGCAAATGCCCAGTTCCCCGGACAATCCGGCGATTACCCCCAGTTCCCCTTGAACTGGAGGGAGAGGAGTGGAGAGACTTATATAAATTCAAAAAAATTTATACCTACACATGCTAATCAACTCTGCTGATGAATCAACTGTCAGCTGATCCAAACTCTAAGATGCAGGTATGTATTAGAGGGTTACCCATCCATACTTGATTGCATTAATAACGGCCTGAGTCCGGTCGTCCACTTCCATCTTCTGCAGAATGCTGCTGACGTGGTTCTTTACGGTCTTCTCACTGATGAAGAGGAATTCCCCAATCATCTTGTTGCTGCGTCCTTCTGCCATTAATCTGAGCACCTCAGCCTCACGACGGGTCAGTGGATTGTCATCGCCAGCCACAAATTTCACGCCGGCTTCACGGATCGCACCATCCTCGGCAATTGCCCCGGTCTCATTCAGATATTCCATCCGGCGAAGCTGATGAATCAGCTTACCCGTCACCTTAGGATGGATAAAGGCATGACCTTCCGCAACAGAACGGATCGCATTAATCAGCGATTCAGCCTCCATATCCTTCAGAAGATAGCCTGTTGCCCCCTTGCGAAGAGTCTCAAATACATAGCTCTCATCGTCATGAATGGAGAGAATGATCACTTTAACTTCCGGAAGAGCGGCACGAAGCTTCTCTGTAGCATCCACCCCGTTGAGGAGCGGCATATTAATATCCATCAATACGATTTCAGGATTAAAACGCTGGCAGCAATCCAGTACCTGGCTGCCGTCACTGCACTCGCCTACAACCTCTATATCTTCTTCCATATTCAGAATCCGTTTGAGGCCCTCCCGAAACAGTTGGTGATCGTCAGCTAAGAGAACTTTAATTGGTCGTTTGCTAGTATAAATAAGGTTATCCATCCTATTGCTCCTTTCTCTTCTCTACGTTAGTCGGGATATGAATGATGATTTTGGTACCCTGGTTCTCGGCGGATTCAATCTCCATTCTTCCTTCCAGCAGCTCAACACGCTCACGCATGCCAATCAGACCGAAGTGAGAATGCTCCTTGGTCTTTTGCTCCAGTGATTCCACTCTAAATCCAAGACCGTTATCCTGTACCACAATTTTGATCATTTGAGCTTGGTAAGTGATCTCAACCCCAACAAACGTAGGGTAAGCATGCTTTGCCGCATTGGTGAGGGCTTCCTGCACCAACCGGAAAATGGCTGCCTCCATCGCGGAAGACAGGCGCTGCTCTTTCCCTCTGGTCTCGAAAGTTGCACGAATTTTCGATTTTTCTTCATAGTCATGAACGTATTTACGGAGAGTCGGAATCAGTCCAAGATCGTCAAGTGCCATAGGCCGGAGATTGAAAATAACTTTGCGCATCTCTTCCAGGCTGGCACGCACTTGACCCTTCAAGTCTACTATTTCGTCTTGGACCATCTTAAATTCCTGCTTCACAAGCATCCTTTCCACAATTTCCGTCCTAAGAACTAGATTTGCGAGAAGCTGGGCAGGACCATCGTGAATTTCTCTTGAAATTCTTTTTCTTTCTTCTTCCTGAGCCAAAATGATCTTCAAGCCGATGATTTGACGGTTCTTCGCAGATTCAAGTATTCGGGTCACTTGTCCAAGCTCCCCGGACAGATACTCCAGAACAACCCCCATTTGGCTGCCGATGGTCTCGGCACGTTCTACCGACTTCTCCACATTTCTTGCCCGTTTCTGAAGCTCGTCCCGCCGAGCTTTCAGATACATCTCTTTCTCACGATAAATCATTAGATCCAGCTGAAGCTGAGTGGCCACCTCATACGCCTGTTTGATGTCCTCTTCCTTATACCGCACAAAATCCCGGCTGACTTCAGTCAGCCGGATTCGTGAGCGGCGATAATTCAGTTCAAGCTGATCAACCTTTTCTACCGTCTCAGCGGTCTCTTTCATGATCAACTGTACTTCGTTATTAAGAGTCTTCAGCTCCTGGCGGGCTGAATCGAGAATCTCGAACATCTGATGCTTGCTGTTCTCCATCACGTTGATAGCGTTCTTTATAACGCGGTCGATCGCGTCGGCTTGAAAATCCACTTGGGCAATTCTCCATTTCTTTCTTCCGTGTATATGTCAAACCTATCATATCATGATTGGAGGGTGATCGACTTCGTTTTCTGTTCCCATTTTACAGCTATACCTAGCTGTTCGGACACCAAACGTAGTGGGACCAAGGTCCTATTATTGATCAAAATCGGAGAAACAGCAACCTGTTTTCTCTTTCCATTTATAATAATGTCTTTGCTGCCAAGGGTTAAATCCATCAACGTTCCGCCCCGAAGTACGGTAATTCGCTGACTCGCACCATCCCAATTCGCTTGCCCTCCAAAATAATCGACCACATAGCGAATCGGCACATAAGTGACATCTCCCTTAACAACAGGAGCTACATCCACAGCTATCTTCTTTCCACCTGCTGAGATGGTCTTCTGCCCCACCGTCATGACGACTGTCGTACTCTTCGTATTTGCACTTCCGCCAAGGTCTGGTACAGAGAACTGAATATTGTCAAAAGCCACACTGCCTGTTAGCGCACGTTCGTCCTGCCCGTCAGCCAAGTTGACCAGATACAGGCGCTTCAGCTTGGCTGATGAACCTAAGCCCGAGGAAGCAAGATCAATATTCAGGTTCTTCCAGCCTGTCCAGTCGACCTGCCTCGCCAAATCCACATAGACCGACTTGCCGCCCACATCGAACTCAGCTCGCATCCAGTTCAGACTGGAATCGCCCATTACATCAATGGACATAGAGGTTGGATTCGCCGGAACACTCTTGCCGGTTGTCCCATTAAGCTGAGCATAAGCGTATTTGTTCCCCGTTCCGCCTGTCAGATCATAATCCAGTTGAAGTACCTTGGAGCTTGCATGATCCCCTGTTCCTTGTACAACCTGTACTTTCCCCTTCGCTTCTACCGGAAGTCCTGTGAAGGCGACCGGGTAAGACACGTTCTCAAAGTTCTCCCAAGTCTGCTGTCCAGCCTGGCTAAGGACGATCACTGTACTGAAGCCATCGTACCTTGCGATGGCATAGCCTACCTGCGCACCCGGTTTGACCGATTGCACGGTTAACGTGCCGTCCTTCGCACTGCCGCTGAAGCCGATAAATTCCCATTTGAGCGCTTCAGCAGGGACTTTTACCGAGCTGCCGTTCTTCAGTTGAGCAGTTACCGAGATGTTAGATGATGTTCCCGCAGTAAGAGGTAAGGATTGCGTGCTTGCTGTAAGACCACTTAGGTCCGCCCCGCCCACGACATTCACCTTCATACTGGTCTTTGCTGATCCGCTGACTGCCGTAATCTCCGCTGTTCCGGACTTTGCTGCCTTGAAGCTCTGGCCTGTCCAGACCAAGCTGCCGGTACTTGATTTCCAGCTCGCCTGAATCCCGGATGCATCCACCGGATTGTAATACGTATCGTAGCCTTTCAGCTTGTAAGTCGCTTCCTGACCGATAAGGAGCGAGCTGTTGCCGCTTACCTTAAGGCCTTTCAAAGTACCTTGAGGTGCCTCGCTGTACACCCCCAGACCACTGGCCACCAGGCGCTGAGTCGTTCCTCCATTGGAGGTATCCGAGGTAAGCCCCACTTCTGTCTCGGCAAGCGGGCGGTTGACCATGGTCGTTGAACCTCCACCATCCAGATCCAAGCCTTTCCATACGCCAATGCTGGTCATAAAGTTCTGGAGCTCGCTCAGCTTCATGCCGCTGCTATTGTCGTTCTTCTGGGCAGTAATAATATAGGCGGTATGTCCATCCTTGGAATAACCTACAGCTGTACGGGCAACCGGACTGCTGCCGCTGATCGAGGAAGTTGAGCGGGTGAAGGAGGAGGCCTTACCGTTGCTCACGAGCAAGGTGTGACCGCCGACCATCATGGCCTGAGCATTCGGGTCCAGGGTGTTCCCGGTAGTTACGGAGCGCAGCTGATAATTAGCATCAACCCGCTGACCTACAGCCAAATGGGAGGTAATATAGCTCGCTGCGGTGCCGTGGGCACGCAGAATATAAGCTCCTTCAGGAACCTCACCCGGGATAGCTGCACCCGGCGAGATTTGCTGTACCACATTGTTCTGAACAAGAACCTCGGTGGGTGTCGTTGAGCTGTCTTTTGGCCGGTCCGTGGACTTCCATGCACTTGTATAAATATACATCGCGTTCACATGGCTGTAGCCCTTATCCGGCTCTGTACGGTATGCTTCCTTATTGATCCCTGTCAGTGGGAAGGTCGTCCCGTCTTGTGCACGGATACTGCCGTCGAATGTATATTCATCTATCGTTGGAGTCCCACTCTTACTTACCGCAAAGGCATACATCCCCTGCAGATCAGACGGACTTGTAATCATCGTTCCATCCGATATGGAGGCTCCCATAGGAACGCCTTGGCCGTTCACATTGAAGAAGTCGGCATTGACGCCCGCTACCGCGCCGGTCTCTTTGGCCATACCCTGTACAGATTGACGGGTTGTTACTTGTCCTCCCTTACCGGTCATGACATCCAGCTTGACATAAGGATTGGTCAGATCGACCTGAATCACGTCTGTCAGCACCTTGACGGTAGATCCAGAACGATTGACGGCATATTGATAATGGACCAGCTTCGCGCCCGATGTAATCATTTCTTCCCCCAGCTTCACTACCGGGCTTGATGCTGCATATACACTTCCAGTTGGAGCCGAAAGCGGTCCCAGACTTAATACAGGCTGAATCCAGATCAGCCCTGCTAAAGTAACTATAGCTAGACGTTTTCCCCTGCTGACGACAAACCCTACACGCTTTTCTTGATTTCTATCAGTCATAATACAAAGCTACTCTCCCATCTTCTTCACAAAATCTAGTCGTAGTACTCTCTCATACTATTAATAGACTTCAAAAAAGCGGAAAAGTTACGAAATATAGCGAATTTTCTCCAGTTGTATTTTCTTCCATTATTTTGTCATTTTATTGAATTAGAGGGAATTAGGAGAGGTGTGAATAGTATGGTAGACGAAATCAAGAGAATTGTTAATTTAAGAGCGAGTGAGGAAAAAGAAATGGTCTACTTTGACAAAAAGAGGCATAGTAATTAAAATTTTTAATAAAACTTAATTCATTTGCTAACTAACTGGGTAATGAGTTAAGAAAATACATATAAGGGGATGTTATCAACATGAAAAAAGTTATTGCTGCACTTGCACTAGGAATGATGATCGGGTCTACCACGGTGGCACTGGCTGCGCCGAGTACGGTGCAGGCTACGGTTACTAAGCTCAGAATGATTGTAAACGGACAATTGAAGTCTGCTACATCTAGTCAACTTGTCTACAAAGGCACTACTTATGTACCAATCCGTGAAACAGCTGGATACTTTGGGTACAATACTTACTATAACTCTAAATTTAATTCTATTGAGTTTGCATCGAAAAATGAACTTCTTACTAAATGGACTACAATTATGGATTTCGCTACTTTGAATGGTTACCAAGTCAGAACTTCGGAAAGCAACAAGGATCTTTTAGAGCTTGCTGCTGGCGGAAATACGGCCTTCAGCTTAAGTTTAGTTGATTTAATAAAAGCAGGGGAAACCATAATCACAACTACTAAGGGCAACTTAGTACACGTAAAATATACTTCCGGAACCATTCTACTAAGCAAAGAAGACCTCAAAGCTGCGGGTTATTCTATTTAATATAGTTGTAATTATTTAGAAAGAAACCAAAAAGATATTAAGTGTGTCAAGATCCATTGTAGGCATAGTAAAAAGACTCTGATCTGCAAGCTGGCGTCGGTACTTAACCGGCGTTAGCTTCTTTTGTATTCGTTGCAGTCGGCTCTGGTTTTAAAATGAATACTCCTCAATCCGCCTTTATCC
>RCUP01001794.1_pt1 | contig 12471 bp, 11 predicted proteins | sample 2166341 | NCBI WGS metagenome assembly RCUP01 (sample SAMN09932325, study PRJNA488358) | compost metagenome | isolation source: compost soil in succinonitrile-enriched | place: Germany: Experimental Botanical Garden | reverse complement strand
TGATCATCGGTTCCAGCAGACTGCTCAGGGCGTCAACAGCATTGTTGACCTCCTGCTCATAGTACTCGGCCACCTTGAACAGCATGGCGTCCAGGGCGCCGGCCTCTTCGCCGATACCGGTCATCTGGATGACCATGTGAGGGAAGAGGTTCTGCTGCTTCATGGCCACGTTAACCGGATAGCCGACGGACACGTCATCGCGCATCCGCAGCACCGCATCTTCGTAGACTGCGTTGCCAGTGGCGCCTGCGACGATGCCCAGCGCCTCCACCAGTGGCACGCCGGCCTTGAAAGTCACTGCCGTGGTGCGTGCGAAGCGGGCGATCGAGCTGTTGTGCATGATCTGGCCGATCACGGGGACCTTCAGGATTAAACGATCCATGCTGTGCTGCATCTTGGGTGATCGTTTGTAGGCGGCCACCAGGCCGACGGAAGTGCCGATCAGGACCAGTAGTATCACCCACCACCACGCAACCATGAAGCGGGACAGGTTGACGATCATCTGGGTAAAGGCAGGCAGATCGGCGCCGAAACCCTTGAAGACATCCTCGAACTGCGGAACCACCCAGACCAGCAGGATGCTGCTGACCAACAGGGCCACGGCCATGACCATGGCCGGATAGAACAGCGCCTTCTTGATCTTGCCCTTCAGCGCCTCGATGTTCTCTTTGTACGTGGCCACGGTGTCCAGCACTGTTTCCAAGACACCTGCACCTTCACCCGCCCGCACCAAGTTGCGGTAGAGCTCGTCGAACTGTACCGGATGCTTGCTGACGGCCTCATACAACGAGGAGCCGCCCTCGATATCGGTGCGGACGGTGTCCACCATCTTCTTCATCCGCGGGTTCTTATGCCCGCTGGCGATGATGTCCAGTGCCGAGACGATCGGCACGCCGGACTTCATCATCGTGGCCATCTGCCGGCTGAAGAAGGCGATGTCTCGCGGCTTGATCGTACTGCCGGCGGCACCGAACAGTGGCTTTGGCTTCGTTTTCACCGTGCCGGGGTTGATGCCCTGGCGGCGCAGTTCGGCCCTCAGCAGGTTGGCATTCTTGGCCAGCTGCTCGCCCTTCATCTTCACGCCCCGCTTGTCGGTCCCCTCCCAGACAAACGGCTGCAGCTCCATGGTGGCGCGCGCCACCGGTTCCTTCTTGATCGCACTGCGACTGACAGACATGTTGGCTCCCCGGCCCGCCATCCCCAGACGGGCATCCAGTTGCCGATGGTAGCGGGTTCACTGCCGTCTGGGCAGTTGCCGGGCGGGCCGGAATGCAATTTCGTGCCGGCGGCCGACCAAAGGTGACGCACTGCGTCACATTGCCGCGTCCATCGCAGATTCGCATTCGGGGGGTTCCCATCCACGAAATTGCTGCCATCATGGGCGCGGGGAAATCCAGGGGGAGGCGTGCCGGGGTTGGCACGCAACCTGCGTTGATCCACCCGCAGGGCGCAGGACCCGCTCAGCTGGCCGCTGGCCAGACCGATCTTGTGCCCTGAAATCAACCACCACTATCTTGGGGATGTATCAAATGAAGAACCAGAAGGGCTTCACCCTTATCGAACTGATGATCGTCGTTGCGATCATCGCCATCCTGGCCGCCATCGCACTGCCGGCTTACCAGAACTACGTCGCCAAGTCGCAGGTCACTGCCGGCCTGGCCGACATTCGCGGCGGCGTGACTGCCTTCGAAGAAGGTATCCAGTCGGGCACCAAGACCGGCTCGCCGTCCCCTTCGGATCTGGGCCTGAATACCAGCACCCCGCGTTGCGCTGTCAGCGCTACTGGTGCTTGGAGCGATGCTTCGGACCAATCGATCGTCTGCAAGCTGAAGGGTAACCCGAAGGTTGCCGACGAGACCGTCACCCTGACCCGTAATAGCTCGGGCGCCTGGAACTGCACCGCTTCGGCCAAACTGGCCGACTACAAGCCGGCTGGCTGCTGATAGCTGCCCTGTAGCTGTTTGAGAAGGGGGCGATTCTCGCCCCCTTTTTTGTTGTCAATTATGGGGAATCAGAGATTCAGGGGGAGTCGCCATGCGAGGGGAGCGTGGATTTACGTTGATTGAATTGATGATAGTGATTGCAATCATCGCCGTGCTTGCGGCCATTGCCTTGCCGGCCTATCAGACGTACGCGGCTAAATCACAGGTCACGGCAGGCTTGGCCGAGGTAAGTGGCGGGCGCACGATGTTCGAGTCACAGGTGCTGGCAAACAATGTCACCACCTTCGATCTGGCTGCGATCGGCTTGCCCAGCAGTACCTCGCGATGCAAGTTGAGCATGCTATCCACCGAAGAAGGTTTCATCCGGTGCACTCTGCGTGGCAATCCAGCCGTGGCCAACAAGACCATCGAGATCGCACGCAGCCGATCAGGGGAATGGCGCTGCAAGGCAGATGCTTCGCTTGATTCGAAGCTGCTTCCGGCTGGTTGCAGTTGACGACCCGCAGTTGAGGGAGAGGGCGTTGTTGAAAAGTGAGCGTGCAATGAGGCGGTGGCAGCAGTGGGCCGGCCCTGCCGTGCTTGTTCTTGTCGTATTGGGAATTTACTGGCCTGGCCTAACCGGGGCCTTCATCTTCGATGACTACAGTACGATCGTGGACAACACGCGGTTGCACATTGACGCACTGCGGCCTTGGTCGATCTGGCGTGCGGCCACCTCCTTCGATCCCGGCGGCACCCTCGGTGCTCGGCCTTTGGCAATGGCCACGTTGGCGGTCAACCACGTCCTGGGGGGGCTGGACCCTTGGGGTTACAAGCTGGGTGGCCTGCTGGTGCATGCTGGCAACACGCTGCTGGTGTATTTACTGGTCACACTGTTGCTGGGGGCCTCAACCGGTGTGGCCGCCCGCGGCCGACGCCTGGTTGCGTTGACTGTCGCGCTGCTCTGGGCAATCCATCCCATCCAGGTATCCAGCGTGCTCTACGTGGTGCAGCGGATGGAGACATTGGCCGCGACCTTCATGTTGGCGGCGCTGATCTGCTACTTGCACGGGCGGTTGCGTCAGATCCAGGGCGTGCGTGCATGGACGTGGCTGCTGGCCTCTGGCCTGTTGAGCCTGATCGGTCTGCTCTCCAAGGAGACTGCGGTGCTGGTGCCGGTATATGCACTGGCGATGGAGTTGACTGTGCTGCGGTTTGTCGCGGCCAATCCACGCGTACAGCGTGGCTGGTACGTGCTGTACGCGGCCATGGTTACGATTAGCGTCGTTGTGTTCGTTGCTCTGGTGATCCCGCGTTATTGGACAGGGCACTATGTTGCGCGGGATTTCGGAACGGCAGAGCGACTGCTGACCCAGCTCCGTGTCCTGCCGATGTACCTAAAGCAGATGTTCTTGCCCACGCCGGGTACGCTCGTCTTCTACTACGACAACGTGCTGCCCTCGCGCGGGCTGTTGCAGCCGGTGACCACGCTGCTTGGCGGACTGCTGCTCTCCGGTCTGCTTGCCGTTGCCCTCTGGCTTCGCCAGCGCGCACCGTTGTTCGCATTGGGCGTGATGTGGTTCATGATCTCGCATTTGTTGACCAGCAATGTGGTCGGTCTGGAGCTGGTGTTCGAGCACCGCAACTATCTGGCTCTTCTGGGTGTGTTGCTGGCACTGTGCGATCTTTTGTTGCGCCTGCCGGCGGCATCGCGCCATTTCGTGGTGCCCGCCGCAGTCACAGCCATCGTGGTCGCGTGCCTGGGTCTTACCCTCATCCGTTCTGCTACCTGGGGAGATTCCCTGCTGCTGGCGACAGAGTTGGCCGTCGAGAACCGGGGTTCGGCGCGTGCCAGTGCGGATCTCGCAGCTAGGTACTTGGAAATGTCCGATGGGTACTCAACCTCCCCCTTCGTCGACATGGCCATCGCAGAATTCCAGCGCGGTGCCAGCTTGCCCGGCGCGTCGATCATCAGTGACCAGGGACTTATTCTGATGGCTGCGCACAATGGGCGCCCCGTGCCCGCTGCCTGGTGGGACAGGCTGGTGGGCAAGGTCCGAGAGGGGGCGTTGAGTCCGGAAACGACCGGAGCGCTGTTCTCGCTGCTGGACAACCGCTACAAGGGCGTGCCGCTGGATGATGCGAGACTGCTTGAGGCGTTTGCTGCGCTGTTCGATCGGGTTACGATGCCACCCCATAGCTATGCGCAGGTGGGTGATTTCGCCATGGTGCACGCTCAGGCTCCGTCGTTCGCGGACCAGATGTTCGTCCGTGCAATCGAGGCCAGCGCGGGGCAGCCCGAGTATGCCCGGAAGGTTATTGATACGCTTGAGGGGAAGGGGTGGCACCGACAGGCGGTACTGGCGCGCGCCAAGGCGCAGGCGATGCACATGCCGGGCTTCGGCTCCATTCCGGCTGCAGCCCCGCGTGACTGACTACCGGAGGGGCAACCACGTTCCGGTCCCCCTGTGGTAGGCGTGTTCCCCCAGTTCTGACGGACGTTTCCAGCCCCTCGATGTCATGTCCTCTCGCCCGCAATACGGTGCTGATGGTCTTCTGGCAGGCCCTTCGGGCCGGTCTCCAGGCGGTGTGGGCAATTGGACTGGCGAGGCTGTTGGGGCTGGAGGGGTATGGAACTTTTGCCGGGCTGGCCGGGCTGGCTACGGCACTCGGAGCCTTGAGCGGCATCGGCTTTGGTCTAGTCATGCTCCAGGCGACCTCCCGCAATGCGGGCACGTTTTCGCTGCAGTGGCGCAAGGCACTGTGGCGGCTGCTCGGCAGCACCGTGATACTCGGCGCGGTCTACATAGCGTTGGCAGTCAGGTGGCTGGACAGCCCGGTGGCGATCACTACGCTGCTGGCCATCGCCTGCCCCGAACTGCTGCTGGTGCCACTGACCACGCTGGCCAGCTACGCTTTCCAGGCCCATGACCGGATGGGATGGGCCGGTGCCATGTATACACTGGTGCCGCTGGGCAATACGTTGGCGCTGTTGGTCTGTGTTCTGCTTGGCGGGCCGTTGACCCTGTCCGGCTACCTGCAGTGGCACGTGTTGCTGGGACTGTCGGTCACCTTGATGGCGCTGCTCGCAGTTGCCGGCTTGCTGCGACCGGGGTGGCAACCGGCGGCAGCGGCACCGGGCGAGTATAGCGAGGCTTCTGGCTTCCTCGCCATGCGCGTCGTGGATACGGGCCTCGGCACCCTCGATAAGTCACTGGTGTTCCGCTTGGCCGGTGCGGACGTTGCCGGCCACTACACGGCCGCCTACCGGCTGGCCGCGCTGATTGCACTGCCCGCAGTTTCTCTGGCGATCTCGGCTGCGCCGAAGATGTTCCGTCGCCTAGGCAGCGGCGAGGAGCAGTCGCGCTTTCTGCGTCGGCTGGCTCTTGCTGGCTTGGGGTTGGGACTGGTCAGCATTCCCGTGGCATGGGCCTTGTCCTTCGCGTTGCCTTGGCTGTTCGGTGCCGAGTTCGCGCATGCCGCCGAGCTGGCGCGGTTGAATTGCTTGTTCCCTGCGTTGCTTGGCTTGTCGGCACTAGGCTGTACCATGTTAATGGCGCGTGGGCGCAAGCGGATACGGATCGGGCTGCAGTTGGGGGCGCTGTTGGTGCTGCTGCTTGTGATGGGGGCGTGGGTACCGGTGCTTGCCGGAACCGGAGCGGTCTTGGCACTGGAGACGACGTATCTGTTGCTGGTCACGGCGCTGTGGTGGACGGTATGGAGGCCGCAGCAGGCATGAGAACTGGGGAACAGATGTGGCAAGGATAATGACAGCATTCGGCGAACCATCGCCACCCGAGATCGATCCGCAGGAGGTCGCGGCCTTCTTTGCTGATCGTGCGCGGCGCATGGACGAGGTAGGGCCCACGTGCGCGGTCATCTACCAGGATAAGCAAGGCGATCTGGCCGAGCGTCGCGACGCTGCCGAGATCGGGCGTGTGTTACCGATCCTGCGTCTGGATGGACGCCAGTCATTGCTGGATGTCGGTTGCGGTACCGGACGCTGGAGCCGGCGATTGGTGCCGCATGTGAAGCGCTATCACGGCATCGATTCCACGGAAGGATTGCTGGCGCATGCGCGTGCTCAGCATTTGGATGACCCGCATTGCCGCTTCACGTATCTGCACGCCGAGCAGCTGTCGGCGGCCGCACTGGGCGAGGCGGAGTTCGATCGTGTGCTGTGTGCCGGCATCTGCATGTACCTCAATGATGCGCAGCTGGCCGCCTTGTTCAACGCGATCTGTGACGTCACCAATTCGAGTGCACTGGTGTTGCTGCGTGAGCCCATAGCGGTCGATTCACGACTCACTCTGAAGGGATACTATTCTGCAGAGCTGGAGCACGATTATCACGCCATCTACCGCAGCGCGCCGGAGCTTATGGCGTTGCTTCAGCCAACGTTGCTGGCCGCGGGCTTCCGCCTGATCGGCGAGGGTGATGTCTATGCGCAGGATGGTCTGAACAACCGCGCCGAAACCCGCCAGCGCTGGTTCCTGCTGGAGCGCACATGAGCGGCACCGCCTTCTGCTTCGATTTGGATGGCACGCTGACTTCCATCGAGATTCTGCCCTGCATCGCAGCCGAGCTTGGAATCGCTGCCGAGATTGCCACGCTGACTCGACTGACCATGGATGGCCATGTGCCGTTCGAGGATTCAATGCGTCTGCGCACGCTGATTCTCGGGCAGGTGCCACTGGCGCGCGTGCACGAAATCATCGAGGCGGTGCCACTGGCGGACGAGCTGCAGGCATTCATCGGTGAACACGCTGATCGCTGCTTCGTGGTGACCGGCAACCTTGATGTGTGGATCGCGCCAATGATCGCGCGGCTCGGCTGCAGGTCGTTCAGTTCCAACGCGGTTGCCACACCAGGCGGCGTGCAGTTGCAATCCCTCCTCGCCAAGGATGACGCGGTGCGTTCCCTGCGTTGCGAGGGCGGATACGAACGGATTGTCGCCATTGGCGATGGCGCCAACGACGTGCCGATGTTGCGCGAAGCAGATATCGGCATCGCATATGGGGGCGTGCATGCGCCAGCGCCGCAGACCATCGCCGTGGCCGATATTGTCGTGAATGATGCGAGTAGCCTATGCAAGCTCTTGAAGGCGCTGTAATCGCTTGTGCCGGCCTGGGCTCGCGCCTGGGTATGGGCATGCCCAAATGCATGATCGAGATCGAAGGGGTAACACTGCTATCGCGGCTGATCCATGCCCTGCAGCCGCTGGTCCCGCGCATTCAAGTGGTGGTCGGGTATCGCGAGGAGTTGATCATCGATCACTGTGCCCGCCATCACCGCGACGTGGTGCTTGTGCGAAATCCGGATTACCGTACAACCAACACCGCCCACAGCATCCGGTTGGGATCGGTTGGGATGCAGAGCCGCGTGTTGTACCTGGACGGTGACCTGATCATCGAGCCCGCTTCACTGCGTGCCTTCGTCGAGGCTGCTGCGGCCGTACCGCTGCTGGTGGGTGTCACCCGCGCCAAGAGTGCCCAGGCGGTATTCGTCAGTACCATCGACGGGGCCGACGGTGTGGTCGAGCAGGTGTTCGCCTTCCACCGTGATCCCGTGACTCCATGGGAGTGGGCCAACATCTTTGCAGGACCGCCCGACCTTCTGATCGCTGGCACGCGCTACGTGTACGAGTGCATTGAGCCGCTGCTGCCAGCAGCGGCCCGAGCCTTGGACCTGTTCGAAGTGGATACGCCGGAAGACCTGGCGTTGGCGCAGGTTGGCACCATCGGCTTTTACGGGTCGGAGTGATCGGTGCCGTCCACATTGCGCGTGCTGTTCCTGCTGCAACGTCCAGAGGCATGGGGCAATGTGGCTGCGCTGTGGGCGCAGATGCGGACCGATCCACGCTTTGAACCTGTGGCGTGGCTGTTGCCATACAACTACAGTGACCCGGGATTGAGTGCTGCGCGTGCGGACATCCATCGCTTGTTACTTGAATCTGAAGGCATCCCATTCGTCGAGTGGGTGCCCAGGATGGGAATCCGGTCCGGCCAGTTCGACGTAGCCGTTTTTACCCATCCCTACGACAGGGAGCGCCCGCCGCTGCTGTGGTTCCACCAGGTGCGGCATAGCGTGGATCGGATTGTGTACATTCCCTATGGCCTGACCGTGGGCGCGGGCGCGAAGAACTTGCGCCTGCAGTTTGCCCAGCCGCTGCAGATCGGTGCCGATCTCATCGTGGCGCGCGCCCCAAGTGAGAAGAGCATGTACGCGCGGTACTGTCCGCGCGCTGATGGGCATGTTCAGGTGTTGGGGCACCCACGCTTCGATCGCATGCTGCAGGCCCGGCAGGGCCCGCTCGATACCGGGTTGCGAGAGCGCATCGGTGGCCGCGTGGCATTCCTTTGGAACAGCCATTTCAGTTTCGGTCATCGGTACTCGCAGTCATCCAACTTCTCCACCTTCGACTTGCTGGGCCCTGAGATTTTCGAGTACTTCCTGGCACGACGGGCATCGCTATGCCTGATATGGCGGCCACATCCAGGTCTGTTCCCGGTGCTGCTGGAACAAGGGCTGTTGAGCGCGGAACAAGTGCCCACGCTGCGCGATGAATTACGTGCGCAGGGGATCGTACTGGATGAATCACCGGGGCATCTGGACGCGTTTGCTTGCTCAGATGCCATGATCAGTGATCCAGGGTCGTTCCTGTTCGACTACCTGGCGATGCAGCGACCCATGCTGGCATTGTTGAATCCCGAAGGTGAGCCGCTCAACGAGGAGGCGACGGCCTTGGTGAACGCCTCGGGAGGCGCGTGGACGATGTCCCAGGTCCGCGCATTCCTGGATGCCGTCGTGGATGGTCAAGTGGATGCCGAGGTGCTGGCCCAGCGCAAGGCGCGATTCTTGCCGTATGCGGACGGATGCAGCGCATCTCGTATCTGCGCGGCAATCATGCACGGTGCGATGGTCGGCGATACTGCCGCGGCGGCCATCGAATCAGTTCCTTACGCCACACCGGCCGCTGCTCCATTCCCATGCACGCCTGCCGCTACTACATGCCCACTCACGCCTGTATTGATCAATGCGCCTCTATCTCCGGTATTGACGCAGTTGCTGGCCGGTTTGCGCCGCATCCGCGCTGAGAAGGCTGCCGAAACCCAGGCGCGCAAGACCCTGCGCCGCGTGATCAACCGAGTGCGCACCATGGTGGGAGAGCACGTCAAACAGCATCCGGCCGTGATGGCGGTGCTTACTTGTATGCGCGTGCGCCGGACGTAAGTTGCTCGTACAACGCGATGTAGCGATCCATGGCCTGTTCTTCGCCGAACAGAGCTTCGGCCCGATGGCGTGCGTTGATGCCCAGCTGCTCGCGCAGGCCGGGATCAGAGGCGAGTCGCTGAAGGTGCATGACCATCGTGTCCAGATCGTCCACTGGGCCCAGCAGTGCGGTCTCGCCATGACGGCATACTTCGGCTGTTCCGGTGCTGTCAAAGCCGACAATCGGGATTCCACAGGCCATCGCTTCGAGTGCGACGTAGCCGAAGGCTTCGTAGCGTGTAGGAAGGAGTACAACATCCACGCTTTTGTAGAGTCGGGGCATGTCCTCCGGCAGATGACGAGGCAGCACGTTGACCCGTCCGAGGGCCGATCCTGCGTCACCGCGCAGCCCCCCGAGGCACAATACTTGGAACCGTTCGCCCAGTCGTTCCGCCAGTGCAGGGAGCACATCGCTCCCTTTGCGTCTTGACGGATTGCCAACGAACAGGCAGCGCAGCGGAAAATTCCCTGGTTGCAAATTGGAGTTCGGAGTGAACTGCTGAAGATCCACCCAATTGTGGATATGCGTGATCGGCTGATGCAGGTCGCGCTGCATGGCCTCGGCGGTATGCTTGCTGACTGAGTTAAGGCCATCCGCCATCGCGTACGACTTCTGTACCTGGCGTTGGATCAGGATACGGTGATAGAGGCGCTGCAAGGGTATGCAAAAAGGGGTGAACGCGGGGTCGCCGATGTAGTGATGCTCAGTGACCAGCAAGGGAAGTTCAGAGCGCTTGAAGACATGCGCGGTCCAGCTGTTGCCATGGACAAGCTGAGTGCCTGGCGGTGCTGGCACGCGCCGAAGCCAGATTGGCCACGGTTCGTTGCGATGCGCGAAGAACTGCGGGATCGGCTCATGCCCGCGCGTCGCCAGCGCGTCGGCCATGCGTAGCGTGAATACATCGGTGCCGCTGCCGGTGCGGATGGCGGGCAACCAGACCTTCATTGGGTGCCCTGGCCCCTCACGTCCAACACCTCATATACCTGGCGGCCGAATGCATCCCAATCGAACCCCGAGGCAAAGGAGCGCATTGGTGCCGACGGCAGTGGGCGATGAATCATTTCTATCACTGCATCGGCAAATGCACCGCTGTCACCCGGAGCTACCAGCGTGCCCGAGATGCCATCGGCAACTGCGTCCACCACGCCGCCGCTGGCGTAGGCCACGGTGGGCAACCCATGCGCAGCTGCCTCAATAGCGACCATACCGAAGCCTTCGGGATCGCTGCGTTGGGAACGGACTGGAAACACGTGCACGGCCGCGCTGTGCATGGCGACAGCCAGTTCCTCATCGCTGACTTTGCCGATGAAGTGTATGCGCGACCTTGCGGAAGGTACGGCGCTGGCCAAGATCTGGTCCGGCGTGAGCATTCCAGAGCCCAGCGCTTGGCCGGCCGCCCCCCCGATGATCACCAGGGTGGCATGGGGGTGGGCCTGAAGGATTGCAGGAAACGAATCGCGGACGAACTCGAGCAGGCCTTTGCGGGGTGTCAGTCTGCCGGCTGACAGCAGTAGCGTTCCTTCACCCAGCGCGTGCTCTATTCGGAATGCTTTGCCCTCCTCCATCCGACGAGCAAGGGAGGGCACCTGCGGCAGTGAGACGCCAGGATGCACGCGATGGATTTTCGTCGGCGCGATTCCTGCCTCGACGGCGAGCGTGGCCGTCGCGCTGCTGTTGACGATGACCAGGTCCAAGCGGCGCAGGATGGGTAGCCAGAGACGGCGGTACACCACGTTGTCGACCGTGATGTCAAGCCCGTGCAGATAAGCGACGCTACGACCGCCGAGCAGTCGACTGGCAATCCATGCGTGGGGGGCGGTTAGGCCGCTTCCCGCCAAGTAAAGGCTGGGACGCCGACGCAAGGCGAGGATCAGACAATGCCAGAAGGCGGTAAGCATGAAGCCCCACAGCGGGTGCAGGGGAGCTTCGCGCAATTGCACGCCGGCGGGAGCCAGGTTGGCCGCCCCTTCCGGGCCGACCGCCTGTACGTCGGCGACACGCTGCAGCTGCTGCAATAGGTGCCAGTTCAGGCGTTCCATACCGCCCTGCAGAGGCGGCAGGTTGCGCGTTATCAGTAACAGGCGCTCGCGCTGCGGCGGCGTCACGGTCATTTCCGCCCCTGCCCATCCCGCGCCGCCAAGTAGGTCAGACCCGTGATTTGTTCCGACACCAATCCGATCAGGAAGATGATCACCGATGCGCTGAACAGCAACGTGCTCATGTTGGTGAAGCGGTGCATGGTCGCGAAGGTGTATCCGTAGTAGCCCAGGCCCAGCATGAAGAACGCCAGTGCTACCGGAGCGAACAGCTTCAGCGGGGAATACAGGGTGGCGATCTTGAAGATGATCAGCAGGAAGCGGATGCCATCCTTGAACGGTCGGATATGGCTGCCGTTGCCCACCCGTTTCGCGACGGGTATCGGCACATAGGCAACAGGATAGGCGCTTCGGAAGAAGGCCATGGTGCTGGTTGTCGGGTAGCTGAACCCATTGGGCAGCAGATGCAGGAACTCACGGAAACGTCCTGCGCGTACTGCACGGAAGCCTGAGGTGAGGTCCATTACCTTGAAGCCGGTCATGTGGCTGGCCAGCCAGTTGTAGAAGCGATTGGCCAATCCGCGATGAACGTTGGCTTGGCCGCTGCTGTCGCGCGCGCCAACGACCATGTCGTAGCCCTCAGCCAGTTTGTCCAGCAAATCACGGATGTGGGCCGGATCATGTTGACCATCGGCGTCCATGAACACCAGGATGTCTCCGCTGGCGGCGCGTGCGCCACGCTTGATCGATGCGCCATTGCCCATTGAGTAGGGGCTGGAAAGGACCTGGGCGCCTTGTTCGCGGGCAATGATTGCCGTGGCATCGGTTGAACCGTCATCGACGACGATGATCTCCGCATGCGGGTAGTGCTGACGAAGCGTCGGCAGCGTGCGAAGAAGGCCTTCGGCTTCATTCTTGGCCGGCAGGATGATGCTGAGCTGATTCAAGATGTGTCCCCATTTCCCCAGCGCAATGTTACTCCGCTGCGATGTATGAATGGGGCAGGAAATGCACGGACGCGGATGGGAGAGGATTCGTAGGACTGACTGGAGGTACGAGCGCCGATGGATTCCAAACATGTGATCCAATGAGATGTCAGCGAAGCGTTGACGGGGCTATCATCCCCGGGGGAGTCAGGATCGGGCCTGCCGGGCCGGCAACGCCGGGCAAGGCAGCATTGCTCATGGATTGGCGATGCCGTCGGCCGTTGGGGCGCGACAGGTTCTGCTGCCCCGCGCTG
>RCUP01001788.1_pt1 | contig 12493 bp, 10 predicted proteins | sample 2166341 | NCBI WGS metagenome assembly RCUP01 (sample SAMN09932325, study PRJNA488358) | compost metagenome | isolation source: compost soil in succinonitrile-enriched | place: Germany: Experimental Botanical Garden | reverse complement strand
GCTTCGAGCATCGCCAGGGTCGGGGTGATGCCGACGCCGCCGCTGATCAGCACCAACGGTTTGTCGCTGGCGGTAAGGGTGAACTCGCCCGATGGCGGGAACAGCTGGATGGTCGAACCTACGTGCAATTGATCGTGCAGGAAATTGGAAGCGCGACCACCGGCCTCACGCTTGACGCTGATGCGGTACTGACCTTTGTTGGCTAGGGCCGACAGTGAGTAGTTACGACGGATTTCTTCGCCATCGAGGATCAGTTTCATGCCGATGTACTGGCCCGGCTCTGCCGCCAGAATCAAGCCTTTGTCCACCGGTTCGAAGTAGAACGAAGTGATTTCCGCGCTTTCTTCGATCTTGGCCGCGATGATGAATTCACGCGCCCCGCGCCAGCCGCCCGGAGCCTGTTCTTTCTGGTCGTAGATGCTGGTTTCGGCACCGATCAGGATGTCCGCCAGTTGACCGTAAGCCGCACCCCACGCTGCAATCACTTCCGGGGTGGCGATTTCTTCGCCCAACACTTCGGCAATGGCGCGCAGCAGGCAGGTGCCTACAATCGGGTAGTGCTCCGGCAGAATCTGCAGGGCCACATGTTTGTTGATGATCTTCGCCACCAGGTCGCCCAACTGGTCGAGCTGGTCAATGTGGCGCGCATACATCAGCACGCCGTTGGCCAAGGCACGCGGTTGGTCACCGCTGGATTGGTGAGCCTGGTTGAACAGCGGGCGGACTTCCGGATACTCGGAGAGCATCATGCGGTAGAAGTGAGTGATCAGGGCTTCGCCACCGCTTTCCAGCAATGGCACAGTGGATTTGACGATGGCACGGTCTTGGACGCTAAGCATAAAATGTCTCCTCGGCAGCAGGGCTTTTCTTGACTGATGCCCTATGCATTTCAGTTTCCGTGCCAACTATTAAATCGTTATAAATCAATAAGTTAAAAACTTGATAGTCATAACGACACAGCCTGACTTATAGTCACACCGACTACATGGAGTCACTATGACTGCAAAATCCTTGCTTACCGCCCTGCTGCCACTGGTCTCCGACCTGTCCCGCGAACTCCCCGAAGGCGAGCGTTATCGACGCCTGCTGGAAGCCATGCGCGCCCTGCTGCCCTGCGATGCCGCCGCCCTGCTGCGTCTCGATGGCGAATGGCTGGTGCCGCTGGCCGTCGACGGGTTGAGTACCGACACCCTCGGCCGACGCTTCAAGGTCAGCGAACATCCGCGCTTCGAAGCGCTGCTCAGCAGCCCCGGCCCGACCCGTTTCGCCGCCGACAGCGACATGCCCGATCCTTATGACGGCCTCGTCGATGGTCTCGATGATCACCTGGAAGTCCACGATTGCATGGGTTGCCCGCTGCTCATCGACGAGCGCCCATGGGGCTTGCTGACCCTCGACGCCCTCGACCCGGAGCAGTTCGAACCGATCGAACTGGATGCGCTTGAGGCCTTCGCCAGTCTCGCCGCCGCCACGGTCAACGCCGTCGAGCGCATCGAACGCCTGAACAACCGCGTCGAAGACGAGCACCAGCGCGCCGAGGTCTATCGTCAGGCCAGCGGCCAGCAGAATCGCGAAATGATCGGCCAGAGCAAAGCGCTCAAACGCCTGGTGGAAGAAATCAGCCTGGTGGGCGGCAGCGACCTGACCGTGCTGATCACCGGGGAAACCGGGGTCGGCAAGGAACTGGTGGCCCAGGCCATTCACGCCGCCTCGCCGCGCGCCGACAAGCCGATCATCAGCCTCAACTGTGCGGCGTTGCCCGACACGCTGGTGGAAAGCGAATTGTTCGGCCACGTGCGCGGCGCCTTCACCGGGGCGATGAATGACCGCCGTGGCAAATTCGAACTGGCCAATGGCGGCACGCTGTTTCTCGATGAAGTGGGCGAATTGTCGCTGACGGTGCAGGCCAAACTGCTGCGTGTGCTGCAAAGCGGTCAGTTGCAGCGCCTGGGTTCGGACAAGGAGCATCAGGTCGATGTGCGGCTGATCGCGGCGACCAACCGCGACCTGGCCGAAGAAGTGCGCAGCGGCCGCTACCGCGCCGACTTCTATCATCGCCTTAGCGTTTATCCTTTATTAGTGCCGGCCCTGCGTGATCGTGGCCGTGACGTGCTGCTGCTCAGCGGTTATTTCCTGGAGCAGAACCGCTCGCGCATGGGCCTCAACAGCCTGCGCCTGGGCAGCGACGCCCAAGCCGCGTTGCTCGCCTATGACTGGCCGGGCAACGTGCGGGAACTGGAACACCTGATCGGCCGCAGCGCGTTGAAGGCGCTGGGCAACTGCAAGGAACGGCCAAAGATTCTCAGCTTGAGTGCCGCCGACCTCGACCTGCCTAACGGCAGCATTGAAGTCAGCGCCGAGCAACCGGCCACGGCTGCCATGGCGCTGGTGACCGGCGATCTGCGCGAGGCTACGGAAAACTATCAGCGCCAGTTGATCGGCGCGTGCCTGGAACGGCACAACAACAACTGGGCCAGTGCGGCGCGGGAGTTGGGGCTGGATCGGGCGAACCTTGGGCGGATGGCCAAAAGGTTGGGCATGAAATAAGTAAAGATCGCAGCCTGCGGCAGCTCCTACAGGGGAATGCGATCCAAGTAGGAGCTGCCGCAGGCTGCGATCTTTTGATCTACCCGATGCCCATGAAGCTAAAGCCTGCCCCAAACAAGTCGATAACCCGGCATCGATAGCTGTCGGCAACCGTGACAGCCCATCACCTTTTGCCCAAGAAGGTTCTTATGTCCACCACCAAAGCCCGCGCAGATTCACTTTCGCTTCTGCTGTTTACCTTGCGCAGTGGCAAGTTGATGGCGATCAACCTGCTCAAAGTCAGTGAAATCATCCCCTGCCCGCCGCTGACCAAGCTGCCGGAGTCGCACCCGCACGTCAAAGGCATCGCCACGCTGCGCGGCGCGTCGCTGTCGGTGATCGACCTGAGCCGCGCCATCGGCGAGCGTCCGCTGGAAGATCCGAACGGCGGCTGCCTGATCGTCACCGATGTCAGCCGTTCCAAGCAGGGCCTGCATGTGCAGGCGGTAAGCAAGATCGTCCACTGCCTGACCACCGACATCCGCCCGCCGCCATTCGGTTCTGGCGGCGTGCGCTCGTACATCACCGGCGTGACCTCGGTCGACGGCACACTGGTGCAGGTACTGGACATCGAGAAAGTCATCCACGGTATCGCCCCGGTGCAGATCGAAATGGCGCCGACCGAACTCAGCATGGAAGACGCCGAAGTCCTGGGCAGCGCGCGGATTCTGGTGGTCGATGACAGCCAGGTCGCGTTGCAGCAATCGGTGCACACCCTGCGCAACCTCGGCCTGCAATGCCACACTGCGCGCAGTGCCAAGGAAGCCATCGACTGCCTGCTGGACCTGCAAGGCACCGCGCAGCAGATCAACCTGATCGTCTCCGACATCGAAATGTCCGAGATGGACGGCTACGCCTTCACCCGCACCCTGCGCGAAACGCCGGACTTCGCACATCTCTATGTCTTGCTGCACACCTCGCTCGACAGCGCGATGAACAGCGAAAAAGCGCGGCTGGCCGGAGCGAACGCGGTGCTGACCAAGTTCTCGTCGCCGGAGCTGACCAAATGCCTGATCGAAGCAGCCAAGGCTGTGGCCGAACAAGGTCATTGAGTTGACCTTGGATTATTGCTGGCTGATGAGGCGCGACCTCGCCGAGGTGGTGCCGGCTATCGACTGGCCGACCGGCATTCAATTGATCACCTATCGCCCCGAGCTCGCCGAAGCGGTCCATCGTTTGATGGAACTGGGTTACCGCGACGGTGGTGGCCGGGTTCCGGCGCAGGAGCTCTGGCAGCAAAAGTTTGAAACCGATCCTGAATACGATCCCGCCCTGTGCTTCATTGCCCTGGATGGCGAAGGCGTGGTTGGCGTGTGCCAATGCTGGACCAGCGCTTACATCAAGAATCTGGTGGTGCATCCAAGGGCGCAACGTGAAGGCCTGGGCCGCGCGTTGCTGTTGCACGCCTTCAAAGTATTTCAGCTGCGTCGGGAAGGCTTTGTGGATTTGAAGGTGCTGGAAGACAACCTGCGCGCGCGGCGGTTGTATGAACGTGTCGGGATGTGTGAGGTGCGTCGGGAACCTGTTCCGGTCTGACATACTCACACCTTGGCCCTTACCTGCCCAAGGATCCCCGAACAATGAAAACCGCCACCCTGGCCTTCCTCTGCCTCACCGCCCTCGCCACTCAGGCCCAAGCCTCCAGCGCTGACGCATGGGCCGCTTACGACAAAACCGTGCTCGCCAATTGCACCAAGGCCAGCGGTCTGAAGGATGCCAAACCCGTCGGTAACGCCGCGCAGTTCGATGATCGCGTTGGCTACACCGCACTCCTGCTGCAAGGCCAATATCCGCAAAAACACATGAAAGGCGCGCAAGGCACCGAGCTGTGCCTCTACAACAAAAAGAGCAAAACCGCGTACGTCACTGAATGGGACTCCATTCGTCCGACCACCAAGGCGCAGTGAGTGGCGCATAATTTGCTTCGATAGCAGCCTTTGCGGCGGCATTCTGTCGCCGTTTCATGCTCCCGGATGCGACTGACCGCTCAATGAATACGACGTTTTCTTGCGTAGGCTGCGGCAAATGCTGCAATGATCACCATGTGCCCCTGACCCTGCCCGAAGCCCGCATGTGGGCCGCCGACGGCGGTCAGGTGATCGTGCTGGCGGAAGCCTTCCTGAGTAACGGCCTGGGCCTGCCGGCGCAACAACGGGAACACGCCGAACGCCGTTCGGCGGTGGTTCGCAGCGCCGATGCCGAGGCTTACGTCGCCATCACCTTCGCCGCCTACAACGTCGGCCCCTGCCGTAATCTTGACGAAGACAACCTCTGCCGCATCTACGAACGCCGGCCGCTGGTGTGCCGTATTTATCCGATGGAAATCAATCCGCACATTCCGCTGAACACTGCCGTGAAGGAATGCCCGCCCGAGTCGTGGGAAAAAGGGCCGGACCTGATCGTCGGCGGTGAATTGGTCGACCGTGAGCTGTCGGAGTTGATCCAGCGCTCTCGTCAGGCGGATCGCGATGACATCCAGATGAAGGACGCGATTTGTGCGTTGCTGGGGTTCCGCACGGCAGCGCTGAAAGGCGACGGGTTCACCGCTTATCTGCCGGACATGAATGAATTTGCCACGATCATCGACGAACTGACCGGGCAGACGTTGCCGGAGTGGAGCAGCGAGTGGCAGTTCCATGTGTCGGGGGAGGATATCGCCGGGCAGGTTATTGCGGCCGGGGCGCTCGTGACGACAGAAGCGCCGACGAACTATGGGTTTATTTCGTTGCGGGCGGCTTGATCCAAAGGATTCATCGCCTGCAATGGCCTCATCGCGAGCAAGCTCGCTCCCACAGGGTGATGCGTTCTTTCATGAGAATACGATCACATGTGGGAGCGAGCTTGCTCGCGATGGCGGCAGATTGTGCGACGCAAGGCCTGGAACTTAGCGCTTACCCATCGACCGCCGTGTCCCCGGAGGCGCCATGCCTGGGGTCTTGGTGTGGCCGTTCTTGGCGCCGTTCTTGTACCACGGCTGGTTCGAGCCCTTGGCGGACGCCAGCTCACCCGGTTTGAACGGGAACTTGAACGCCGGGATTTCGGCTTTGGTTTCGCTGTCGGCACTGGCGTCGATGTTGTCGCTCAAATCGTCGGCGACCGGCGGTTGTATCGGGGAAGTCATGAAAGCTCCGGGTGATGCGCAAAGTGTCGGGCCCGGTCAGCGAGCCGCGAAAGGCGCCAGTATAGCGGAAGGGCAGCTACAAGCTTCAAGCTGCAAGCCACAAGTTAAAAACAGCCGCGGCGCCTTTTTGGGCTTGCGGCTGAACGCCTGAAACTTGTAGCTTGCTAAGCATTCCCGCCCGACGAGCCTGCATCCATGAAAAAAACCGTCCTCGCCTTCAGTCGCGTCACGCCTGAGATGGTCGAACGCCTGCAACAAGACTTCGACGTCATCGTGCCGAATCCGAAAAACGGCGACATCAACGCCCAGTTCAACGAAGCCCTGCCCCACGCCCACGGCTTGATCGGTGTCGGCCGCAAGCTCGGTCGTGCACAACTGGAGAACGCCGCCAAGCTGGAAGTGGTGTCCAGCGTCTCGGTGGGCTACGACAACTATGACGTCGCGTACTTCAACGAACGCGGGATCATGCTCACCAACACTCCGGACGTGCTGACCGAAAGCACCGCCGACCTGGCCTTCGCCCTGTTGATGAGCAGCGCCCGCCGCGTCGCCGAGCTGGATGCCTGGACCAAGGCCGGCCAATGGCAAGCCACCGTCGGTGCGCAGCTGTTCGGTTGCGATGTGCATGGCAAGACCCTGGGCATCGTCGGCATGGGCAATATCGGCGCCGCCATTGCCCGCCGTGGTCGCCTGGGTTTCAACATGCCGATCCTCTACAGCGGCAACAGCCGCAAGACTGAGCTGGAACAGGAACTCGGCGCGCAGTTCCGCAGCCTCGATGAGCTGCTGGCCGAAGCCGACTTCGTGTGCCTGGTGGTGCCGCTCAGCGAGAAAACCAAACACCTGATCAGCCACCGCGAACTGGCGCTGATGAAGTCGAGCGCGATCCTGGTGAACATTTCCCGTGGTCCGGTGGTGGACGAGCCGGCGCTGATCGAAGCGCTGCAAAACAACCGCATTCGCGGCGCCGGGCTGGATGTCTACGAAAAGGAACCGCTGGCCGAGTCGCCACTGTTCCAGCTGAAAAACGCCGTGACCCTGCCGCACATCGGCTCCGCCACCAACGAGACTCGCGAAGCGATGGCCAACCGTGCCCTGGCCAACCTGCGCAGTGCCCTGCTGGGTGAACGACCACAGGACCTGGTCAACCCGCAAGTCTGGAAGGGCTAAAGCAAAACGGGCAGGCGCCAGACACGCCTGCCCGTTTATTCGCAGATTGCTTCAGGCCAACTTGCCGTTGCCCTGCACCAGCGGCGCCTTGGGTTTACGGAACACCAGCACGTTCCCCAGCATCACCATCACCAACCCTGCGAGTGCCGGCGCGGTCCATTGATAGCCCTCGGCGAACGCCGAGACATTCAGCGCCACCACCGGGAACAGCACGGTGCAATAGGCCGCACGCTCCGGTCCCATGCGACCGACCAGCGTCAGGTAAGCAGTGAACCCGATCACCGAGCCTGGAATCACCAGATACAGCAGCGAGCCGATGTAACGCGCATTCCATTCCATATCAAACGGAATGCCTTTGACCAGGCACCACACCGACAACATCGTCGCGCCGTAAGCCATCCCCCAGGCGTTGGTCGTCAACGGCTTGAGCCCGGCTTTCTGTTGCAGGCTCGACAGCATGTTGCCCGCCGAAAAACACAAGGTGCCGAGCAGCGCCAGGCCCAAGCCGAGCAAGGTTTCCGGGCTGGCGGTGTGGCCCGCGAGTTCCGGCCAGAACAACAGGCCCAACCCGAGCAAGCCCAACGCACCGCCCATCAGCACATTGCGGGCGATCTTCTGGCCGAAGAACACCCGCGCATTGAGCGCGTTCCACAGCGTCGCGGTGGAAAACACCACGGCCACCAGACCGCTCGGGATCCACTGACTCGCCGTCAGGAAACACATGAAGTTGATGCAGAACAGGCACAGCCCCTGCGCCAGGCAGATCAAATGCCCGCGACGGTTCATCACCTGAAGCTTCCGGGTGAGCAGCAACATGACGAACAGCACCAACGCGGCGAGGCCGAACCGATAGACGATCGACACGGGAATCGCCACCACGCCCAGTTGCCATTTCAGGGCAATCCAGGTGGTGCCCCAGATCAGCACGGTCAGCAGGTACAAAGACAGGTTCATGACAAAGACTCCTCGATAGGTGCCCAGTGTCCTGCGCCGCGCCCTGGTGCACTTGCATAAACTTGCGCTTTTGTCAGGTGACAGGCTGGCAGGCGAACGTCTACGGAGTAGGATGCAAGGCGTTGGAGAGAACCGATCATGGCCGCACTGGATACCCTACAAGTCTTTCAAGCCCTCAACCGCTCGCCCAATGCTCGCCTTGAGCACAGCGCCGAGCTCGGTGACGGCTTGTCCGCAGCCTTGTGGAGCAACCACCATGACGCCCAGGATTACGAAGCGCCGAGCCATCACACGCTGTCGTGCTACATCGCCGGCGGCACCGGCACCTTTCGCCGCGATCAACCCGGCAACAAGGGTGGCCCCGACAAGTTGTGCGTCCTGCCCGCCGACCATCAGTCCGGCTGGGTGATCAACGGCGACATCCGCCTCGCGCACCTGTATTTCAGCCCCGAACAATTTGCCCTCGGCTGCGTCACCCTGCTCGACCGCGAACCGCGTGAATTGCAGTTGCGCGAGCAAACCTTCCTTGATGATCCGCAGCAAGCCGTGCGTTTTCGCCAGTTGATCACCCTCAACTGGGACGAACCGGGCGAACGTTTGCTCACCAGCAGCCTGGCCCACGAGATACTCGGCCATGCGCTGCTCAGCCAGGTCAGCGTGCGCCCGAACTTGCGCCTCAAGGGTGGTTTGGCCGCGCATCAACGGCGGCTTTTGGTGGACTACATCGACAGTCATCTGGCCGAAGCCATCAGCCTGGGGCAATTGGCGGCGCTGTGCGCGCTGTCGGAATACCACTTCGCGCGAATGTTCCGAGAGAGCTTCGGTTTGCCGCCGCATCAATATGTGCTGGCGCGACGCCTGAATCGCGCGCGGGAATTGTTGCGCTCGACTGCGCAGCCGTTGGGGGAGATTGCATTGGCGTGCGGGTTTGCCAGTGCCAGTCACTTTACCAATCGGTTTCGGCAGACGTTGGGTGGGACGCCTGGGGAATACCGGCAGGCGTTTTTGCGTTAGTCCCTGGACTTGCAGCGCCTGTCAGGCCGTCATCGCGGGCAAGCCCGCTCCCACAGGGTTTTGAGTCGATTGCATATTCCGCGAGCGACATAACACCCTGTGGGAGCTGGCTTGCCAGCGATGAACGATGACGCGGTCTGTCGTCAGAACTCCAAAGTGCTGGACAACGTCACCTGCCGCGAATCGCCCATCGACACAAAGAACCGGCTCGCCGCCGAGGTGTAGTAAGTGCGGTCGAACAGGTTCTTCACGTTGAGCTGGAACTTGACCTTCTGCCCGTCGAGTTGCGTGTCGTAGGTGGCGAACGCATCGGCAACGGTGTAGCTCGGCAGCTCGAAATCGTTCACCGCATTCCCCGCCCGCTCGCCGACGTATCGCGCGCCCGCACCGACTCGCAATTGATCGCCACCGATGATCCTGCCGAAGTCATACACCGCCGACAGTGAGCCGCTGTTCTTCGCCACGTTTTGCAGTTTCTTGCCTTTGTAATCCGGGTCTTCAGTGACTTCGGCATCGGTGTAGGCGTAGCTGCCAATCATGCTCCAGCGGTCGCTGAGCTGGCCGCTCAAATCCACTTCCAGGCCACGGGAGCGCACTTCACCGGCGGCGCTGTAGATCGTCACCGGACCTTCGGAATTGGCGATCAGCACATTGCGTTTCTTGATGTCGAACAGGGCGACGTTGCCCGTCACACGCCCCGGCAAATCAAGCTTGGCGCCGATTTCCAAAGACTTGGCTTCTTCCGGCGCGACACTGCCGTCGAGCACGACGGTGCTGCCGCTCAATGGCGCGATGGTCGAGTTGGGTTTGAACGATTCGGTGTAGCTGCCGTAGAACGACAGTTCGTCGGTATAGCGGTAGACGAGGCCGGCGCGCGGCACCCATTTCTGCCCGTTGCTATCGGTGTTGGCATGGAACGGCACGCCCTTGCCGGCGTACTGGTCGTACTCCTGGAAACGCCCGCCCGCCACGAAAATCCATTTGTCGGTGAGGTGGATCGAGTCCTGCAAAAACACCGAGTCGCTGCGCAGTTTATCGGTCTGGGCGCTGTCGGCCGGGCTGACAGTGGAGCCTGGCACTTCACGGCCGTAAACCGGGTTGAGGTAGCTGAAGGTGGTCAGGCTTTTCTGGCGGATCAGGTCTTCACGGTAGATCTTGCGGTACTCGTCATCGATACCGAACACCAGGTCGTGGCGCATGCCCGCCACGTCGACGTTACCTTCAAGGCTCAGCGTGGTGAAACGGTCGGTACTGATCGCGTTCTGCGTGCCGTCCATGCTGCGGGTCAGCGTGCCTTTTTTGGTGTCGATGGCGGTTACACGGACCTGGCTGGCGTCGTAGGTTTCGCGGTTCCAGCTGTAGCCGAAGTGGGCTTTCCAGTTGTCGTTGAGCTCGTGATCGGCCTCGAAGTGATACAGGTCCGAACGCCCTTCCATGTTGTTGAAAGGCTCGTCGAGCCGACGATCACGGGAGATGTCCAGCGGGTGGTTGTCGCGCGGATCGATGATCGTGCCACGGTCGAACGGGGTCAGGAATTCACGGTGTTCGTAGGCGAACAACAGCTTGGTGCTTTCGCCGAACCAGGCCAGCGACGGGGCGACCAGGGTTTCGCGATGCACGCCGTAGTTGCGCCAGTAATCTTCGTCTTCGTGGTCCACCACCATGCGATAGGCCAGGCCGGTATCGCCCAGCGCACCGGTGCTGTCGAAGGTGGCGCCGCTGCCATTCTTGCCATCGCCATAGGTCGAGCCGCGCGCCGTCAACGCGTTGTATTGCTCAAGCTCCGGCTTCTTGCTGACCATGTTCACCACACCGCCCGGATCCTGAATCCCGTAGAGCAGCGAGGCCGGCCCCTTGAGCACTTCGACCCGGTCCACCGTGGCGTTCATGCCACGGCCCTGCACGATCGGCATGCCGTCACGCATAATCGAGCCGTTGCGGTTGTCGCCAAAGCCGCGAGTCATCACCGAATCCTGAGTGCTACCCAGCGTATTGCCTTGAGTGATGCCGCTGACGTTGGCCAGGGCGTCATCGAGATTGCGCGGCGCCTGATCGCGAATGACCTGCGCCGCGACCACGTTGACGGTCTGCGGAATTTCCTGAAGCGGCGCGGAGCTGCGCATCACCGAACTGGTGGGCGGTGGCTGGTAGCTGGTGGATTCGTCCATCATGGAAGTGATGGTGGTCGCGCCCAGGTTCAGCGCGCCTTCGGTGGGCAGCGGCTCCAACACCATCGTGTGGCCGTCGGTACGGCGGAAGGTGAAACCGGAACCGCTGAGCAAACGCTGCAATGCCTGCTCTGCACTCAACTGGCCACTGACGGCGGGTGCGGTGATGCCATAAGGCGCTTCATCGGTGTAGACCACGCTGATGCCGGTGGTGCGGCTGAAGTCGCTCAGGGCCTGGGGCAGCGGTTTGGCGGCCATCGAAAAGCTGAATTGCGTCTGTTGCTGCGCGCTGGTTTGCGCGGCCATCGCCACGCTCAGCGGCAGCATCGCCAACGCCGAAAAACTCAACGCAGAAACACCCAACCATTGTTTGACCGAACCCGATTTTGCCCTGGACTTCATGACTCATGACCTGTGTAGAACCGCAGCGGATGCGAATGACTCGCAGTTTCAGTCACTACACGGATGGCGTTCGGTTTTACCTCAGCAGAAAGTTGAAAATATTTGATTTAGGTTCAGCGCAAAATAATCAAATGCCCCAACACCTGATGCTGCTCAAACCCCAAAACACCCTGCAACGAGCTCAACACCGCTTGTGGGTTCTTGCTCGGAAAGCTGCCACTGACCCGCCGCTGAGCCAGCTCATCGTTGAGCAACACGATCCGCCCCGGGTAATAACGCCCCAGGTCCTGCACAACATCGGCCAGCGTCGCCTTGTAGTAATTGAGCCAACCCTGGCGCCACGCCAGTTGTGCTTCGCTGTCCACTGCGTGAAGTTTTTCCGCCGAGCCATTGCCGTACGCCACTTGCTGGCCCGCCGTGAGAATTTGCTGCCCGGCGTTTTTGTCCGCCGTCACACCGACCCGACCGGACAACACCGTGACCTGCGCGCCGTGGGGTTGCAGGCGCACTTCGAACTGCGTGCCGAGCACCCGCGCCTGGCCCTTTTCCGCGTCAACCACAAATGGCTCGCCGGTGTGGGTCACGCTGAAAAAACCGGCACCGCGACGCACCTGCACATGGCGCTCACCGCCGCTGAAATCCACGGCAATCGCACTGTCGGCATCAAGGGTGACTTGGGATTTGTCGGCCAGCGTAACGGTGCGGATTTCCCCCGGCGCCGACACATAATCGGCGCCCAGATCATCGATCCAGCGCAACGGCTGAAAACCGCTGCCGAGGCTGATCATCAGCAGCAAACAAGCGGCCATGGCCAGCGCCCCGGACCAACGCCGAACGCTACTGCGCCGCGAGCGGTTCATGGCATTGAGATAACCCTGCAGAGCGAAGGCGTCTTCCTCGGCCAGGGTGCGCGCCGGCACTTCACTCAATTCCCACAGCACCTGCGCACGCGCGTAGGCCTCGGCGTGGGCGGGATCAGCCTTAAGCCATTGGCTGAAAGTAGCCTGATCGCCGCTGCTCGGCTGGTCATGCAACAGACTCAGCCAGGCCAGCGCGGCCTGCTCCTGAGCGGGCGTCG
>RCUP01001782.1_pt1 | contig 12520 bp, 10 predicted proteins | sample 2166341 | NCBI WGS metagenome assembly RCUP01 (sample SAMN09932325, study PRJNA488358) | compost metagenome | isolation source: compost soil in succinonitrile-enriched | place: Germany: Experimental Botanical Garden | reverse complement strand
GCTTCATGTGGTAGGTAACATTTATCGCCGCCGCCGTTCTCCCGTGAAAACTGCCTTCAAAAGCCAAAACAGCTTTCCGTTGAGTATGAAAAGAAGCTAGTTTCAAAGCGTTTTCAATGGCTTCTGCTCCTGAGTTGCAGAGAAACAGGCTGTGATTGGGAGAAGCGGAAAGTTTGCCTAAACGTTGAGCCAATTCGTTTTGTAAAGGAATTTGAACCGAGTTGGAGTAAAAACCAATTTTGGCGATTTGTTCTTGCAGGGATTGCACGTATTTCGGATGGGTATGTCCTACGGAAATTACTCCGTGACCGCCATATAAATCAATGTATTCTTGTCCCTTGCTATCAGTCAAAACGGCGCCGGAAGCGCTTTCAATAGCGATATCATATCTTGTGTAAACGTCAAATAAATTCATGTTAGAAAAAGTTTGCTTTTAATTGTAAACCTGTAGTTTCTTCAAAACCGAACATTAAGTTCATGTTCTGAACTGCCTGACCGGAAGCTCCTTTCAGTAAATTATCAATGACGCTTGTCACCAATACTTTTCCATCCATTTTCTGCACCTGTAACAAAGCATAATTGGTATTTACCACTTGTTTCAGGTGAATTGGTTGTGTGCTGATTTTTACAAAGGGTTCATGCTGGTAGTAATGGGTGAAAAGTTCCACCAATTCAGATTCGGACAAAGCTGTTTCCGTATAAAGTGTTACCAAAATTCCACGGGTAAAATTGCCGCGAAGGGGAACAAAATTTAAGGTTTGATTGAATGAAACTTGCAAAGCATTCACTTGCTCCGCAATTTCTCCCAAATGCTGATGGGTCATTGCTTTATAAACCGACAAATTGTTGTTTCTCCAGCTAAAATGTGCGGTATCACTCAAAGAAGCTCCTGCACCAGTTGAGCCGGTTATTCCGTGAATGTGTACGTCCGAGTGTAACAACTGAGCTTTTGCCAAAGGGGCTAAAGCCAATTGAATCGATGTTGCAAAACAACCGGGATTGGCAATGTGTTTGGCATTTCGAATGGCAGTTTTATGTACTTCGGGCAAACCATAAGTGAAGGATTTTCCGTTGAAATTCGCATCGTTTTTTAAACGGAAATCGTTGGACAAATCAATAATAACGGTTTGTTCGCTGAATGCATGTTGTTTCAAAAAAGCAGTTGAATTGCCATGACCTAAACATAGAAATACCACATTTACATCTGCTTGAATCAGGTCGGTAAATGTTTCCGGTTGGCAATCAAACAGATCTTCGTGTACCGAAGAAATGGATTCGCCGGCTTTTGACTGACTGTAAACGAACGCGATTTCGACCTGAGAATGATAACGTAAAATTCGGATCAATTCACCTGCCGTGTAGCCGGTTCCTCCAATAATTCCAGCTTTTATCATATGGTTTTGTTTACATGATGAAATAACTGTAATGAATTGGCCATAATTTTCGTGAAGCCTTTTACATCTTCTCCGGACCATTTTTTGTTTGTCTCACCATAAGCTCCAAAATCGGAGTTCATCAAATCGTGTGGTGATTCAATTCCCAATACTTGAAAACGATACGGTGCCAATTCGACCTGTACTGTTCCGCTTACATGTTGCTGTGTGCTCTCCAGAAACGTTTCAATGTTGCGCATGACCGGCTCCAGATATTGGGCTTCGTGAATGAACATGCCATACCAGGAAGCCAATTGTTCTTTCCAGTGCAATTGCCACTTGCTCAGCGTGTGTTTTTCCAGCGTGTGATGTGCTTTGATGATAATGTTTGCAGCCGCAGCTTCAAATCCTACTCTTCCCTTAATTCCGATAATCGTGTCTCCGACGTGAATATCTCTTCCGATAGCGTAAGCACTTGCCAGTTCTTCCAGTTGTTGAATTGCCTTCACAGGATTGGATCGTTTATGGTTCAAACCAACAAGTTCTCCTTTTTCAAACTGTAAATACAAGACTTCTTTTCCACTCTTTTTCAACTGATTTGGAAAAGCTGTTTCGGGCAGGAACAAATGAGAGGTTAAGGTTTCTGCTCCGCCGATACTTGTTCCCCACAATCCTTTATTGATGGAATATTGCGCTTTTTCCCAGGGAATGATTACACCGTTTTCGGACAAAAAATCGATTTCTTCCTTGCGCGACAAGTGTAAATCGCGAATGGGAGTAATGATTTCAATTTCCGGGGCTAAAACCTGAATAATTAAATCGAAACGTACCTGATCGTTTCCTGCACCGGTACTTCCGTGTGCAATGGCCTTGGCTCCAATCGATTTGGCGTATTCCACCAATGCGATGGCCTGATAAATTCGCTCCGCACTAACAGAAAGCGGGTAGGTGTTGTTCTTGAGTACATTTCCATAAATCAGAAAACGAATGATGTGTTGGTAATACTCGTTGGTTTTCTCTAAAGTGATGTGTGAAACGACACCGAGATCCAAAGCTTTGTGTTGAATTTCAGTTAAATCGTCGATGGAAAAACCACCGGTATTTACAATGGCAGAATGTACTTCCCAATTCTGGTTTTTTAAGTAAATGGCACAAAATGATGTGTCTAATCCGCCGGAAAAGGCGAGTACTATTTTATTGTTCATTGGATTTCTTTAAAAAAAGGTTATTGTTCAATGCGAACTTTTTGTTTTTGACTGATTTGGAAAGTGCCGTCCACAGTGTTTTTTTCTGCACGGTATCACTGGCTGGAATTTGAGCCAAATCGCAAACCATGCCCGTGCACAGGCACATTTTTCGTTCTGTGCGTTGCAGAATGTCGTAATTTTTACAACTCTGACAGCCTTTCCAAAAAGTTTCATCTTGCGTTAATTCAGAAAAAGTCACCGGCTGGTAACCTAAATCCGAATTGATTTTCATAACTGCCAAACTGGTCGTGATTCCGAATAATTTCGCCTGGGGAAATTTTTCTTTCGATAAGCGAAAAGTTGCTTGTTTAATGAGTTTTGCCAAGCCAAATTGACGAAAATCCGGATGAACGATTAAACCGGAATTGGCTACATATTTTTGGTTTTCCCAATCTTCGATGTAGCAAAAACCAACTACCCGATCTTGGTGCAGAGCAATAACGGCTTTTCCTTCTTCCATCTTTTTGCAGATGTATTCGGGCTGACGTTTTGCGATACCTGTTCCACGAATTTTTGCCGCATCTTCCATCATCTGACAAATGGTAGTGGCATATTGAAAATGACTCAAATTGGCAACTTCAACTGAAAATATCATTTGAAAATTGTAATGTAAGACAGATTTCAAGGGCAAGTTGACCCTGAGTATTGTCTTGTATTTAAAATAAAATTGGTATGAATGTTGTCCTTTGGACCGCCGGGCACGTAGCCCCGCAATGATAATTTACGCCGACAGGCGGTTCGGGGATCTGTCAGATCTACGTCGTTGAACAGGCAAAGCAACCAATGAATTTGGTTGTTGCATTAAGAAATTGATATGGTTCTGTTCAAACACGGTTGCAAATTAATGGACTTTTTTTGAATAATCCAAGAGCTAAATCGGTTTTTGGTTAAAATTTAATGTAATGAAGGTGGTTTTTGATAAAAAACAAACAGGTGTTTGCTATATACAAAAAGAAAACAGGTCCGTTGACAGATTAAGTGAAAGACAATCATTTTATGTAATTTAGTGTCATGCTGAAAATGTTGTCTTTTTTAATATTGCTTGCTTTCCTTGCCTCCTGCGAGAGCAAACTGGGTAAGTTTGAAGAGGATGTATTGTTTTCCAAGGGGACTAATGATTCTGTTCAGAAAATTCTCCAAAAATTAGACACCAATCAGGTGTTGAAATTGCGTGGAAAATCTAAAATAATGCTGTTGAACTTCAATATTGAACTGGGAAATGACACGCTCGATATGAAAACGGCAAGAGAGATTGACGGATTCATTCAGGCTTACAGAGCAACGGATTTTTTCACTACTGAAATCAGAAACCTCACAAAGGCTCAGCAGGAACAGAAAAAACGCTTGAAATTATTGCAATCCGATATTGAAAATGGATCCGGAGACCGCGCGCAATACTACGAATCTGTTCAGTTTGAGTTAAAAGAAACAACCGAAATTCGGAAACACAGCCGAAATCTGGAGAAACAATTTATAGAATTTAAACACTCTTACGAGCAATTTAAACCTATTTTTGAGCGTTTTAAAGTGGAACATTCACCTTCAATGTAGTAAGTACTTAAATGAAACACCTGATTATTTTTTGTTGCCTGTTCTTTTCCCTTGCTCTTTCTGCACAAACGAGCACAGATCAGCAATTGGCCAATTTATACTACAACAACGGAGAGTTTGATAAAGCGCTTCCCTATTTTGAGAAGATTATCACTAAGCAAAGCACCAAATTTGATCAGTTGCGTTATGTCGATTGTCTGGAAAAAACCAATCAGCAGAAGGACGCAGAGAAATTCCTCAAAAAACTAATCTCCAATTCAAACGATTTCGACTATACCATCGCATTGGGAGATTTGTACGAACGTACCGAACGCACTTCACAGACTGATAAATTGTATAATGATCGTATAAAACAGGTCACTTCCAACGGTTATGAAGTCGTTGAACTATACAATTCCTTTATTAAGAAGGGAAAAGTGAATTGGGGTTTGAAAACCCTGGAAGCTGGTCGGAAGGAATTGAAGAAAAACTATCCGTTGCAGGTTCAGTTTGCAGAAGTGTATTCACTTTTGGGAAGAACCGACGAAATGATCGATGAATATTTTGAAGTTCTGGATTTGTACCCGAATTACGCGAGTAATATTCAGAACGCATTGACCAAGCAAATTGATTTCACAGAAGATAAAACCGGAGTTTATCAGAAATTGAAAGAAAAATTGCTTGTCCGGATTCAGAAGAAACCCAATGATTTCATTTATTCCGAAATGCTTATTTGGTTATTCATTCAGAAGAAAGAATTCAAAGCAGCATTAACACAAACACAGGCCTTGGATCGCCGGGAAAAAGGAAACGGATACCGCGTAATGGATTTGGCAGAAACCTGTGTGGAAAACAGCGATTATGCGGCGGCGCGTTTGGCTTATAATTACATCATTGATCAGGGTTCACAAAATCCGAATTACTATACGGCATACAGTTCCTTGTTGAATATCCGTTACCGCGAGATTACGATTGAGAAAAAGTACCAGCCACAAGATATTGCTGATGCGGAAAGAGAATACAGACAAGGTTTGAAATTGCTGGGCTGGGGAAGAAATGCAGTGTATACCGCAAAAGAATTAGCAGAAATCAAAGCATATTACGGAAACGATGCGGAAGGCGCTTCACAATTACTCGACAGCTGTCTGGCAGTTCCCGGATTATCCGACATCGAAAGAGCGCAGGTCAAGATGGCTTTAGCAGATGTGTTGATTTTGAGAGATGACATTTGGCAAGCTTCCTTGTATTACATGCAAATCGATAAAGACTTTAAGTTCGAAGCCATCGGGTCGGAAGCGAAATTCAAAAATGCACGTGTATTTTATTACGACGGAGATTTCAAATTTGCTCAATCGCAACTTGATATTTTGAAAGAATCGACCAGTAAACTCATTGCGAATGATGCGATGAAATTATCCGTTTTGATTACCGATAACTTGGGTCTTGACAGTAATTACACGGCCATGTATCAGTTTGCACAGGCAGATTTGTTGTTAGAACAACACCAATTCGATCGCGCATTCAAACTCTACGATTCCATCAATGCAGCATTTCCGGATCACGGATTGGCAGATGAAATCTTGTTCCGTAAAGCGCAAGCAATGGAATATCAGGGGAAATGGCAGGATGCACTCGATTATTTGAATCGCATTTACACCTATTACAAAGACGATATTTTAGCCGATGACGCTATTTTTCAGATAGCTGAGATCTACGAAAAGAACCTCCACGACAAAGAAAAAGCGGCAGAATACTACAAGAAAATCCTTTTTGAATGTAAAGGAAGTCTGTTGACCGTTGAAGCCAGAAAACGCTATCGTGCACTGCGCGGAGATGTTTCTGATTCGGAGGATCTATAATCCCGGATTTAAACTTCAGAGATAGCATATTGCATGTTTGAAATTCATTTCTCATAAATGTGCAATAAACACTGTGAAATAAAGGGTTTTAAAGTTTTTCAGAGTCTGAAATAGAAAGTTTAAAATGTTAAAAATCAGTTTTTCAGCTGAATTATATGGAATAATAGTTAAAATTGAAGCGTAACTATTATTTCACAGATATGAAAATCACTATTCAAACCGGTCTTTGGACCATGCTACTACTATTCAGTAATCAGTCATTTTCACAAACAAATAGCATTCCTTCATCCGGTAATGTAGGAATCGGAACCACATCGCCAACAACAAAACTACAAGTCAATGGTTCTGCCAGAATTGATTCGATGCTAATGGTGAAAGATTCCTTGGTCGTTAACAAAACGGCAACCATTAAAAGTGACCTGAAGGTTATTGGAAAAGCAATCATCAAAAGCGATTTGAAAGTTGCCGGAGAAACCACGCTGATCGGAACAACCGTCATCAAAGAAGGTGATTTAAAAATCAAAATACTCGGAGATTCCACTTTAGCGGATGATGGAGTTTTACTGATCAATGCAAACGGGAAAGTGAAGAACGGCGGTGATCTGAAAAGTCTGGTCTACGCAGAAACTCAATCATCGGCCCAGCTTCCATGTGCAAGCGATGTAAACGGAAACGGTTTGTATGCGGGACCATACTGGCAAGCTTCAGCAAATCCGCAGCGAATGTTTCTCATCAATACCAACTGTTCGCCGGATCCCAGATTAGGAGTTGGTGTGAAACCCGAATCCAAGGTTCACGTTCGATTAAGCAAGGATTCGGAATTAAATCCTTTGGTGATTGATAAAACGCTTAGTAATAATCCGGCGGTTCCTTCCTATAAATTGATGCAGCTGGATCATACGGGCTTGCTTTATGCGCGTGAGATCAAAGTCAACCTGAATTCCTGGGCAGATTATGTTTTTGATGCAGCATATCCCTTAATGCCGTTGAGCGAATTGAAACAGTATATCAGTCAAAACAAGCATTTGCCAAATGTGCCGGGTGCAAATGAAATGCAGGAAAAAGGACTCAATGTTGCCCAAAGCAGCATTATGCTGATGGAAAAAGTCGAAGAACTGACACTGTATCTGATCGAAGTGAAAGAACAAGTGGATGCTCAGCAGGAGCTTTTGAAACAACAGCAGGAAACCATTCGTTTGCAACAGGAATTGATTTTACAATTGCAGCAACAAATAAAACCCTGATACGATGAGCAAATTCATGAAAGGAATGTTCTTGCTCATTTGTATGAATGGGTGGGGACAAACAGACACGCTGGTTTTTTCGAATCCGCGGAAAATGATGGAATATGCCTTCTCCAAAACGGATTTCAAGAACTCCTCCAATCCGTATTTCAGAAACGCCACACTTGAATTGGAAGATTCGGTGTTCAATAAGCTGATTTACAAAGGACAGCCGATGGCTTGCAATGGAAAAGGAGTTCTAAGCTTATTCAGTCTGATGAACTGGTGGGATATGTCCCGGAATTTTCATCGGGATTCGGTGCTTTTTCCGGTTTATGACCATTTCTACTCGCTGGATGAACACGGACAGTTGCGGATTCCGTTTTATGTCGTCGATTTAAAGATAAACTCATTGAAACCGGTCATAGCAGAAGAATTCAGGACTAGTTCCGGAAATGATCCTTATCGTAAGATTCTTTCGGACGATTTGATGGAAGATGAAGTTTTGTATGCCTCTATTTTCCTGGATTCGTTCGCTTACAACAACGTAATTCTGGAATTGAATGAAAAAACCTTCTTTAGCAATACCAACCGAAGCATTGATTTTGTAGAAATCAAGAGTAAAAACGGAACCAAATTATTGTACTTCAACTCCAGCATCGATTTAAGCGATTGGTTGAAAGGAAAACAGAAATTATCCTTTACGATCCATTTCTCAGACCAAAAGCAGGTTCAGGTCAATCAATTGGTTGAAATGAACCAACGAATCATCTCAAAATCTAGTGTGAGTCAACATTTTGTTCCATATGAAACCCTCTATCCCGATGATTACAGTTCTTCATCCATTTATTCCCCTGATCTTAAATTCTCTACTTATTATGCATGTTCGGATAATAAACTACGCAAACCTTTTATCATGGTAGCAGGTTGGGGTCCACATACTGATAAAGCAATTGTTAACAACAATCAAAATTGGCCTGCATCCTTGGGGCAGTTAGCGAATCAATTCAATCAAGAAGGGTTGATCGAAAACTTGCATGATGAAGGTTTTGACGTGATCCTTTGTCAGTTCTTTCCTCCGAATGCTTATATAGAAAAAAATGCGGAGTTATTGGAGCAATTAATCAATTTGGTAAACAACCGGAAATTTCAAAATGATTCATACCAGGAAAACATCATCATGGGATTCAGTGCAGGCTCACTTGCGACTCGATTGGCATTGCAAAAAATGGAATACAAGCATCTGAATGCAAACGGTCTGCATCCACATACCAAGTTGTATATTTCGAATGATGGAGAACATGGTGGGGCAAATATTCCTTTGGGGATGCAGCATGCAGTGGATTATCTTTGGGTTTACGATTACAATCAATTATGGTCTAATGTACCTTTCATCGGGCCAGCAATCGAGAATCATTTCAAGACTTACGCTTTGTACTATATTCTGAATGCACCATTGTCAAAACAATTGTTGCATTATTTTCACACTGAAACGGGTTCAGAGTCAAGCCCAGGTCAAGGACCAAGTGATTTTCGCACTTCCTATCTTGGAAAACATATCTATTATAACCATTCTAAAAATGGTCACCGTTTAGGCTATCCATCGTTTCAGCGAATGATTTCCATTTCGAATGGTTCATCCACTCCAAGCTATGAATTCTCAAATTTCACAGCTAACCACTTTCCATATCCAACTGAAACAGGAGCTATATTTTTCAAACAAAATTCCTCCCCGATTCCGTTTGCAAACCGGAGGTATGAAGCTACGTTTTTGAAACATGGAATCCATCGGGTGTTTTATTGTGAGCACAAACCATGGTTTAAATCCTGGAAATCCAAGTATGAAGCTAAAACCAAAGACCCGTTGGTGCTGGATAATGCTCCCGGAGGAATCATTTTTATTGAGCAAAATCCGATTGTTGAGATTAATGAACAATTCAATGCTCAATTGACAGGAAATCCTGACATCAACGTGGGGCATTTATACTCCTTTACCCCAACAGTACTTACCCATGATGTGAAAGATTTGAATAGCAGTTTGAATAATGGATATCCGGATTACAATTTCAAGGAACACTTTTTAATGTTTGATGACGAAAATTCTGTAAACTATAACAATCCAATCATTCACTCTTCTAATTATTACGGTTATCCTCATTTGGGTTATCCTGGAAATCACTACGATTATACGGTTTTTGATGCGCTATTTTGTTGGGATGAAAACACGGAACACCTGACTGGTAATCGGAAAGATCCGAATGCTAATGCGGGTATACATTCGCCAGTAAAAGGAGTGATTAAGAATTTTGTGGTGGAGGAAGCTGAACCCGATCATATTTTCCTACAGAACCTGAGGATCGGTTTCTTTGCTCGTCCAAATTATCAGTATAGGGTCGATTACGAAGCCGGAAACACGATCTTTTTGGGAAATCATGTCACCCAAAAAACGGATTTCGTAGATTTCATTTCAGAACCGAATGCCATTGTGGATGCGCAGGCTGTGAATGAAATCCATTTTACCCCGGGAGTTCATATCAAGAGTGGATCTGACTTTCATGGGTGTATCGGAGATATCACCTGTGAAAAATCATTGGCCAATAACAATTCGGGCTCCCATTCCGGAAATGAAACAGCCGATGAAAGTGAATTTTTGAATGAAAGAATGAATGTTGTAGAGCAGGTTTCGATTTTCCCGAATCCGTCTAGACGGCATTTCTCCATTCAGTGGGGAGAAAGTCATGAAAGTGGATTCATCGAAGTGTGTATTCTGGATCTTTCCGGTAAAGAATTATTCAAAAAGGGCGTATCTTTAGAGGAATCTGTGGTACATCATGAATTAAAACCGGGCTTTTACATGGTTAAACTAACTAAAAACGGGGTATGTGTTACAAGAAATATATTGGTAGAGCAATAATCATCCTGGTTGTATTGCTTTCAATTTTATCCTGCAAAAAATTGGATAAGAAGAATCCTATTGAGTTCACTATTCAAGCACATATTCCGTATAGTGGTGAACCTATTTCAGGTGTGAGGTATACTATTAAGGAGTATCGATCCAAAAAAGGAGGGGGAATCGGTGAAATAGAATATACTGATTTTGAACTCGAAGGTGTTACGAATGCCAGTGGTATTGCCGAAATATCTTTTTTTCCGAAGAAAAAACTGGATTACATGTATCGGATTTACTTTGATTATTCAAACATCCAATTTGAGAGTTATTCAGGAAGCTATTCCTTGATTAATGCCCCAAGTTATGACATTATGACCCGAAGTGACCAGAAAGACTATGAAATCAGAGCTTTGCCCTTGCTACAGATTAACTATAAATTGGAAAATGTGAATTGTTCTGGGGTTTCAGATAGTATGAGGATAATAATAAGAAATTATGATGAAGAATATTATTTGGATTTTAATAATGAAACTTGGAGCCCTTACAATATAGGATGTTATATTGAAACGTCAACAATTCAAGCGAAATCTGGACGTTATATGTACAAGATCCAAATAAAACGCAATGGAAATTTGACAGAATACATTGATACAATTTTAATTGCTCCCGGAGTGAATGATAATTTATTCATAGAATACTAGCAATGGTGTATGATGAAGCTTACTGAATGTGGCCTAACTAGCACGATTTATTAAAAAAATCGATCAAGTACGGAAAATTGCAACAAGTAAGTGAAAATTATTTCTCATGTTTGTGAAAAACAATTCTTATGAAGCTGCTATTCATACTTTTATCATTTTGCATGTTGTTTGCTTGCACGATCACCAAACGTCATTTTGGGGCAGGTTATCATATTGAGTGGAAGAGGAATCATCTAACAGAAGAAAAGAAGGACAATTCCAACAACAAGATTCTTTTAGAAAATAATTTTTTGCCAGAGGCAAGACCGTTAACCCCAAAAACACCTATTATTGAAAATAGCAAGTCTCAAGATTCAATAACTCCAGGTGTTTCAAAGCCATTGATTAATAATGAAATAATCGTTCAAGAAAAGAAAAGTTATGAAATTAACATAATCCATCAAGCTAAGCGAAAGCAATTAGAGGAATCGAATAATCGCGGGATAGTAAATGAAGATCCAACCACAATTGAAGAAAAACCGAAGAAAGTGGAAAAGTTCACTTGGTTTGCATTAGGTCCTTTGATGCTTGGAGGTTCACTTCTAATGATTCTGAGCCTGATTGGATTTTATTCAAGTCCTTTTGGAATAGTACTTATGGTTCTTGGGTTACTTGCAACAATCTTCTCCGTTATTTCAGTGGTTCGCATCAGAAAAAATCCGGATAGGTACAAAGCCAAATGGCTTACGTGGACTCTTTTTGGATTAAGTACTGTTGGAATTGGAGCGCTTCTATTTATGGTGGTTTACTATGTGTTGATTTTAACCAATAATGTGGATCTATGAAACTACTACTATTCTGTTTCCTTTTGGTTTCCGTCTTTTCCTGTAAAAAATTGGATAAGAAAAACCCTATTGAGTTTACTATTAAAGCGCATATTCCGTATAGTGCTGAACCTATTTCAGGAGTGAAATACATGATTAAGGAGTATCGATCCAAAAAAGGAGGAGGGATCGGTGAAATAGAGTACACTGATTTTGAGTTGGAAGGTACTACGAATGCAAATGGTTTTGCAGAAATAGCTTTTTTTCCGAAGAAAAAACTGGATTATATGTATCGAATTTACTTTGATTATTCAAACATCCAATTTGAGAGTTATTCAGGAGCTTATTCTTTGATCAATGCACCAAGTTACGATATTATGACCCGCAATGACCAACGAGATTACGAAATCAGAGCTCTGCCACATTGTAGCGTACATATTAAAGTTGAAAATGTGAATTGCTTTGATGCAAATGATAAAATGCGATTTAAAACATATAATTGTGATGAATTTCCGAATAAAACATTTGAGACTATCTATGTTTGGGGTGATTACTTTAACGGTTGTGGATTATTTTTTGATGGTACATTTGATGATGCATTATCAGGCAGGAAAATTTATCAAATCGAAGTGACCCGAAACGGTCAGGTAACTACTGACATAGATACCTTTTTTCTACAACCAGGAATTATGAATGAGGTTTTCATAGAATACTAACAATGGCATATGATGAAGCTTACTGAATGTATAGTAACTAGCGTGATTTATTAAAAAAATCGATCAAGTACGGAAAATCGCAACAGGTAAGTGAAAATTACTTCTCATGTTTGTAAAAAAACAATCCCTATGAAGCTACTATTCATACTTTTATCCTTTTGCATATTGTTTGCTTGCA
>RCUP01001781.1_pt1 | contig 12521 bp, 13 predicted proteins | sample 2166341 | NCBI WGS metagenome assembly RCUP01 (sample SAMN09932325, study PRJNA488358) | compost metagenome | isolation source: compost soil in succinonitrile-enriched | place: Germany: Experimental Botanical Garden | reverse complement strand
CGTGGACGACGCCCTTGGTCAGTTGGCTGGTCGTGCCGTCGGCGGCCAGGTGATCCACCACAGTCGTCAGGTCGGCGTGGCGCGAACCCTTCAGCAGATAGAGGCCGTCCAGACGCGCGTCGGCGCCCTCGGCCCCGTGGCTCAACTGCGTCTCGATGCGCTGCAGCTTGGCGCCGGTCGTGACGATGGTCTGGCGATAGCGACCGCCGGCCTCCAGCCGCACCTCGGCGTTCGTCACCGAAATGGCGTCCTCGGGCTCCTCGATCAGGACGATGCGCGTGACCTCGGCGTCGCGGGCGACGTCGATCTCGACCTTGTTGTGAGCCACATAGGCCGAGCCCTTGCCCTGGTGCGTCTCCAGCAGCAGCAGCTTCGCGCCCGGACGGGCCACGATGCGCGCCGCCGCCGTGTGACCCGTGCCGACCGCGTCCGAAAGGAAGCGCAGACGCAGGGTCTGCACGCCCGAGGCGATGAAGTCCGTGACGCCGACCGGGCGGCCATTGGCGAAGACGATCGCCTCTCCGCCCAGGTCGTAGAACGGCCCCGGAGCCCCGACCAGCGCCGTGCCCGACGGCTCAGGCGCGTCACGAAGCCAACGCTTCAGGTCGCTGTATTTCCACGCTTCCGTACGCCGCGACGGAAAGGTCTCGGCGTTGGTCAGGTCGATTTGCGGCGCCGCGCTCATGCCGCAGCCGGCAGGAACTTGTCGTATCCTTCCGCCTCCAGCTCCAGCGCCAGTTCAGGCCCGCCCGAGGCGACGATGCGGCCGGCGGCCAGCACGTGCACCTTGTCCGGTTTGATGTAGTCCAGCAGGCGCTGATAGTGGGTGATGACCAGCATGGAGCGGTCGGCGCGACGCAGGGCGTTCACCCCCTCCGACACAATGCGCAGGGCGTCGATGTCGAGGCCGGAATCCGTCTCGTCGAGGATCAGCAGCGACGGCTCCAGCAGGGCCATCTGCAGGATTTCCATCCGCTTCTTCTCGCCGCCGGAGAAGCCGACGTTCAGCGGCCGCTTCAGCATGTCGAAGTCCATCTTCAGCGCCTGCGACGCCGCCTTGACCTGCTTCAGGAAGGCGGGGGCCGACACCTCCTCCTCGCCGCGCGCGCGCTTCTGGGCGTTCAGCGCCGTGCGGATGAAGGTCATGGCCGGCACGCCGGGGATCTCCATCGGATACTGGAAGGACAGGAAGACGCCCGCCGCCGCGCGCTCGGCCGGGTCCAGGTCCAGCAGATCCTGACCGTTCCACGAGGCGGAACCGTCCGTGACCTCATAGCCGGGACGGCCCGACAGGCTGTAGCCCAGCGTCGACTTGCCGGCCCCGTTCGGCCCCATGACGGCATGGACTTCGCCCGCCGGCACTTCGAGCGTCAGGCCCTTGAGGATCGGCTTGTCAGCGACCGAGACGTGGAGGTTGTTGATCGAGAGCATCAGCTTTTTCTAGTTCTATTGTCGATGATCGCGTTCAGCCGAAAGGCAGAGAAAGCGAACACGGGGATCAAAATTACAGCCAGCCACATATTCAAGCTGGTGAGAAAGACGCAGATCAGCAGGAAAATTGGAGCGACTAGGCTGAGGACCGCGTTGAACGCCCAACCTTTTCGGTTGATCGGCCAATAGCCGAAATAGTTGTGGTGCCGGAACCAAGGCTCCATCACCCCACGCTCCCCTCAAGGCTGATCGCCACCAGCTTCTGCGCCTCGACGGCGAACTCCATCGGCAGCTTCTGCATCACGTCACGGACGAAGCCGTTGACCAGCAGGGCCACGGCCTCTTCCTCCGACAGGCCGCGCTGCTGGGCGTAGAAGAGCTGGTCTTCCGACAGGCGGGTCGTCGTCGCCTCGTGCTCCAGCTGGGCCGAGCCGTTGCGGGCCTCGATATAGGGGATGGTGTGCGAGCCGCACTCCTTGCCGATCAGCAGGCTGTCGCACTGGGTGAAGTTGCGCACGCCCGTCGCCTTGGGATGCACCGAGACCAGGCCGCGATAGGTCGAGTCCGACTTGCCCGCCGACACCGCCTTGGCGATGATCCGCGACTTCGAGTTCTTGCCCAGATGGATCATCTTGGTGCCGGTGTCGGCCTGCTGATGCCCATTGGTGATGGCGATCGAATAGAACTCGCCCGAGCTTTCCTCGCCCTTCAGGATGCAGGACGGGTATTTCCAGGTGACGGCCGAGCCGGTCTCGACCTGGGTCCAGCTGACCTTTGAGCGGTCGCCGCGGCAGTCCGCGCGCTTGGTCACGAAGTTGTAGATGCCGCCCTTGCCCTCGGCGTCGCCGGGATACCAGTTCTGAACCGTCGAGTATTTCACCTCGGCGTCGTCCAGGGCCACGATCTCCACGACCGCCGCGTGCAGTTGGTTCTCGTCGCGCATCGGCGCGGTGCAGCCTTCCAGATAGGAGCAGTAGCTGCCCTTGTCGGCGATGATCAGGGTCCGCTCGAACTGGCCGGTCTGGCTGGCGTTGATGCGGAAATAGGTCGACAGCTCCATCGGGCACTTCACGCCCGGCGGGATGTAGACGAAGGATCCATCCGAAAAGACCGCGCTGTTCAGGGCCGCGAAATAGTTATCCGACACCGGCACGACCGAGCCGAGGTATTGCCGCACTAGATCAGGATATTCACGCAAGGCCTCGGAAATCGGCATGAAAATTACGCCGACCTTGGCCAATTCTTCCTTGAAGGTGGTCACGACCGAGACGCTGTCGAACACGGCGTCGACAGCCACCTTGGGCGCGCCCTGCACGCCGGCCAGCACCTCCTGCTCCTTAAGCGGGATGCCCAGCTTCTTGTAGACCTCCAGAATTTCGGGATCGACCTCGTCCAGCGACTTCGGCCCCTCCTTCTGCTTCGGCGCGGCGTAGTAGTAGAGGTCCTGATAGTCGACCGGCTCATACTTCACCGCCGCCCAGGTCGGCTCCTCCATCGCCAGCCAGCGCTCATAGGCGGCCAGGCGCCATTCCAGCATCCACTCCGGCTCGCCCTTCTTCTCGGAGATGAAGCGGATGATGTCGGCGTTCAGGCCGCGCGGCGCATATTCCGTTTCGATGTCCGAGGTGAAGCCGTGCTCATACTTCTCGAGCGCGGCGACAGCTTCGACAGTTTCCTTAACAGCAGCCATGACTTACGCGACTTCCTTCACGCGCTCAGACAGGCGCGCTTGATGCTTGTTCCAGGCCAAAACCCAGGCCTCGGCGAACCGATCCCAATCGCCCTGCGTCGTGCCCCAGCCGCCGGAGACGCGCACGCCCCCGGTCGCCAGGGAATCCAGGCCCATGGCGCTGATCGCCTTGGACGGCTTGACCTTGCCCGACGAACAGGCCGAGCCAGCCGAGACCATGACCCCGACCAGATCCAGCGTGATGAGTTGTTGCGGACTGTCCCAGCTCTCGACAGCCATGAAGAGGGTGTTGGGCAGACGCTCGACCGCGCCGCCGATGATGGTCGCGCCCGCCGCCTTGACCCTGGCCTCGGCCGCATCGCGCCACGAAACATGCGCCATGGCCTCGTCCAGATCGCGCGCGGCGCAATCGGCGGCCATGCCGAAGCCGGTGATGCCGGGCACGTTCTCGGTCCCGGCGCGCAGGCCGCGCTCCTGACCAGCCCCGTGCAAGATACGCACGGCGGCGACGCCTTCCTTGAGCACCAGGGCGCCCACGCCCTGCGGTCCGCCCAGCTTGTGCGCCGACAAGGTCAGGCTGTCCGCGTCCAGCGCGCGCATATCGACCGGGATCTTGCCCGCCGATTGAATGGCGTCGACATGCAGCCAGGCCCCCGCAGCGCGCACCAGAGCCGCCGCCTCGACGATGGGCTGGATCACGCCGCTTTCATTGTTCGCATGATGGATCGCCACGACCGCCCGTCCCGGACGCGCCAGCGCCTCGGCCAGCCAGACCAGATCAACCACGCCGTTCGCATCCACCGGCAGCACCTCGACCGGCGCGCCCGACGCCGTCGCCGCCTCGGCCACGCACGGATGCTCGGTCGCGCCGACGATCAGCCGCTCGCAGCCCGCCGCCAGGGCGCTGACGATAGCCTGGGCGTTGGATTCCGTGCCGCCCGACGAAAAGACCACGGCGGTCGGGTCGGCCCCGACCAGTTCCGCCACCTGGGCCCGCGCCGTCTCGATGCGCGCCCGCGCCCGGCGGCCGGCGGCGTGGACCGCCGACGGATTGCCGTTGTCGGCCAGGGCCTTGGCCATGATCTCCTGAACCTCAGGACGCACCAGGCCTGAGGCGTTGTAATCCAGATAGACGCTCATGCCGCCGCCTCCATGCCCGCAGCCGCCGGGGCCGCGCCCATGCGCGCCTGACCGGTGCGGTTCTGGATCACATCTTCCAAACTGACGCTGGCCAGATAGCGATGGATCTCCTGCCCCAGGTCCTCCCACAGGTGGTGGGTGATGCAGCGTTCGCCCTTGATCATGCAGCCCTTGGGCGATCCGGCGCCGACGCAGCGGGTGGCGCGAATGGGCTCATCCACCGCCAGGACGATCTCGGCCACCGCGGTCTCGCAGGCCTCGCGCGCCAGACGATAGCCGCCGCCGGGGCCGCGCACGCTCTTGACCAGACCGCTCTTGCGCAGACGCGCGAACAACTGCTCCAGATAGCTGAGAGAGATTTCCTGACGCGTCGCGATCTCGGCCAGCGACACCGCCCGGTCCGCGCCATTGCGCGCCAGATCGGCCATCGCCATCACGGCGTATCGTCCCTTTGTCGACAGGCGCATAGAAAGCCCTCAAAAATTTCACGCTTTTCGGGGCTCATGTGTTAGAACCCGCGCCCTCGCAGACAAGTGCGCCACGCCGAGCGGACTTAGAAAGTCCTACTGCGTTGGTCAAGTATTGTCCGCCCGCGAAACGACAGTTGAAGACAGGATTCCGCTGATCCATGCCTGAAGTCATTCTTCCCGGCGCCTCGGGCCGCATCGAAGGCCGCTATTCGCCCGGCAAGCGCCCCAATGCGCCGATCGCCCTGATCCTGCACCCGCACCCCAAGGCGGGCGGGCATATGAACAACCCGGTGGCGGTGACGCTGCACCAGTTGTTCGTCCAGCGCGGCTTCGCCACCCTGCGCTACAACTCGCGCGGCGTCGGCAAGTCGCAGGGCGAGTTCGACAGCGGCATAGGCGAACTGGCCGACGCGGCTACCGCCCTGGACTGGCTGCAGGCCAACAACCCCGCCGCCACCCAGACCTGGGTCGCCGGCTATCAGTTCGGCGCCTACATCGGCATGCAGCTTCTGATGCGCCGCCCCGAGACGGACGGCTTCATCTCGGTGTCGCCGCCCTCGAACATGTACGACTTCAGCTTCCTGGCCCCCTGCCCCGCCTCGGGCCTGTTCCTGCACGGCACGGCCGACACCGTGGTGCCGCCGGTCGAAGTCGAGCGCGTGGTCAACAAGCTGCGCACCCAGAAGGGCATCGTCATCGACTACGAACTGGAAGAAGGCGCGAGCCACTTCTGGCAGGACCACATCGGCGCGGTCGAGCGTCGCGTCGGCGCCTATCTGGACAAGCGTCTGGAAGAAAAGCCGGCCTGATCGGGCCTCATGTGTCGACCCGGGTCTCGGCCCGGGTCTTCCACATCGACCACAGAACGCCCGCGGCCAGGATGGCGGCCGTCACGCCGAGCGAGATCGCCGGCGGAAACTTCTCCAGCCCCATCAGCGGCGCGGCGATGACCTTCCCCCCGATAAAGACCAGCAGGATGGCCAGGGCCTGCTTCAGATAGGCGAAGCGGTGGATCACCGCCGCCAGCGCGAAATAGAGCGCCCTTAGCCCCAGAATGGCGAAGATATTGGACGTATAGACGATGTAGGGATCCGTCGTGATGGCGAAGATCGCCGGCACCGAATCCACCGCGAAGATCACGTCCGCGAACTCGATCGTCACCAGGGCCAGGAACAGAGGCGTGGCGCGCCACACCCATCGCCCCGCCTCATCCTCGCGCACGAAGAATCGCGCCCCGTGCAACTGGTCCGTGACCGGCACCCGCCGGATCAGCCAGTTCATCAGGCCGCGCCCCGCCGCAGCCTCCTCCTTGGGACTGGTTGCGATCATCCGCCCCCCGGTGAAGATCAGAAAGGCGGCGAAGAGATAGAGCGCCCACTCATACCGGCTGACCAGGGCCGCCCCCGCCGCGATCATCACCGCCCTCAGCACGATGACCCCCAGCACCCCCCAGAACAGCACGCGGTGCTGATGCAGGCGCGGAATGCCGAAGGCGCTGAAAATCATGGCGATGACGAAGACATTGTCCATCGCCAGGCTCTTCTCGATGGCGAAGCCGGTCAGGTAGTCGAGGCCGCTGTCCGTTCCCAGCCGTACCCAGACCCAGACCCCGAACAGCAGGGCTACGGCGATATAGAAGCCCGACAGCAGCAGACTTTCCCGCACCCCGATCTCGTGCGCCTTACGGTGCAGAACCCCCAGGTCGAAGGCCAGCAAGGCGACCACAACCACCAGAAAGCCCGCCCACATCCAAGCGGGCTTGCCCATCCATTCGACCGTCAGGAACTCCATCACCGCCTCTGGACCGTTCACGCCGCCGACGCCCGAACGGACGACCGGCGCGGACCGACATCACGACCAAGATCGCCAGAGGGGCCCGGTCCGCTGATGGATCAACGCGACACGTGCGAGGATGTTCACCCGGCTCGCGTCAGGGCGTGCAAGGCGGATAATGGGCGAAGTTGGCTTCATACTCCGACAATGTCTGACGAAACCCCATTTCGGCCCGTCGCTTGTCCGCATTGGCCGGGTCTTCCAGGTTGTCTTGATCGATGGCCCAGCGGCCTTCCTTGCACGTCATCTGGGTGCCGTAGCGCTGAGGCCGGTTCTCGTTGATCGCCAGACGGTCGTACATCAGGCCGTACCTCTGCCCATCGACCTCGCCAGCCGCGACCAGGGGCTCCAGCACAGGCACGAAGCGCCGCCATTGTTCGAGGTCGGAATGCTGGACGATCAAGAAGGCCGCGCTGGCCGCCCGCTCGCCATAGACGCTTTCCAGGAACCAGCCTTCGGGCGGCAGCATGGCGAGCAACTCGGCCAGATGCGCCCGGTCGAGAGTCTCAATGGGCGCCCAGGCCGCCGCTTCAGCCGCCTTGCGTTCTTCCTCCGGCAGAGCGCTGACATCGACCGAGATCGAAGCGCGCCGCCCCACCTGATCCAGCAGCCCCATCCGCTCTAATTTCTCGCGATCAGTGACCGCGGGCGCCAAGGCCGCCTGGCGCGCCTTTTCGGCATCAATAGCTCCGCTCACCGCCTCAATCAGGGCGGTTGCGGGGTCCTCAGGTCTGTTCGCGTCCGTTTTCGCCTGCTGGTCCTGTGAACCAGACAAGGCCAACGCCAATATCAATGCGATCATCTACCCCTCCCTAGTCTGGAGATAGCGCCCGCTTCTGATGGCCGAATTTTGGCCTATCAGTGATCACCCTCTGCTGCGGCAAGCGCCGACGGGCGGTGGGCGCGCACGCACCAGATGACGCTGACCACCATCAGGATCATGGCTGTGATCTCGATGACCGTCGGCCCGCGCCCCTCCCACAGGAAGCCGTAGAGGAAGGCGAACAGGGTTTCCGACACGATCATCTGACCCAGCATGGTCAGGGGCAGCAGGCGGCTGGCCTGGTTCCAGAAGGCGTTGCCGATGATGGAGGCGAAGACGGCGACGCCCAGGCTGACGCCTAGGAACCGCACCCAGGCCTCACCGGACCATACGCCCATGGTCAGAACGGCTGGGACGGCCAGCAGCAGGGCGAACCCGCCCGTGACCACGCCGGTCAGCAGCGACCAGTCATGCGGCGAGACATCTGGCAAACGCCCCATCCAGCGGCTGTTGCCGACCGCGAAGGCCGACCACGACAGCAGGGCCGCCAGCGCACAGGCCAGGCCGATCAGGGTCTGCACCCCGTCATGGCCCGCCCCACTGCCCTTGCTAAGCGATTCCCAACCGATCAGGCCGACCGCCAGGGCCGCGACCGCGATGGGCGGCGCCACGCGCGCCAGCGGCGGCGACGCCTTGTCCTTCAAGCCCCACAGGGCGACCACGACCGGCACCATGCCGACGATCAGGGCCGAGGCCCCGACGCCCGCGAAATGGACGCTGACCACCAGGAAGACGAAATAGACGATGTTCCCGGCCAGGCTTAGCCAGGCCAGCGCCCGCCACGCCTTGAAATCCAGCGCCGCCGTCACTCGTCGCCAACGCGGTGCGATCAGCAGGGCCGCGATCAGGCCGTAGGCGAGATAGCGCCCCGCCGTCAACATCATCGGCGAGGCCTCGGGCGCGACCTTGGGCGCCAGGAAGACCAGCCCCCACAGGGCCCCCGCCGCCATGCCGCTGGCGACGCCCCAGAAGCGCTGGGACTGCATCAGGCTCACGCTTCGCCAGGTTCCACGATACGGCCGCCGGTCATGGGTTCGAGCACGCCGGTCGTGCCGGGAAAGCTGATCGGCAGACCCAGCAGGCAGCGCGCAGCCAGAAAGGCGAAGGCCTCGGCCTCGATCGAGTCGCCACGCCAGCCTTCATCCTCGGCAGTCGTCACCGGCGCGCCAACGCGCTCGCGGATCGCCGCCAGCAGGGCCGGATTATGCCGCCCGCCGCCGCAAGCCACGACCTTGGTCGGCTTCTCGGAGCAGCGCGCCACGCCCAGGGCCACAGCCTCGGCGGCAAAGGCCGTCAGCGTCGCCGCCGCGTCCTCCAGCGACAGGCCCGCGACCGGGTCCAGCGAGAAATCAAACCGATCCAGCGACTTCGGCCCCGTCGCCGCGAAATAGGGATGCGCCAGATAGGCATCCAGCACGGCCTGATCGACCGTCCCCGCCGCCGCCAGTTTGCCGCCCTCGTCCATGCGCTTCTTGCCGCGCGACTGGACCAGCAGATCGACCATGCCGTTGGCGGGGCCGGTGTCGAAGGCTTCCAGCCCGCCGTCGGCGCGGATCAGGGTGATGTTCCCCACCCCGCCCAGGTTCAGCACCGCGACCGGCCCGCTGAGGCCCGCCTTCTTCACCAGGGCCGCGTGATAGACTGGGGCCAGCGGCGCCCCCTGCCCGCCCGCCGCCACGTCCGCGCTGCGGAAATCATAGACGGTGCGCACGCCCAGGCCCTCGGCCACGCTGAGGGCGTCGATCAGTTGCACCGTCCGGCCCGGCAGTTCCGGCGTCGGCGCCTCGTGCAGCACGGTCTGACCATGCACGCCGACCAGATCCAGCCCGCTGGCCTTGACCCCGTTCACCGCCATGAAGCTGAGCGCCGCCGCCAGATGGGCGTCGGCCACCGCCATGCGGGCGTCCTCGAAGCTGTCGGGTTCCTCCTCGTCACGCTCCCAGTCCAGGGCGTCCTCGATGGCGTCCTCGACGATGGCGCGCGTCTCGGCGTCCAGCTTCATCTCACCGGCCGGGCCGAAGCTGATGATGTTCTCGCCGTCGGTTTCGATCACCGCCATGTCCACGGCGTCGAGCGAGGTGCCGGTCATGAAACCGAGCACGCGAAGGGTCTTTGTCGAGGAGGAGGTCGTCATGGCGGGTTGACTGCCACGTCACGCACGCCGTAGCTAGCGCCCATGATCGCCGCCCGCGCCATTTCCGGCCTGTATTACCGTTCGCTGAGCTAGCGAGCGGCCGCGATCTCGTGCCGCCTTCGCTGGCGGCGCGACTTCCCGACAAGGAAGACGGCCGCCGGCATCCCTGCTACGGAGCCGTCCATGACCGACCAAGCCTTCAAGTCCGACTTTCTCAAGACCCTGCAATCGCGCGGCTATATCCACCAGGTGACCCACCCGGTGGAGCTGGACGACGCCGCTTCGAACGGGATCGTGACGGCCTACATCGGCTTCGACGCCACGGCGCCCAGCCTGCACGTCGGCAGCCTGATCCAGATCATGATGCTGCGCCGCCTGCAGCAGGCCGGGCACAAGCCCGTCGTCCTGATGGGCGGCGGCACCACCAAGGTCGGCGATCCCACCGGCAAGGACGCCTCGCGCCCGCAACTGACCGACGAGACGATCCAGGCCAACATCGCCTCGATCAAGACCGTGTTCGAGAAGTTCCTGACCTTCGGCGACGGCCCGTCCGACGCCGTCATGGTCGACAATGACGAGTGGCTGTCCAAGTTCGGCTACGTCGAGTTCCTGCGCGACTACGGCACGCATTTCACCATCAACCGGATGCTGAGCTTCGACTCGGTCAAGCTGCGCCTTGAGCGCGAGCAGCCGATGACCTTCCTCGAGTTCAACTACATGCTGATGCAGTCGGTGGACTTCCTGGAGCTGAACCGCTCGCTGAACGTGACGCTGCAGATGGGCGGCTCGGACCAGTGGGGCAACATCACCTCGGGCGTCGATCTGGTGCGCCGCGTCGATCAGAAAGCCTCGTTCGGTCTGACCACGCCCCTGCTGACCACGGCCTCGGGCGGCAAGATGGGCAAGACCGCCCAGGGCGCCGTCTGGCTGAACGCCGAGCAACTCAGCCCCTATGACTACTGGCAGTTCTGGCGCAACGCCGAGGACGCCGACGTCGGCCGTTTCATGCGCCTGTTCACCGACCTGCCGCTGGACCAGATCGCGCTGTTTGAGGCCATGGAAGGCGCCGGCATCAACGAAGCCAAGAAGGCCCTGGCCGACGCCGCGACCTCCATGCTGCACGGTTCGGACGCCGCCCAGGCGGCCCGCGCCGCCGCCGAGGCCGCCTTCGAGAAGGGCCAGTTGTCGGCTGACCTGCCGACCGTCGAGCTGCCGAAAGATGAGGTGATCGGCGCCATGATCGCCGCCGTCCTGACCAAGGCCGGTCTCAGCGCCTCCAACGGCGAGGCCCGTCGCCTGGCTCAAGGCGGCGGCCTGCGTCTGAACGACGAAGCCATCGCTGACGGCGCGCGCCTGATCGAAGCTTCAGACGTCAATGCCGACGGCGTGCTGAAACTCGCCGCCGGCAAGAAGAAAATCGTCCTGGTTCGGCCGGTCTAAGGAGCAAAGAGGATGACCGACATCACCGAAGGCCAGGCCGCCCCCGCGTTCGATCTCGCCACCGATGGCGACGGCCGCGTCACGCTGGACGGGCTGAAGGGCCAGTCGGTCGTCCTCTACTTCTACCCCAAGGCCGACACCCCGGGCTGCACGACCGAGGGGCTGGACTTCTCGGCCCTGGCCGATCAGTTCGCCGCCGCTGACGCCGTCGTCATTGGCGTCTCTCGCGATGCGGTGAAGAAGCTGGATCGCTTCAAGGCCAAGCATGATCTCAAGATCGTTCTGGGCTCGGACGAGGACGGCGTGGTCTGCGAGGCCTACGGCGTCTGGGTGATGAAGAAGCTCTATGGCCGGGAATACATGGGCGTCGAACGCGCCACCTTCCTGATCGACGGCGCGGGCCTGGTTCGCCGCGCCTGGCGCAACGTCAAGGTCAAGGGACACGCCGAACAGGCGCTGGAAGCGGCCCAATCACTTTGATCCGCCGAATGCTCTGAGGCCAAGCTTGCCTCTGTCGCCGACCTGCCCCTAACTGCCGTCCAAGGGGCAACAGTAGGATTAGGCCGGCCTTGCTGGCGAGATGCGGAGAGCACCATGTTCAACAAGAGCAAACCCTTCGACAACGGCCCATCCAGCGGCATGGGGATTCCCCCTGCACCGGAACCGACGCCCGCCGCCACGCCGTCGGCAGCACCCAGCGCCGCGCCGCGCGCGCCTGAGCCGTCGCGACCCGCCGCTACCTCGCGTTCGTCCAGCCTGTCGACCCTGTCGGCCGGCGTGAAATACGAAGGCAATATCTCGGGGGCCGGCGAGCTTCAGGTCGATGGTTCGCTGAAGGGCGACATCCGCGTGGTGCGTGTCACCATCGGTGAAGGCGGCTCGGTCGAGGGCACGGTCCACGCTGACGTTCTGGACGTGCGCGGTCGCGTCTCGGGCGCCATCGTCGCCAAGCAGGTCAAGCTGTTCGCCACCGCCCGCATCGAGGGCGACATCACCCAGGAACAGCTGTCGATCGAACAAGGCGCCTGGTTCCAGGGCCGCTGCACCCAGGCCAAGCGCGATACGCCCGGCGCCAACATGCTGGACACGCCCGCGCCGGCCGAAAAGCCCGCAACCGCCAACACCAAGACCGACAAGGTCGAGGCCAAACCCGCCGCCTGATCTGCGCACCGGACAAAGGAAAAGGGGCGGCCCGCAGGCCGCCCCTTTTTTAGTTCCCGTCTCGGGTCTCGCCGACCCGGGCCGCCAGGGCCGCGCCCATGAACTTGTCCAGATCACCGTCCAGAACCCCTTGCGTGTCCGAGGTCTCGACCTCGGTGCGCAGGTCCTTGACCATCTGATAGGGCTGCAGGACGTAGGATCGAATCTGGTGACCCCAGCCGATGTCGGTCTTGGCGTCAGCCAGGGCTTGCGCCGCCGCCTCCCGCTTCTGCAGCTCCAGTTCGTACAGACGCGCACGCAGCATCTTCCACGCCATGTCGCGGTTCTGGTGCTGGGAACGCCCTGCCTGACAGGCCACGACCGTATTGGTCGGAACGTGGGTCAGACGCACGGCCGAGT
>RCUP01001780.1_pt1 | contig 12543 bp, 13 predicted proteins | sample 2166341 | NCBI WGS metagenome assembly RCUP01 (sample SAMN09932325, study PRJNA488358) | compost metagenome | isolation source: compost soil in succinonitrile-enriched | place: Germany: Experimental Botanical Garden | reverse complement strand
TTTAACGGCGCAATGCAATGAAAAGTTAAATATCTCATTGGGTTACACGCACATTACGGCCTAGCCGGAGAGAAATCAGCGCAAAACGAAAGGATTGCCGGCCACGGCTCCGGTATTGAGCCAGACGCTCTTGACCTGCAGATATTCATTGATGGCGTCGATCCCGTTTTCCCGTCCAAGGCCAGAGTCCTTGTAACCCCCAAACGGCGCCATGAAGCTGACCGCGCGATAGGTGTTGATCCAGACGGTTCCCGCCTTGAGCTTTTCGGACATCCGCAGGGCGCGGGCCATGTCCTGCGTCCAGACAGCAGCCGCCAGACCAAAGCGGATGTCATTGGCGATGTGCAGCGCCTCGGCCTCATCCTTGAACCGGATAATGCTCAGTACCGGGCCAAAGACCTCTTCCTGTGCGATTCGCATCGAGTTGCGCACATCGCCGAAAATCGTGGGCTCCACGAACCACCCCTTGCCGCACTCCGGCCGTTGCGCGGCCTGCCCTCCCAGCAACAGCGTCGCGCCCTCCCGCTGGGCTATGCCTATGTAGTCCAGCACTTTTTGGTACTGCGGCGGCGTGGTGACGGGACCGACCTGCGTCGCTGCATCCATCGGGTCGCCCATGCGTGCCGGCCGGGCAAGCCCCACCAATTGTTCGACGAAGCGATCGTAGATACTGTCCTGCACCAGCAGGCGCGATCCGGCAATGCATGTCTGCCCGGTGGCGGCAAAGATGCCGGACACCGCACCGAACACCGCCTGCTCCATATCGGCGTCGTCAAAGACGATGTTGGGAGACTTGCCGCCCAGTTCCAGCGACGTGTGCTTGAGCAGCCGCGCCGCCTGTTCGTTGATCAGGCGCCCGGTCTGATCCGAACCCGTGAACGTGACTTTCTGCACCAGCGGATGCTGTACCAGCGCGGCACCCACCTCATGGCCAAAGCCGGTCACGACATTCAGCACGCCAGGCGGAAAGCCAGCCTCTTCGAACAGCTCCGCAAACTCCAGCGTAGACGCCGAGGTGAACTCGGAGGGTTTCACCACCACGGTGCAGCCCGCCGCCAACGCAGGCGCGATCTTCCAGGCCAGCAACAGCAACGGAGAATTCCAGGGAGTGATCGCGGCGACCACGCCAAGCGGCTCGCGGCGCGTGTACGCGAAGTAGCCCTTCTTATCCAGGGGCAGCGTCGATCCGTGTATCTTGTCCGCCAGACCGCCGTAGTACCGGAACCATTGCGGCACATAATTGAGTTGCCCGTGCATCTCGGCCAGCAACTTGCCGTTATCGCGGACCTCCGTCTCGGCCAGTTTGCGGGCATCGCGTTCGATCAGATCGGCCAGGCGGTACAGCAGCAGGCCGCGCTGCGTGGCCGTCAGGTCGGCCCAGTCGCCTTCCGAAAACGCCCGATGCGCTGCCTGCACGGCTACATCCACATCCGCCGCGTTGCCGCGTGGGATGCGGGCCCAGGCCTGGCCGGTGTATGGGTTCTGGGTCTCGAACCAGTCGTCCGACGCCGGGGCAACTGGCGCCCCGGCAATTCGCATTGCATATGTCTTCATTGCAGCCTCCTGGCCGACATGCGGAATGGCAGCCGAGCAGGCTGCGCCTGTTCAGAACGTCGGCAGGCCGAGCGCGGCGCGGAACCGGTTCTTGACGTGTACGCCATCGCGCGGCGGCAACGCGCGCGGGGGCTCGTCGGGACGGATGAAAACCTGCGCAAGCGACACGCCGCCGCGCGCATTGACGCGTTCGGCGACAGCGCCTGCTTCGTCGATGCTCGCCACGCGGCGCGCATCGGCAATGCCGAAACCACGCGCTACGGCGACCAGATCCGTGCCCAGGCTGGTGTGGCTGCGCTGCATGCCCGTCTCGCCAAAATGGCCATTGTCCAGCACCACGATGGTCAGATTCTTGGGCTGTTTGACGCCGATAGTACCGAGGCTGCCCACGCCCATCAGCTGTTCGCCGTCGCCAGTAATGACCAGCACGGACCGGTCCGGTTGCGCCAGCGCCAGGCCCAACCCCATCGCCGCGGCTGCGCCCATGGCGCCCCAAAGATAGAAGTTGTGATCGCGGTCGCCCGCGGCGAACACGTCGTACGACGGCGAGCCCAGGCCCGTGACCACCAAGGCGTCCGGCGTGGCCTGGAGCAGTTGCGACACAAAGGCGCGCCGGTCCACGGCGGCTTGCGGATTCAATGCGGATGACATCAGTTGCGCTCCCATTTTTTGCGCCCGATCAGGGTCTGCGACAACAGCACGGCGACCTGCTCGCCGGCCAGGAAAGCCGAATCCACGGCAGCGCCGACGATCTCCCCGACCTCGTCCGGATCGGACGCCCGCAGGACGGTAATGCCCATCAGTTCCAGCGCCTGCTGCGTGGTCTTGCCCATCGGGCCTTGCCAGGGATTGAACTCGGCGTACTCGCCGCGCATGGTCACCAGCGTCAGGAAAGGGAAATTGCAGGCGCGCAGCAGCGAGAACATGTTGACGCAGTTGCCCACGCCGCTGCTCTGCATGAGCAGCGCGGCGCGCTGCCCGCCCAGCCAGGCGCCGCTGACGACCGCGACGCCCTCTTCCTCGGTGGTCAGCACCACGTCGTTGATATCGGGATCGGTTTGTGCCTGGCGGATGGCGTAGGCATGGCCGGCGTCCGGCACGTAGGCAATCTGCCGGATGTCACCGGCCTTCAAGGCGTCAAACACGGCCTGCTGCCATGCCGGCGCTTCTTTGCTTGCGGAGCTCATGATGCGTATTTCCTATGGCTATGTGATGAATGCCATCTTATATCGCTATAAAATGAGTCAATAAATAGAATTTTGTGATGGATCTCATGACGCATCCGCATACCAGGAGAAGACGGTGGATCTGAAGCAACTCAAGGCATTCGTGACGGTTGCGGAAACGGGAAGCGTGACGGCGGCCGCGCGCCTGCTCAATATCGTGCAGCCCGCGGTGTCGCGCCAGCTGAGGCTTCTGGAAGAGGACGTCGGCATCGCGCTGTTCACGCGCGGACGCCACGGCATGGAGCTCACGGACGCTGGCAAAACGCTGGGCGACTACGCGCGCCGCGCCCTGACCGAACTTGACCGCGCCCGCGCGGAAATCCGTCCATCAAGCGGGACGGTAGGCGGCATCGTCACGGTCGGCCTGCTGCCCAGCACCGCCGACATGCTGTCCAGCGCATTGCTGCGCGCGGTGGCCGCAAACTATCCCGGCATCCGGCTGCGCCTGACGTCGGGCTATGCCGGCCACCTGCAATCCTGGCTGGAGACCGGCGATGTGGACGTGGCGCTGCTCTACGACTCCAAACCCAATCCCGCCTTGAAGTTCCGGCCGCTGCTGGACGAAAGCCTGTGGTTTGTCGGCCCGCCGGCCAGCGGGCTGGACAAGCGCACCCCCGTGCGCATGGCGGAGGTCATCGGACGCCCGCTGGTCCTGCCCGGCGCGCCGCATGGCCTGCGCTCGCTGGTTGAACAGGCCGCGCGCACCCAGGACATCGAACTCGACATCGTTGCCGAAACCAACGCCATGAGCGTGCAGAAGCGTCTGGTTCTTGACGGACACGGCTACACGATCCTGCCGTCGATTGCCGTGGTGGACGATGTGGATCGTGGAATCCTGGCCGCAGCGCCGGTCGTCGACCCCGTGCTGACGCGGCGTATCGTGCTGGCGCAGCCCGCCGCCCGCACCATGGCGAACTCCGTGCGATGCGTCACGAAAGAACTGGTCCAGTGCATCCGCGATGCCGTGGAACGCGACCAATGGCCCTCGGCGCATTGGCTGGCGAAGTAAGGCACACGGCTACTCCCATCTCCCTTCGTGATGATTTCCATCACAAAATTCTATTTTTTCCGTTCTTTCATAACGGATTAATCTGGGTGCGACCCGACGGCACCCAAGTGCCGCGCACCTCCTCGATACGCCATGGAGCAAGAGGGAGGGCCTGATTAACAGGAGACAAACCATGCGCTTTTCCCTCAAGCGTTGGGCGTTTTGCGCCCTCGCGTCCGCATTCAGCGCCGCAACGCTCGCCGCAGCGCCCTACCCTGACAAGCCGATCCGGCTGATCGTGCCATGGCCAGCGGGCGGTTCGGCGGATACGATCGGCCGTTCTCTGGGCGATGCGCTGGGCAAGCGCCTGAACACGACCGTCGTGGTGGAAAACGTGGCGGGCGCCTCGGGCACCATCGCCACCTCGCAATTCACGCGCGCCGCGCCGGACGGCTATACCTTGCTGCTGGCCAGCAGTTCTGCGAACGTGTCGGCGCCGCACCTGTTTGCGAAGGTGCATTTCGACCCTATCAAGGATTTCACGCCCATCGGCGAAGTGGCGCTGGTGCCAAGCGTGCTCATTGTGTCGGTGGATTCCCCGTACCAGCGCCCCGCGGAGATCGTGGCCGCGGCCCGCAAGCAACCCGGCAAGCTGTCCTACGGATCGGGAGGCACGGGCAACTCCGGGCATCTGTCTGGAGAACTGTTCCGCGCACTGAATCAGATCGATGTCATGCATATCCCCTACAAGGGCAACAACCCGGCCCTGACGGACCTGATGGGCGGCCGGCTCGACTTCATGTTCGACAACGGCGCGATCGGACATATACAGGGCAAGCGGGTGCGCGCGCTGGCGGTCGCCTCGGATTCGCGGCTCAAGGCCTTACCCAACGTGCCGACCTTCGCGGAATTGGGCATGCCCGACATGCAACTGACCACGTGGTTCGGCCTGGCCGCGCCTGCGGGCACGCCGGCCGACATCGTGGACAAGATCAGCGCCGCGCTGAACGCCTCTATGTCCGACACGGCCTATGCGGACCGGCTTGTCGCCATGGGCGCCGAACTACGCAAAAGCACGCCCGCTGCATTCACGGCCTTCTGGGCGGACGAGCTGGAACGCTACCGGCGGATCATCCAGTCAGCAGGCATCAAGGTCAACTAGGCCATAACGGCGGACGAAAGATCCGCCCGGGAGACAAGCGTGAAACTCAAGACTGTGCAGAATGTCTTTTTTGCCGCAGCGATGGCTGTCGCCGCCGGCACGGCCCATGCGGCGTGGCCGGACGACCGGCCCATCGAACTGGTAGTGGGCTTTGCGCCGGGTGGCGGCACCGATGTGATGGCCAGGCTCGTGGCGCAACACATGGAGAAGCGGCTGAGCGACAAGGCAAGGATCATCGTCATCAACAAGCCCGGCGCGGGGGGAGAAATCGCCGTCCGCTACGTGGCGGCAGCCAAGCCGGACGGCTACACGCTGGGCATGATCAATGCGCCCGGCTTTGTCTATCTGCCGGTGCGCAAAGGCGCCAAATACCGCCCCGAGGACATCCGCCTGATTGCCCGCCTGGTTGACGATCCGCTGCTCTTCATCAAGCGGCGCGGTTCGCCGGCGCCCGACGACCTGCAGGCGCTGGTTGCAAAGCTGAAGAAAACGCCCGAATCTGCATCCTTCGGCCACAGCGGAGATGGAACCACGGGCCACCTGGCGCTGATGGACATGGAACGCAGCCAAGGCGTCCAGGGCACCAGCGTTCCGTTCAAGGGCGGCGGCGACATCCGTCTGGGCGTACTGGGAAACCATATCGACTACGGCTTGATCACGGTTAGCGAAGTGCCGGAGTTGAATGAACCGAACGGCCCGTTCGCCGCCATTGCCATCACTGGTGAAAAGAGGCTTAACGCGATTCCCACGGCCGACGAATCGGGTGTGGCGCTGCGCTACTCTTCCGAGCGCGGGATGGGGGGGCCGGCAACGCTGCCCGATTCCATCGCAACGAAGCTGGAGCGCGCGCTTGCCGATACGCTGAAGGATCCGGCGTTTCTGGCCGCCTCCGGCCGCGACGCCGCAGTCCTTGCGTTTTTGCCCGGACCGCAGTGGAAAGAAAGCCTGGACCGGCAAGCCCGCGCTTTTGCCGAAGACGCCACGGCAAGCAAGTAAAACGGCGCATCGCGTGCAACCGGGATATCGCGCGTAACCCGCGGATATCCCGCTCAGGCCGGGCCTTGCCCGGCCTTTGCTGCGGGTCGCGCTTTGTAGCGATCTTGCAGCCACGCCACAGCCACATCGACCAGCGGATGATGACGCTCGGTATTCCAGGCCAGCGCGGCAGTTACCACCATGACCTTCTCCTTCAAGGGCCGCACCACCACATTATCGGGCGCCAGTTTCTTCATGGATGCCGGCACCAGAGCGACCCCCTGACCGCAACTGACGTAGGCGACCTGGGATGCGACCGAACGGACCTCATGCAGCACACGGGGCGCAAAGCCATGCGAACGGCAGACAGCGGCGAGCATGTCGAAATACACGGGGCTGACCTGGCGTGACGACATGACCAACTGCTCGGCCGCCAGAGACTGCAGGCGCACGCGTGACAGCGCTGCCAGCTTATGGTCTCTCGGCAGCGCGACGGCCAAACGGTCTTCTGTCAGCGGCAATGTGGCGATTCCCGCGCCCACCTCGCCGTCGATCCTGACGAATGCCAAGTCCAGCTTGCCCTCGGTCAGGCCGGGCACGGCTTCGGCGCTGTCGATTTCACGCACGAATACCGTCAGATGCGGATGCGCCCTACGCAGTTCATTGAGCAACGGGGGCACGGTATCCAGCATGGCCGACGTGATCGCGCCGATGTGCAGCACACCTGATTGGCCCGAGGCGACTTCGCGCACCACACGTTCCAGATGTTCTACCTGGCCAGCGAACTGGCGCACGGCCGGCAATATCGCCGCGCCTGCCGCCGAAAGCTGCGTGCCCCGGCGCGATCGATCGAACAACTGCAGTTTCAGCGATTGCTCAAGCACCTTTATCTGTTCCGTCAGAGGCGGTTGCGACATGCCAAGGCGCGCCGCCGCCCTCCCGAAGTGCCGTTCCTCGGCCACGGCAAGGAACATCCAAAGCTGCCGTATCAATCTGAAGTCGATGGTGCTCATGCGAAATCCATCCAGCGAGGGCCGTCCTTTAATCCGAAAACGGTATCACAGAGTTCTCTTAATAGAAATTTATCTATCAGAACCGCCTGTCGATAATGCAAGCAACTCTCTCAGGAACCGACCTCATGTCCCAACGCTCCGTGCTTGAACGCCTTGCCTCGCTGGACACCAACACCGTGTCCGACGCCCTCGACTTCCTGGGCCTGCCCGGGGCCACCTACGGACTGCAGCCACTTTGGGACTGCCCCAAGATCGTGGGCCGCGCCAGCACCATCCAGCTCGGCCCCAAAGCCGACGCCAAGCCGTCGGTGCATCTGATCTCCCCAGTCATCGATGCCGTGCAGTCCGATGACCGCGTACTGGTGATCGCCGGCGGCGCGGACGGCATCTCCTGCTGGGGCGACATCCTTGCCAACGCCGCGCGCGCCAAACAGGTCCGAGGCTCGGTGATCGACGGATTAAGCCGCGACATCGAAGGCAGCGAATCTATCGGCTATCCCGTATACGGGCGCGGCGTGACCATGATCAGCGCCCGCAATCGCGTGGTCCAGATCGACTCGGGCAAGCCGGTGCAGATGGCCGGCGTGACTGTTCAGGAGGACGATTTCGTCATCGCCGACCGCTGCGGCGCGGTGTTCGTATCCGCGGCTCGCATCGAAGAGGTGCTGGATCTGGGAGAACGCATCGCCCAACGTCAGGACGGGATGGTCGCCGCCGTGCGCGCAGGCCGCTCCGTCGCCGAAGTGATGCACGACAAGGAATTCGAGGCCATCCGCCGCGGCTGAACCGCCGTCACGATTAACACCCACCCATACCAGGAACATATGATGACGAACCCTCAGAAAGCCGCTGCGCAAGACCAGGAACTGGTTTCACTCTTTGAAGGACTGGACACCGCCGGGGTGTCGGATGCCATGGACAAGCTGGGCCTGCACGGCCAGGCCCAAGGCATCATGCCGCTGGCCAACTACACCCGCCCCGTGATCGGCCCTGCCTACACCGTCAGGTATGTGCCCGCGACGGTTCCAGCGGGCACCGTGGGCGACTTCATCGATGACGTGGCTGAGGGCGACGTGGTCGTGATCGACAACGATGGCCGCACCGACTGCACGGTCTGGGGCGACATCATGACGCAGTATGCAGGCCTGCGCGGTATCGCCGGCACGGTGATCGACGGCGTCTGCCGCGACGTGAGCAAGGCGCTGGGCGACAACTACCCGATGTTCACCGCGGGTCGATTCATGCGCACCGGCAAGGACCGTGTCCAGGTCGAATCGGTCAACACCACCGTGGCGGTCGGCGCCGTGCGCGTGGCGCCGCGCGACATCGTGGTGGCCGATGCCAACGGCGTAGTCGTAGTGCCGCGTGAGCGCGCCCGCGAGGTTGCCGATACCGCTCGCCGGATCGAGACCGTCGAGGCCGCCATCCGCGAACGCATCAGCCAGGGCGCCACCATCCGCGAGGCGCGCGCCGCTCTGGGTTACCACATGCTGCAAAGGAAGGCCGGGTGACAAGGGACATGAACACCCGCTTCCACTCGCCGGTAGCTGCCGGTTGAACAGCTACCGGCCGGTGGACCCACGAAAGACGGCAAGTGCTGGACAGATCAATCCACAGTAGCGCCGGACAGCTTCACCAGCGTGGCCCACTTGTCTATCTCCTGATCCAGGAATACCCGGAACTCCGCGGGCGATTGGCTACGCGGCGTCGATCCCTGGTCCATCAGCACCTTGCGAAAACCCGGATCCTGCGTCACCGCCTTGATGGCGCCGGCAAGCTTGTCAACGATGACATCGGGCGTACCCGCGGGAACGAACACGCCGTTCCACAGCGACACCTCGAAGCCGGGCAGCGCCTCGGCCACGGCAGGGACATCCGGCAGGCGCGAGGCCCGGTCCTTGGTGGTGACGCCCAAGGCGCGAAGCTTGCCGCTTTCCAGATACGGAAGCACCTCCACCAGCGGCGAGAACACGGCTTGGACCTGACCGCCCATCAGATCGACGTTCGCGGGGGCTCCCCCCTTGTACGCCACATGGACCATGTCGCCCTTGGCCATGGCGTTGAACAGCGCGCCGGAAAGATGGGAGGCGGAGCCATTGCCGGCGGAACCATAGTTGATGGGCGCAGACTTCTTCTGCACATAATCCACGAACTGCGCCAGCGTCTTTGCCGGAACTGCGTTGTTAATCGTCAGCACGTTGGGAATCGCGGCTACCTGCGAAACCGGCACAAGATCCTTGCGCAGGTTGTATCCCATATCTTTGTACAGGGTTACGTTGGTCGCGCTGGTGCTGGTCGCCAGCAACAGCGTGTACCCGTCGGGCGCCGCCTTGGCCGCCACGGTGGAACCCAAGTTGCTACCGGCGCCCGCGCGGTTCTCGACGATCACCTGCTGGTTCAGATTCTTCGCGAGCTGCTCGGCCAACAACCGGGCCGTGGCGTCCGTGCTTCCGCCGGCAGCAAATGGAACGATCAGCGTGAGCGGCTTGCGCGAGGGCCAATCGTCGCCGGTTGCGGCAAGGCTGCTGGCGCTCACACAGGCGCCCAATGCAAGACCGAGGATGATACGTGGGGTCATGTTGTCTCCGTTATTTGGAATATGTGCTGCATGACGGGGCGCCGAGTCGCCTGCGCGGCTGCCCGGGGAACTGGAATTCGGTTGTGCAGGAGCGCACGCACCGCGTGCATAGCCATGCCGCGCCACGCGCGCGATGAGAATTCAGGAAGAGCGGGCGCTATCTCGGCCCGGGCTCGCGGCCACGCTCGCCCTGGGCGTTACCACGACGGTCCCCGCGTCGGCATCGAGCTCCACCCAATCGCCGGTCGCGATGGCCTGGGTCGGGTTCTGGTCCAGGTGGGCAACCACGGGAATGCTGCCGATGATTGCGCCTATCGTGGTTATCGGCTCCGGAGTGACCTGGATGAACGCCACGGGCGCGGTACCGCGCGAAACCATGTCGTAGATCTTGTATGAGCCGCCGGTAGAGCCCTTTCCGGTCAGGAACACCAGCACCTTTCCCGAAATGTCGACCCCTTCGAGCTCATGCCCGGGCTCGGTCACGACGCCCGTCATGTTGTCCACGCCCCCGTTGAAGCTGATGGCTTCTGCCGTTACCACGGCTTCGCCGCGGGCCTTGCCCGTGACGATCTTGCGCCCCTTCAGAACCAGCTGTTCCGCTGCCATGATTGCTTACCTCCAAACGCCGCTGACAGCGGCCTTCATGACGCGGTCCAGGTTTCCGTAGTGAGTCGGCAAGCCGAACTGCCCTGGCGCATAGAAAGCCATCTTGGCCGAATTGGTCGTCAAGGTGCGATAGCCCTTGGTGGGGGCAATCACGCGGCTGCGAGCGAGGAATGGACAGGTTTCCCGTACCACGGTCCCACCGGCGTCCTTGATGGTCTGTATGTATCCCATGCGCTCGGCCATGGCGTACATCGCGCCGGCCGTCGTGACCCATAGGGCCACATCCGGATGTACGCGCTGGCCCTCCAGCGCCTCGGCGACCTCGCGGATCTCCTGCACGGAAGCGTTGGGACAGCCGACCAGGATCCAATCCACATGATCGGACGGCTCCTTGTTCAGCGCGGCCTCCGCCTTTTCCTTTTCTGCCTGGTCGAACACAAGCACCTTCTCCGGTTCCTTGCCGCCGAACGCCGCCTCCAGCGTGGGAGCCTCGGGAGTCACACCCACTGCGTGGAACATGCTGACGGCCCCGGAGGCGGCCAGCGCGGCGCTGAGCGCCTTCAGATCCTCCAGCGTCGGATCCGAACGGATTCCCTGGAACACGGGCGTATCCTGCCCGGCGATTCGCCCCGCGAAGTAGCCGAGCGTTCCGAAATCAGTCATGTCATCAAGAGACGTTTCGACCTTGATGAGAAGTTTGCCGTAGCGGTTCTCCTTCAGGTGAAAGCCATACTCGGGGGTGCGCCCCGTCAGGGCCGTGGCCAATGCGCTGGGGCCGCCCTCGCGGTTGGTTCGGGCGCCGCATACCGAGTTTGCGAACACTACTGCTGACGATTCGCCCCAGGCCATGTGTTCGCCAAACCGCGGACTGTTGCCGACCAGGTACGGGATGCAGGTATTACAGGTGTTCGCGCCCATCCCGGCATAGGCATCGGTCAGGCGCGTCTGCAGCACGCTGTCCGACTCGGGGATACCGATCTCGCGCCACTGCACTGGATCCACGGCGGTCGGGTTCGTCGTGACGCGGGTGACGAAGGTGCCGCCCTGCTTCCTGATGTCTTCGACAAATCGGGTGCCGGCCTCTTCCGCCACCAGCACGGACGATCCCGCCATATGAACGTTGTTGACGGGCAGTAGTTTTTCCGCGCCGAAGCTCTCGCCCAGCGCCACCAGGATTTCCATGGCCTTCTGAACGGCCGGGCCGCTCTTGCCATGCAGCATCCCTGTTTCTTCATCCGTAAGGAACATACGCCAATCTCCGTTAAGTCCAGTATCGAGGCCTGGTAGCGCGCAGCGCCCGTCGGCAGTGCCTGGGCCGCGCATGACTCGTCTCAAAACGATTTCGTGAAGGCAAATTTTGAGGTGAGCGTTAAATCAAAAAAAGCGATAAATTGGAATCGTTTTGGATTCTTAAAAACGATCTTTTTTTGAAGACGGGCGTACGCATGATCACTTTCAAACAACTGGAGGCCATCTATTGGGTAGTCCAGCTCGGCGGCTTCGCGCAAGCAGCGAAAAGACTGCACACGACGCAATCGGCCGTATCCAAGCGGATCCAGGAACTGGAGGCCTTGTTTGAAACACCCCTCTTTGACCGCACATTGCGCGCGGCCCGCCTGACCGAGAAAGGCGAAGAGATGTTCCTGCTGGCAAAAAGGCTGCTCGACCAGCGGGACGCTGCGGTCGAACAATTCCAAAGGCCAGAGGTGGTGGAACGCCATGTCCGGATCGGCGTGACCGAGCTCACCGCGATGACATGGCTGCCGCGCCTGATCAGCGCGATCCAGGCGGCCTATCCCCGCGTGATCATCGAGCCCCATGTCGACACCAGCGCAATCTTGCGCGACAAGCTGATGGCGGACCAGGTCGACCTGATGGTCGTTCCAGACGTATTCGAAGACCAACGCTTCATTTCCAAACACGTGGGCCAGGTCGTCAATTCCTGGATGTGCAAACCTGGCGTAGTGTCGCGGCGCCGCATCCGCGTGGAAGATCTGCTGAAGTACCGGCTTCTTACGCAGGACGAGCGCTCCGGCACCGGGCTGCTGTACAACCGATGGTTTCGCTCAATCGGCGTGCAGCCGGAAAACAAAGTATTGAGCAACAGCCTCGTCGCCTTGATCGGGCTGACGATTTCCGGCATGGGCATCAGTTATCTGCCAAAGAAGTTCCTGGAGCCCATGGTCGAATCAGGCGCGCTCGAGGTCTTGACCGTATCGCCCGCGCTGCCGCCTGCGGCATACGCGGCGATCTTTCGCAGCGATCAGCGTAGCAGCCTCATCCCTGCCATCGCGGCATTGGCTCAGGAGCAATGCGATTTCGGGAAGATATTTCAGACGGATGGAAACGCGCCTCGGCCGGTAGCCTGAGCCGGACGCCCTTCAAAGAAAACACCCCGCCGGCCGGGCGATATGCCCAGGCGGCGGGGTGTGTCGCGCATG
>RCUP01001778.1_pt1 | contig 12568 bp, 10 predicted proteins | sample 2166341 | NCBI WGS metagenome assembly RCUP01 (sample SAMN09932325, study PRJNA488358) | compost metagenome | isolation source: compost soil in succinonitrile-enriched | place: Germany: Experimental Botanical Garden | reverse complement strand
TGCATGGCGCTCTGGATCAGGTAGATGGACGCCGGATCGAAGCGCTGCTGAATCTGGAACGGATAACGCTTGAGCGGCTCGCCTTCGGCCGTCAGCACGCTACGAATCCCGCGCATCGGTGTATTGAAACCACCGTTGGCGAGGGTCTGGTACATGGTCGCCACTTCGATCGGGGTCATGCCGCCCGCCCCCAGCAACATCGACGGGAACGCCGGGAATTCGCGGGTAACCCCCAATCGGCCGAGGGTCTTGAGCACATTCGGCACACCCACCGCCAGGCCTAGACGCGCGGTCGACAGGTTGTAGGAATGCGCCAAGCCTTGATAAAGGAAAACCGTGCCATGGGAGCGGCGATCATAGTTCTGCGGTTTCCAGACCTGACCGTCCGCACCTTTGACCGAGAAGGATTCGTCTGACAGCCAACTGGTCAATGTGTACTGGCTCGGTTTCTCGAGCGCTGTCAGATAAACCGCCGGCTTGATCAACGAGCCAATCGGTCGCACCGCATCCAGTGCACGGTTGAAACCGGCAAAACTGGCCTGGCGACTGCCGATCATGGCCTGGACTTCGCCGGTTTCCGGATTGGTCACGACCATGGCCGCTTCAACGTCATCGGAACCCTTGCGCCCGGACAGGCGCTTGAAGGTGTCGTTGACCGACGCCTCGGCTTTCATCTGCAGGATCGGGTCGAAGCTGGTGAAGATTCGCAGGCCTTCTTCGGTCAAGTCTTCGTCGCGATAGTCTTCGCGAAGCTGGCGCTTGACCAGATCGAGGAAGCCAGGGAACGAGCTGTCCGCCAATTTGCCTCGCGTAGTCACTCCCAACGGCATTTTTTTCGCGGCAGCGACCTGCTCGGCGGTGGCGACGCCCTGTTGCTCAAGCACATCGAGCACCAGATTGCGCCGCTCGAGCGCCCGCTCAGGATTGCGACGCGGGTTGTAATAAGACGGGCCCTTGACCATGCCCACCAGCATTGCGACTTGATGCAGCTTCAGTTCCGACAATGGCTGCCCGAAGAAGAACTGGCTGGCCAGACCGAAACCATGCACCGCCCGCTGACCATCCTGGCCGACGAACACTTCATTGAGGTAGGCCTCAAGAATTTCTCGTTTGTCGTAATGCAACTCTAGCAACATCGCCATCATGGCTTCGGTGAGTTTACGGCTCAGACTGCGTTCACTGGTCAGGTAGAAGTTCTTGACCAGTTGTTGCGTCAGCGTACTGCCGCCCTGAGTCATCTTGCCGCCAGAGGTGTTGACGTAGACGGCTCGTGCAATCGATTTCGGCGACACGCCCCAGTGGCTATAGAAATCCCGGTCTTCCACGGCGACCAGGGTTTCCAGCAAATAAGGCGGGACCTGATCGATCTTGATCAGAATGCGGTCTTCGAGGTTCTTCGGATAAATCCCGCCGATCAGCAGCGGCTCCAGGCGCACCACGGATAGCTTCGAACCGTTCGTCGCCGAGAGTTCGGCGACATAGTCACCGGAGAAACGCACACGTACCGGCTGAGCACTCTCCTTGCCTTCATAGAACTGGAAGCCACGGGTATTCAAGTCGACAGTATTGCCGCTAACCGCCGCCGCGCCGGGGCCATTGCTCACGCTTTCACGGCGATAGCCCAAGGCATCGAGCTCAGTGAGAAAGTCGTCGCGGCTCAGCTTTTGTCCGACGAACAGCTCAAGCGGACGTGCGTAAACCTTGGCCGGAATCGTCCAGCGCTTGCCGGAGAACTTCTCCTGCACGATGGCATCGAGATAAACGGCGAATCCGGCCAGCACCACAAGGCCGACCAGACTGAGTTTAAGGGCCCAGCCCAGCCAAGGCCGCAGGCCTCGGGAAGGTGGTTTTTTAGGAGTGCGAGGGGATCGAGTACGAGTCATGGCGGCGGATTATACGCACTTTATTCATACTCAACAGGAGCCCTCCGAGTTTGCGTTAGGCTGGCTAGCCGCCATAATGACGACCTGAATTTTCCAGACTCTGAAGGATCACCCTGTGAGCCAGTCCCTGATCGCCGCCCTGCAAAACCCGGCCCTTTTTCCGCATCCAGTTGACGGGTTTCAGGTCATAGAGACCCATATTTCCTGGGTGCTGCTCACCGGCCCCTATGCCTATAAAGTGAAGAAGCCGGTTAATTTCGGCTTTCTTGACTTCACCACCCTTGAGGCTCGCGAGCATTTTTGCGGCGAAGAGCTGCGTTTGAACCAGCGCCTGACAGATGATTTGTATCTTGAAGTGTTGCCAGTCACAGGCACTGTCGACGCTCCGCAACTGGGCGGCGAAGGCCCGGCCATCGAATACCTGCTGAAAATGCGCCAGTTCCCACAAAGCGGCCTGCTCAGCACCTTGCAGGCCAATGGCGAACTGACCACCGCGCACATCGATGCGATGGCGGCGCAAATTGCCCGGTTCCACCTCAATGCACCGAAAGTACCGAGCGAACACGAAGCCGGCACCCCGGACAGCGTCATGGCACCGGTGCGCCAGAACTTCGATCAGATCCGTCCATTCCTCAGCGACAAGGCTGACTTGCTGCAACTCGACGCCCTGCAAGCCTGGGCAGAGAGCAGCTTCGATCGCCTGAAGCCGGTACTCACCCAGCGCAAGGCCGACGGTTTCATCCGTGAATGCCACGGCGACATTCATTTGGGTAACGCGACGGTGATCGACGGTAACGTCGTGATTTTCGACTGCATCGAGTTCAACGAACCGTTCCGCTTCACCGACGTGTATGCCGATGCCGGTTTCCTCGCCATGGACCTTGAAGATCGCGGCCTGAAGTGCCTGGCTCGTCGCTTCATCAGCCAGTATCTGGAACTGACCGGCGATTATCAGGGCCTGGAGTTGCTCAACTTCTATAAAGCCTACCGTGCATTGGTTCGCGCCAAGGTCTCGCTGTTCAGCATGCCCGCCGACGCCACCCCGGTGCAGCGCGCCACCACCCTGCGCCAATACCGTACCTATGCGAACCTGGCGGAAAGCTACAGCACCATTCCTTCGCGCTTCATGGCCATTACCCACGGTGTTTCCGCTGTCGGTAAAAGCCATGTCGCCATGCGCCTGGTCGAAGCCCTGGGCGCGATTCGCCTGCGCTCCGATGTCGAGCGCAAGCGCCTGTTCGGCGAGCAAACCGTCGCGAACGACCTGCAGGCCGGCATTTATAGTGCCGACGCCAGCACCGCGACTTACAACCGCCTGCATGAAATTGCCGCCGTCATCCTCCACGCCGGTTTCCCGGTGGTGATCGATGCCACTTACCTCAAGCATGATCAGCGCGCCAGCGCCGCAAAAATTGCCGAGGCCACGGGCGCGCCGTTCCTGATCCTCGACTGCAATGCACCACAAGCGGTCATCGAGAGCTGGCTGGCCCTGCGCCAGGCAGATAAAGCAGATCCGTCCGACGCCACGCTGGAAGTCATCGCAGCCCAGCAAGCTAGCCGTGAAGCTCTGACGCCAGCAGAGATCCTCTGCAGCAAACGCGTTCAAACCAATGAAAGCGGAACGCTCGACACAGTCGTGGCGCAAATTCGCCAACGCCTGCCAGGCCTGTAAAAAACTATTTCAGTCGTGAGGCGTTCACCCGCTTCACGGCTGTCAAATAGTGGCACTATACTGGCGTCATAAAACCATCAGGTGATGCGACATGAGCCAGCCGAAACTTCTCGACACCCCGCTTTACGCCTTGCTGCACAAAGACGACATCACAGGTTTTAACAACGAACGCCCCAAGGATGGGCCTGTCGACATGGTCGGTGGTGACTTCCGGGGTCTGGATCTGCGTGAGTTGAACGCCGACGGCGTCGATTTCACCGATGCGTATTTCCGCTCCGCCGATTTGCGCGGCATCGACTTTCGCAAAGCATCGCTTGAAGGCGCGAGCCTGGCTCATGCGCAGATTTCCGGTGCGTACTTTCCAGCAGAGCTGAGTGCGGACGAGATACTGATGTCGATGAACTTCGGCACCCGACTGCGTTACCGCACCCGCTGACCGTAAACGCAATCTGACAAGTCCGGTGCCCCCGCTTCGCACTGGACTTCGGGCAGACTTGCCCTGAATCACGACCTCTTCAGCGCCTTTCCCGATCCTTTCGCAGATTTTCATGCATCCGCGAGCGCCTGCCTCTTAGAAGCATTTGCGTCGAAAACGACCAAACAATCACGCTTTTCCTACTGATGGCTACACTCCTCAGAAGCTTGCCCACGCACCATTCGGCCATCGCAAGGAGGCTTGATGAATGATGAACTGCAACACCTGAAAAATCTTGGCAAGACGTCGGCGCAATGGCTGCATGCCGTGGGCATCCACAGCGCCTCGGACTTGCGTCGCCTGGGGGCGGTGGACGCTTATCGGGCCGTGCGCACCCGCGGGTTTCGAGCGTCCAAGGTGTTGTTGTATGCAATCGAAGGCGCCCTGATGGACGTGCACTGGAACGACATTCCTGCCGAACGCAAAGAAGCCCTGAATAAACAGCTGGAAGCTATCTCGTCGCGCCACAAGAATTGAACCAGTGCCCCTTTCATCCTGGCGCACTAAAAACGACAGACCAATATTCAATGATTACAGTAACTTATCGAGATAGAACGACAGAAATCAGGCAAACAGGAAATCAGCTGTTGACTTGGTAATGAGAATCGCTATGATTATCACAACTGGTCGCGAGACTGGTCGATATTCTGAAAAGCCCTTGGTTCGGACTCTCAGATTATCTCCTCATCAGGCTAATCACGGTTATTTGACCCGGCTCTTGCCGGGTCTTTTTTTGCCTGTGGAAAACTACTGGCTTACGTCAGCGGGAAAGAACCCGTCTGACAGCTTCTTCAGGCTTTCCGGCAATCGTGGCCCCAACCCGCCTACCAGCAAAGTGGGATCAAGCTCGATGACTCGCCCATCCCTGGCTGCGCGGGTAGAGGCCAGAATCGGATTTTCCTTGAACAACGCTGCCCGCGCCGCGTCACCGCTCAGCGCTCTGTCGGCAAACACCAGCACATCGGGATCCAGACTCACCAGCGACTCGTTGGAAAAGGGCTTGTACCCGGTGTGGGTTGCCAGATTGTGGCCACCGGCCCGTTGCAGCAACCAATCGGCGGCGGTGTCCTTGCCGGCGATCAACGGCTTGCCGCCAGCGTGTCCGAGCAACAACAGCACACCCGGAGAGGGTTGCTTCAGTTGCGCCTGGGTAACCCGGACCTTCTGCTGCTCCAGCGCCGTTGATAAGTAGTCAGCAATTGAGTTGCCCGTTCTTCGGCGCCGAGCAACCTGCCCAAATGCTGCAGATTGGTTTGCAGCGTCGGCAGGTCCGGCTGGGCCGAGAACAGTTCGACCTGCACGCCTGCGCTACGAATCTGCGAAAGCACCGGTGGCGGCCCCATTTCTTCGGTTCCGACCAGAATCTGCGGGCGCAAACTCAACACACCTTCCGCCGAAAGCTGTCGTTGATAACCGATACTGGGTAGAGCCTTCAGGGATTCCGGGTGTTGACTGGTGGTATCGACGCCCACCAGTTTCGACTCACCGCCCAAGGCGCTGACCCACTCCGAAAGCGCGCCACCAGCACTGACCCAGCGCTGCGGCAAGTCAGCCGCGGCGGCGTGATGACTGGCGAGAAGTCCGACACAAAGCACGGCGACACGGGTACTCAGGCGCATAAACAGCTTCCTTTGAGGGTTTCCCGGGCATCAGGTGGGCAGGCCAAGTATCCTGTGCACCTGGCACCCGCACCCATAGGGCAAGTCAGCCATTTGATAATCGCTTGCATTTTCACGTCAAGCTCGGACATACCCGGTCACAACTGCGCGACCTGAGGATAGGCATGAAATTTCTGTGTACTGGCATTGAGCTGGCCGACGCCAGCAGCCGTGGATTCGAACTCGACGGGCAAAAGCTGTTCGCCGTGCGTCGGGGCGGCCAGGTTTATGTCTATATCAATCGTTGCCCGCACCGCGGTGTCGGGCTCGAGTGGACTCCTGACCAGTTTCTCGACCCGAGCAACAGCCTGATCCAGTGCGCGACCCACGGCGCTCTGTTTTTGATCGAGGACGGCGAATGCGTGTCCGGCCCCTGCGCGGGACAGTCGCTGACCCGCGTCAATTGCCGCGAAGACGCACAGGGAATCTGGGTCAGCCTTTAACCGCCGAGCAACACTTCCAGGCGTCGATCCACCACCATTTCTTCATGGGTCAGGCGCACGCCATAGGCCAGCACCTCAACCCCACACGCCACCGCCTCACGCAGGGCCTGTGCGTAGACCGGATCGATTTCTTCGGCAGGACGCACAGCGTCGACCCCGGTCAGGTTCACGCAGTACAACTGCACCGCACGAATCCCGTCCCGCGCCAGATGCGCCAACTCCCGCAAGTGCTTGGCGCCGCGCTGGGTCACCGCATCGGGAAACGCTGCCACCGCAATTCCATCGAAACCCAAAGTGACACTTTTGACTTCCACATAGGCTGGGCCGTCCGGGTATTCGAGACGAAAATCGATCCGGCTCTTTTCCTGACCGTAGGCCACTTCGCGCTTGAGTTGGGTAAAGCCGTTCAGTTCGGTGATTACCCCCGCCAGCAGCGCTTCCTCGATCAAAGCGTTGGCCCGACCGGTGTTCACGCAAAAGTGACGGCCGTGCGGGGTCTCGCCGATTTCCCAGGTGCCGGGCAACTTGCGCTTGGGGTCGTTGGAGCGGCTGAACCAGACTTGCCCCCCTTCAACCTGACAGTTGAGCATCGAACCGGTGTTGGGACAGTGAATGGTCAGCAACTCACCGGTAACGGTTTCGATATCGGCGAGAAAACGCTTGTAACGACGGATCAGCCGACCTTCTTCGAGGGGAGGATGAAAACGCATCAGCCTTGCCAGCTCCGCAGACCACGCGCGATACGCTCCACCGCTTCCTGCAAGCGTTCGAGGTTTTGCGTGTAGGCAAAACGCACATGGTGCCCGGCCTGATAACGCCCGAAGTCCAATCCTGGCGTGAACGCCACGTGCTCGGTTTCGAGGAAGTGCCGGCAAAACGCGAAGGCATCACCGCCGAACTTGCTGATATCGGCGTACAAATAGAACGCGCCCTCGGGCTCGACGGCGATCCCGAAGCCCAATTCGCGCAGGGCTGGCAACAGGAAATCCCGACGACGACCGAACTCGGCGCGACGTTCTTCGAGAATGCTAATGGTTGCGGGTTCAAAGCAGGCCAGGGCAGCGTGCTGAGCCATGCTCGGGGCGCTTATGTAGAGATTCTGCGCGAGTTTCTCCAGTTCACCGACTGCCGCTTCCGGCGCCACCAGCCAGCCGAGTCGCCAACCGGTCATGCCGAAATACTTGGAAAAACTATTCAGCACAAAGGCGCTGTCATCGACTTCCAGCACGCTGGCCGCATCGGTGCCGTAGGTCAGGCCGTGGTAGATCTCGTCCACCACCAGATGACCATGGCGTTCCTTGATCGCACGGGACAGCCCGGCCAACTCATCACGGGTCAGGATCGTCCCCGTCGGATTGGCCGGCGACGCGACCAACGCACCCACGCTGTCGTGGTCCCAATACCGCTCGACCAGATCCGGCGTCAGTTGATAACGCACATCCGGACCTACAGGAACAAGCTGCGCAGCGCCTTCCACCAGCCGCAGGAAGTGCCGGTTGCACGGGTAACCCGGATCCGCCAGCAGCCAGTGCTTGCCCGGATCCACCAGCAAGGCGCTGGCCAGCAGCAGCGCGCCGGAACCGCCCGGCGTGATGAGGATGCGACGCGGGTCGATGTTCAGCCCATAACGCTGCTGATAAAAGCCCGAAATGGCCTCACGCAGCTCGGGAATTCCGCGCGCGGCGGTGTAGCGCGTCTTCCCCGCCGTCAATGCCGCCTGACCGGCACGGATGATCGGTTCGGCGGTGGTGAAGTCCGGCTCGCCGATTTCCAGGTGAATCACATCGTGACCGGCGGCCTGTAATTCATTGGCCCGCGCCAGCAACGCCATGACATGAAAAGGTTCGATCGCGCGACTGCGGGCACTGTAGGACTGAGCCATTGGCCTTCCTTCAACGGGGAAAAGAACCGATTCTACCCAAGCGCAGGAACGAGCGAGAACCTAAAGCGGTCAGAGGCCATAAGACCCCGGCCACAAACGACTCAAGCGAGTGCCCAAGGTTTGACTAAAATCATTAATTGAGCAGGTCTCCACCCCCACCAGACAGCGCTTTGCCACCATCTGCGAGCGCCTCAGGCCGCAACCTCGACATCCGGGAGTAGCGCGCTCTGATTTGATCTGGTAAGTTCGCCCGCTTGCAGCCGCAGGGCCGGCAGGTGTCGGTGATGGAGCAATCCTGCGCAGATGGATTACAAGAGTAGAGGCGGTCTATTTCATGTCCACCCAAGCAAAGCAACAGGCAACCCCGTCGATCAGCGGCTTCGAACCCTACAAAGAAGTGAAGGGCGAGGAGTACATGGGCAAGCCCATGCGCGCGCACTTCACCAAGGTCCTGAACAAGTGGAAACAGGACTTGATGCAGGAAGTCGACCGTACGGTTGATCACATGAAGGACGAAGCAGCCAACTTCCCGGACCCGGCCGACCGTGCCAGCCAGGAAGAAGAGTTCGCCCTCGAACTGCGGGCCCGCGATCGTGAGCGCAAGTTGATCAAAAAGATCGACAAGACGCTGCAATTGATCGAAGACGAAGAATATGGCTGGTGCGAGTCCTGCGGCGTCGAGATCGGCGTCAAGCGTCTGGAAGCCCGCCCTACCGCCGACATGTGCGTTGACTGCAAGACCCTGGCGGAAATCAAGGAAAAGCAAGTCGGCAAATAATTGCGACTTGAACGAAGAACGGAGCGTGCGAACGCTCCGTTTTTGTTTCTGATGTTTTTTTGGCTTTAAATGCATTCATGACCGCCATCACCTCCCCCACCTACATCGGGCGCTTCGCCCCTACGCCCAGTGGCCATTTGCATTTCGGTTCGCTGGTCGCCGCATTGGCTTCGTACCTCGACGCGCGCTCAGTGGGCGGCCGCTGGCTGATGCGCATGGAAGACCTTGACCCGCCCCGTGAAGAACCCGGCGCCCAAGCCGCGATCCTCAAGGCGCTGGAAAGCTATGGTTTCGAGTGGGATGGCGAAATGGTTCGCCAAAGCGACCGCCATGATGCCTACGCTGAAGTACTCAATCGCCTGTTCAATCACGGCTTGGCTTACGCGTGCACGTGCTCGCGCAAGCAACTGGAGCCGTATCACGGCATTTATCCGGGACTCTGCCGCAATGCCGGGCACGGCACCGAAGACGCCGCCATCCGCGTGCGCGTCCCCGAACTGGACTACCACTTCATCGACCGCGTGCAGGGTGAATTCCATCAACACCTGGGCCGGGATGTCGGTGATTTCGTGATTCGCCGCCGCGACGGGCTCTACGCCTATCAACTGGCGGTGGTGCTGGACGATGCCTGGCAAGGCATCACCGACATCGTGCGCGGCGCCGACCTGATCGATTCCACGCCACGCCAGCTCTACTTGCAGGAGCTGCTTGGCCTGCGGCAACCGCGTTACTTGCACATCCCGCTGATTACGCAGCCCGATGGCAACAAACTCGGCAAGTCCTACCGTTCGCCACCGCTGACCGAAGATCAGGCCACGCCTTTGCTGCTGCGGGCCTTGCGTGCGCTGGGACAAAATCCCGGCACCGAACTGGCTTACGCCACGCCACGGGAAGTGCTGGATTGGGGCATCGCCCACTGGGACGCCCTGCTGATCCCGCGCGCACTCAGCCTGCCCGAGGCGCAGCTACAGTGATCGTGCTTGCAGTGGCGCGCCCATCCGTTACCATCGCCGCACGTTTTCGGGCACCCGCATAAAAAAGAGAGGCCGGGATGTACATCTATCGCTTGGTCCTGCTCCTGGTAGTGGGGATTTATCTGTTTTCCCCGGCCATCATGGATTGGTGGATCGACGCCACTGGCGCCTGGTATCGCCCTTATCTGCTCTGGCTGATTCTGATCGTCGTGACCTTCATCCTGCAGAGCCAAAAAGATGCCGATGAGCTTTAGCCTGACCCAGATGATCCTGATCAGCGCCGCGTACCTGGCGGTGCTGTTCGGTGTGGCCTGGATCAGTGAACGGGGCATGATCCCCCGGGCGATCATTCGCCACCCGCTCACCTACACCCTGTCGCTGGGCGTCTATGCCAGTGCCTGGGCGTTTTATGGCACCGTGGGCCTGGCGTATCAGTACGGTTATGGCTTCCTGTCCAGCTACCTCGGTGTGTCCGGCGCTTTCCTGCTGGCACCGGTGTTGCTGTATCCGATCCTGAAGATCACCCGCACTTATCAGCTGTCGTCCCTGGCCGACCTGTTCGCGTTTCGCTTCCGCAGCACCTGGGCCGGTGCGCTGACCACGATTTTCATGCTGATCGGTGTGTTGCCGCTTCTGGCCCTGCAGATTCAGGCGGTGGCCGATTCCATCGGCATCCTCACCCGCGAGCCGGTGCAGCATCGCGTGGCCCTGAGTTTCTGCGCCCTGATCACGCTGTTCACGATTTTCTTCGGCTCCCGGCACATCGCTACCCGCGAGAAGCATGAAGGGCTGGTGTTCGCGATTGCCTTCGAGTCGGTCATCAAGTTGATCGCCCTCGGCGGCGTCGGACTCTATGCGTTGTATGGCGTATTCGACGGCCCGCAACAGCTGGAACTGTGGCTGCTGCAAAACCAGACCGCCCTCGCCGCCCTGCACACGCCATTGCAGGAAGGCCCATGGCGCACGCTGCTGTTGGTGTTCTTCGCCTCGGCGATCGTGATGCCGCACATGTACCACATGACCTTCACCGAAAACCTCAATCCGCGCTCGCTGGTCAGTGCGAGCTGGGGTCTGCCGCTGTTCCTGTTGCTGATGAGTCTGGCGGTGCCGCTGATTCTCTGGGCCGGCCTGAAACTCGGCGCCACCACCAACCCGGAATATTTCACGCTGGGCATCGGCATCGCCGCCAACAGCAAGGCTTTGGCGTTGCTGGCGTATGTCGGCGGATTGTCCGCTGCCAGCGGCCTGATCATCGTAACCACCCTCGCTCTGTCAGGCATGGCACTCAACCACTTGGTGTTGCCGCTGTATCAGCCTCCGGCGGAAGGCAACATTTACCGCTGGCTGAAATGGACACGCCGGGCGCTGATCGTCGCAATCATCATGGCCGGCTACGGTTTCTACCTGTTGCTGGGCGCCGAGCAGGACCTGGCCAACCTCGGCATCGTCGCGTTTGTGGCCACGCTGCAGTTCCTGCCGGGCGTGCTGTCGGTTCTGTACTGGCCGACCGCCAACCGCCGCGGCTTCATCGCCGGCTTGCTGGCGGGGATTCTGGTGTGGCTGGTGACCATGTTGCTGCCGCTGGTCGGCAATCTGCAAGGCTTCTACATTCCGCTGTTGAACATGATCTACGTGCTGGACGACACCAGTTGGCACATGGCCGCGATCGCCTCGCTGGCCGCCAACGTACTGATGTTCACCCTGATCTCGCTGTTCACCAACGCCAGCACCGAAGAGGCCAGCGCCGCCGAAGCCTGCGCCGTGGACAATGTGCGTCGCCCGCAGCGCCGCGAACTGCATGCCGCCTCGCCGCAGGAATTCGCCACGCAACTGGCCAAACCGTTGGGGGCAAAAGCAGCGCAGAAAGAAGTCGAACAAGCCCTGCGCGACCTTTACCTGCCTTTCGACGAGCGCCGACCGTATGCCTTGCGCCGCTTGCGGGACCGCATCGAAGCCAACCTCTCTGGCCTGATGGGCCCGAGCGTGGCACAAGACATGGTCGAGACGTTCCTGCCCTATAAGGCCGGTGGCGAAAACTATGTCACCGAAGACATCCACTTCATCGAAAGCCGCCTCGAGGACTACCACTCGCGCCTGACCGGCCTGGCTGCTGAACTCGATGCGCTGCGCCGCTATCACCGCCAGACCCTGCAAGAGTTGCCGATGGGCGTTTGCTCACTGGCCAAGGATCAGGAAATCCTCATGTGGAACAAAGCCATGGAGGAGCTGACCGGGATCGCCGCGCAGCGTGTGGTCGGTTCGCGCCTGAGCACCATCGCCGATCCTTGGAAAGAACTGCTGCAAGGCTTCATCAACGTTCCGGACGAACACTTGCACAAGCAGCACCTGGCCCTCGACGGCCAGACCCGCTGGCTGAACCTGCACAAAGCGGCCATCGACGAACCGCTCGCGCCGGGCAACAGTGGCCTGGTGTTGCTGGTGGAAGACCTGACCGAAACGCAGATGCTCGAAGACAAACTGGTGCACTCCGAGCGTCTGGCCAGCATTGGTCGACTGGCTGCCGGCGTGGCCCATGAAATCGGTAACCCGATCACCGGCATCGCCTGTCTCGCGCAGAACCTGCGCGAAGAGCGCGAGGAGGACGGCGAGCTCAAGGAAATCAGCGGACAGATCCTCGAACAGACCAAACGCGTGTCGCGCATCGTGCAATCGCTGATGAGCTTTGCCCATGCCGGCAGCCACCAGCACAGCGACGAGCCCGTCTGTCTGGCTGAGGTCGCTCAGGACGCCATCGGCCTGCTGGCCCTGAACCGACGCAATTTCGAAGTGCAGTTCTACAACC
>RCUP01001771.1_pt1 | contig 12582 bp, 13 predicted proteins | sample 2166341 | NCBI WGS metagenome assembly RCUP01 (sample SAMN09932325, study PRJNA488358) | compost metagenome | isolation source: compost soil in succinonitrile-enriched | place: Germany: Experimental Botanical Garden | reverse complement strand
GTACAGATTATTGTATTCTGCTAATAAGCCGGTTTAAGGAAGAGCTTCAGCACACGGATGATAAATGGGAAGCTATCATAGCTACATACCGCACTGCAGGGAAAACGGTGTTCTTCTCAGGCCTTGCTGTACTTGTTGGTTTTTCGGCAATTGGTTTGTCGAAATTTATCCTTTACAAATCAGCTGTAGCCGTAGCGGTTGGGGTTGCTGTCATGCTGCTTGCCCTCCTTACGGTGGTGCCGTTCTTTATGGCGGTTCTGGGTACCAAGATTTTTTGGCCAGCAAAAGGCTCGCTTGAGCACAAGGAGAACAAATTCTGGGGAGCTTTTGGTTCTTTCTCTCTTAAGCGTCCTTGGGCGGCGATCCTGCTAGTAGCTATATTCACCGTACCTTTCCTGCTCACATACAGCGGTAAGGTATCTTTTAACAGCATGGAGGAAATTGGAAGTAACTACGAATCAGTCAAAGCTTTTAACATCATTTCTGATAGTTTTGAGCCGGGTGAATCCCTGCCTACTTCGATTGTGATTAAGAATAATGAACGTATGGACTCTGCAGAGTATATGGCTCTGGCTGAGAAGATTAGCCGGGAGGTTAAGTCGGTTGACGGGGTTGCAAGTGTGCGCGGATTAAGCCGTCCAACCGGTGATGAAGTGAAGGATTTCAAGCTGACTGAGCAAGTGAAAACAGTCGGTGAGGGGCTTGGTAAAGGAAACGAAGGGTTGAATACGATCCAAGATGGTCTTACTAAAGCGAGTAATTCGTTAAGTGAGAATGAGCCGAAGCTTAAACAAGCCGCCGATAGCACAGGTAAGCTTGCTGAAGGCACGGCGAAGCTTAAAGACGGAATCTCCCAGCTGAGTAACGGTTTATCTGCTATCGAGAAGGGAATACGAAGCGGTTCTTCTGGCGCTGGACAGCTTAAGCAGGGGCTGCAGCAGGCCAAGAAAAGTGCTCAGCAGCTCGCCGCTGCCCAGCAGCAGCTTCTAAAGTCTTACCAGCAAATTGGCCAGGGGCTTGGCTCAATTAGTGGAGGGCTCTCAGGTGTTAACGAACAATTAAACGGGGCTGCACAAGGGCTTAACGGCCTTAACGGGAAATTTAGCAGCTTGGAGAGCAAATATCCAGAGCTTACGAAAGACCCGGATTATTTGACCATTCGCGGTACGGTTACAGAGACAGGTAAGGGCATGACTCAGATGGCCGCAGGGCTCAAGCAGCTGCAAACGGCTCTTGATCAAGCCACAGGCGGCTTGAAGCAAGCGAATGAGGGCTTTGCCAAAGTGGCTGGGGGTCAGGCTGCACTTGCCGGCGGATTTGATCAACTGATTAATGGGATTTCCCAGCTTGAATCCGGTCTGAATCAAGCGGCTTCAGGTCAAGGTCAGATTATTGGTAAAATCCCCTCTGTAGTTAGCGGGCTCTCTCAAATTGAGAACGGCCAGAAGCAGGTACAAAGCGGATTCACACAATTCTCGGGACAGATTTCCAAGCTTACGGACGGACTTAGTCAAAGTGCGAATGGGATTGCCAAAGTATCCGGCGGGATTGATACAGCGAAGGACTATCTGAATCAAGTCGGGGGCGCAGATAACGGGCTTAGCGGCTTCTATGTTCCAGATGAGGCCTTGAACAACAAGGATATCACTCAATTGTTCGATACCTACCTGTCTCCAGATCGCAAGATTATGACCTTGGATGTTGTCTTCTCTGAGAATCCATATGGTACAAAAGCGATCAATCAGGTTGATCAGGTAAAGGCCGCTGTGGATCGTGCGATTCAGGGCACGAAGCTAGCCAAGGCCGAGATCGGCTTCGGTGGGGTATCGAGTACATTTAACGATTTGAGATCCATCTCTAATGAAGACTACACGCGTACAGTAATATTAATGCTGGCGGGTATATTCATTATTCTGGTTCTCCTGCTTCGCTCGATAATTATGCCGATCTATCTAATTGCTTCACTGGTATTAACGTTCTATACTTCTCTGGGAGTTACAGAACTTATCTTCGTGAAGATCCTGGGCATGTCCGGCATCAGCTGGGCAACTCCATTCTTTGGTTTCGTTATTCTGGTGGCGCTGGGTATAGATTATAGTATCTTCCTGATGGACCGGTTCAATGAGAATAAAGCGTGGAATGTTGGAGATGCCATTCTTCATGCCATGAAAAATATGGGGACTGTCATTCTGTCCGCTGCTGTCATTCTGGGCGGAACTTTTGCCTCCATGTTCCCTTCAGGGGTCATGTCTATGATGCAAATTGCTACCGTGGTGTTGACCGGTCTTGCCCTGTATTCCTTGGTCATTCTTCCGTTCTTTATTCCGGTTATGGTGAAGATGTTCGGAAGTGCCAACTGGTGGCCTCTTTCCAGCAGGGAAGAAGCGGGCAGTGTTAATTCATCAAAGGTTGAAAATATTAGTTAAAATAAGTAGCACCAAAAAAACCACCGTCCTTTAAAAAAGGACGGTGGTTTTTTTGGTGTGTACTACGGGAATTAGAGATCGTGAGTTTCTTACATAATCCATATAACATGGCAAACTGAAATCACATGGTCAACTTGTATGTCATATTTTCTTAGGCTTAGCCTTTTTCAGATAGTCAGAAGTAGTACTTTTGACACTTATATGTAAGGTTATATTACACAAACAATGAGATTTAGCACAAAATTCATCTTTTTTTCATAAATTGATGTCATGTATGTTGACATTATTGTAAAAGGTGATGTATATTTTCTGTAACAAATATTTCACGGATACAAATTAACGTCTGTAGGTGTTGGATCTATTGCTTCCTCTAATTGAAAGGAGTTTTGCTCATGCATACCCCAGCGCGGAAGAGATTGGTTATGATCGGCAACGGAATGGCCGGTATTAGGTTTTTGGAGCACTTATTGAAGTTATCACCGGATACTTATGAAATAACAATATTTGGTGCTGAGCCGCACCCTAACTATAACCGGATTATGTTATCCACTGTCTTGGCAGGTGGAACAGATATAAGTGAAATTGTGCTGAATGATTGGAGCTGGTATGAAGACAACGGGATCAAGCTTTATGCGGGTCACCTGGTTCAGCATATTGATATCAAATCTCGAAGAGTGATCTCCAATCAGGGGATTGTTGCAGATTATGATGTGCTTGTCTTGGCGACAGGCTCCTCCCCGTATATGCTTCCAATCCCAGGTGCCGCTAAGGAAGGGGTTATCGGATTTCGGGACATCAAAGATTGCGAGACGATGTTTGATGTCTCACGCAAATATAAGAAAGCGGCTGTTATTGGCGGAGGACTGCTAGGTCTGGAAGCAGCCAGAGGACTACTGAATCTGGGGATGGATGTGACGGTTATTCATATCCATGGAGAGCTTATGGACCGGCAGCTGGATTCTCCGGCTTCGCGGATGCTGAAGAGGGAACTCCAGAATCAGGGTATGAAGTTCCTGATGAACAAGCAGACCGAGTATATCGGGGGACGCAAGCGGGTTACCCATCTTACTTTCACAGACGATACTCTGCTTGAAACCGATCTAGTGGTGATGGCTGTGGGTATTAGACCGAATATGGGTCTGGCTAAGGATGCGGGTATCCCTGTAGGACGCGGCATTCTGGTCAATGACTATATGTCCACACAGGTAGAAGGGATCTACGCGGTCGGAGAATGTGCGGAGCATCGGGGGATCTCGTACGGTCTGGTAGCACCTTTATATGAACAAGGGGCTGTGCTTGCCAAGCATTTGGCCGGTGTGCCAACCGAGGGGTATCACGGTTCTATGACTTCGACGAAGTTAAAAGTATCCGGCGTCAACGTTTTCTCAGCAGGAGAATTTAAGGGCTCAGATGATACAAGATCCATGTGTTACCAGGATGAAGTGGAAGGAATCTACAAAAAGATCGTGCTAAGAGGGGACCGGCTGGTTGGCTCCGTATTATTCGGGGATACCGGGGATGGCCCGATGCTCTTCTCTCTAATGAAGAGCGGAGAATCTGTTGCAGGGCGGGAGAAAGAATTACTGCTTGGGTACGCTCCTGGTAACAATCAGGCAGATCCCGCTCAGCGGCTGGCTGCAATGCCTGATGATGAGATTGTATGTGGATGCAACGGAGTGTCAAAAGCTGCGATCGCTGATGCTATTACGAATAAAGGATGTACATCGATTGGAGCTATTAAAGCCTGTACGAAGGCAACCGGGTCATGTGGAGGCTGCAAGCCTGTTGTAGAAGGGCTTCTCACTCTTTATGCCGGTGAACAAGCTTCCGTTAATGTTAAGGAAGGCATCTGCGGGTGCACGACGCTGGGACGCGACGAGATTACTGAGGCGATGAAGTCCATGGGACTTAAGAGTGTGAAGGAGACGATGAACGTTCTGGGCTGGGGAGAGCCGGAAGGCTGCTCCAAGTGCAGACCTGCTCTTAACTACTATTTGGGTATGTTGTGGCCGGATTCTTACGAAGATGAGCGGGAATCCCGGATTACGAACGAGCGTTACCACGCGAATATACAGAAAGACGGTACTTATTCTGTCGTACCCCGGATTTATGGCGGCGTAACTTCACCGTCTGAACTGAAAAAAATCGCTGAGGTGGCGGAGCGTTATGAGGTGCCTTTGGTTAAATTTACTGGGGGTCAGCGCCTGGATCTGCTTGGCGTGAAGAAAGAGGATCTCCCAGGTATGTGGGAGGACCTGGATATGGCCTCCGGGTACGCGTACGGGAAGACGCTTCGGACAGTCAAGACTTGTGTGGGTAATACCTTCTGCAGGTTCGGTACACAGGATGCGATGGCCATGGGGGTTAGGCTCGAGAAAGCCTATGAGAGAATAAGCACGCCTTCCAAGTTCAAGATGGCTGTATCTGGATGCCCAAGGAACTGTGCTGAAGCTACCATTAAAGATTTCGGAGTCGTGGCGATAGACGGGGGCTGGGAGCTTCATGTCGGAGGCAACGGGGGAGTGAAAGTACGGGCAACCGATCTGCTCTGTACGGTACGTACTGAAGATGAAGTCATGGAATGGTCAGGTGCTTTCCTCCAGTATTATAGAGAGAATGCTTCCTGGAATGAGCGGACGGCACATTGGGTAGAAAGAGTAGGTCTCTCCTCAATCAAAGAGGCGCTGGAGAAGCCGGAGGATCGGCAAGCGTTACTGGAACGTCTCGATATTGCGATTGCGCAGACCCGCGACCCTTGGAAGGAAATTATCAATAACCAAGAACTGCGCAAAAACTTTGAGCCGCTTGCAGTAACGAGTGTGATTCATCAGGGGGAGGGGTAGACAATGAGCAAACATTTAGTTGGACAGGTGAACGAAATTGACGTGAAAGGGTCTCGAAAAATCAGATTTGAGGAGACCGAGATTGCCGTGTTCAAGCTTTCTGACGGTGAAGTTGTAGCTGTTGAGAATCGCTGTCCCCACAAGGGTGGGTTGCTCTCTGAAGGAATGGTATGCGGCCATGCTGTTCATTGCCCGCTGCATGACTGGAAGATTGACCTGAAGACTGGCCTGGTCCAGGAACCGGATGATGGTTCCGTCAATACATTTAAGGTCGAAGTGAATCACAGCGGGGAAGTATTTCTTGAGATTTGAGGATAGGGGGATGGGCTTCGACGGAACGGCATGTGCCTTGTTAGCGGAGACCCGGCTTCTCCTCCAAGATTCATATAAGAGAACCAGCCATCAGCAAGCAGATTAGTCTGCCTGCTGATGGCTGGTTTTCTTTGTATTAAGGTATAGGTGTATAATATTGGAAGGTTATAATTTTTGCCGCTTGAACCAGCTTCTTAATGCCCATCTGCGTTCGTGACGCTTCTTGTACTTAGGCAGTGAACGGTAAATACTGATGGACTCAGTATAGGCCTTACGCGCCTCAGCTTTCCGGTTCAGGGATTGATATACATTGCCGAGCAAATAATAGGCTTCGCTGGAAGACGAGTGGATAAGACTGAACTTCTCGGCATAATATATAGACTTCTCTGCATTTCTGTTCTGATAGACGGCTGCCAGCTTGAGATATGGCTGTCCGTAACGAACACGTTCGTTAAGCTTCAGAGCATGAAGCATATGTACCTCGGCTTCTTCCACTTGGCCGAGTCCTAAAGCGGCTGTGCCGAGATCATCCCAATATTCCGCGGATTCTTCAGACGAAGGCTCCATTTCTTTTAACAAGGAATAGGCTTCGCTGTATTTCTTCCTCTCGAGCAGAAGTCTTGCAAGATCGCGTTTGGCTGAGATGTCATGATGATTAAGTGTGAGCTGCTGACGGAGTAAGGATATGCCCCTCATTCGTCGGATCGGTCTGGTCACACTCGGGAATACACCGACAAATTGCCGGTCAAGCACATAAATAATGGCCAGTAGAATGATAAGTGCCAGAAATGGGTTTCCAACAAGCCACCACAATGCTGAAAACAGGAGAAATTTAGACATCGGAACCTCCACAAAATTTGTAATTATTTCCGATTATATCACAAGCAGGGAGATCACTAGCAGATTAGTTCTAAGAGCCTTGGATATGGGTAAATCTATGTATATATTTAAATAGTAAAGAGAGGGATAGACGTATGTATAAATTAGTTCTTGTAAGACACGGAGAAAGTATATTTAACCTGGAGAATCGGTTCACCGGCTGGACGGATGTGGATCTGTCCGAGAAAGGAATTACGGAGGCGAAGGAAGCCGGGAAGCTGCTGAAGCAGGATGAATTTGTTTTTGATGTGGCGTTTACTTCATATCTAAAGCGGGCAATCAAGACCTTACATTACATACTGGATGAAATGGACTTGCTGTGGATTCCGGTCCATAAGACCTGGCAGCTTAATGAGCGGCATTATGGAGCTCTTCAAGGACTGAGCAAAGAAGCAACTGCCGTGAAGTATGGAGCGGATCAGGTCCATTTGTGGCGCAGAGGATATGACGTGCTGCCGCCCGCCCTTACCAAAGAAGATGATCGATACCCGCGAAATGATGTTAAATACCGGGATGTTCCGGATCAATTTATTCCACTGACCGAGAGTTTGAAAGAGACCATTGTCCGGGTTGAGGACTATTGGAACGAGATGATCATTCCACAGATTACCGCAGGCAAACGGGTTATTATTTCCGCGCATGGCAACAGTCTAAGAGCTCTGGTTAAATATTTGGATCATATGAGTGATGAAGAGGTTATTGATCTTAACATTCCTACGGGTACGCCTCTGGTATACACGCTGGATGAGAACTTCAGACCTATAGAGAAATATTATCTGGGCAGCGAAAGACGGACCGAGAAGAAGATTGAGAAAGTGGCTGATCCTGGAAAAATTATGGAATAAGGGTACAAGCCGATACGGCGTAGTCCTTTCTAGCATATGCTGTCTTAAGAGCTAAAAGGAGGGATCGTATGCAGACCAGAAGCGGGAACCATGCACAAGGTATTGATGTCTCCCACTGGCAGGGGTCCATTGATTGGCAGAAGGTGAGAGCCGCGGGTAAATCATTCGTGTTTATTAAAGCTACGGAGAGCAGCCGATATACGGATAATCATTTTTTTAGTTATTTGAAGGGAGCCAAATCGGCCGGGCTTCTGGTAGGAGCTTACCATTTCACCAGGGCAGCCAAACCTGCTGATGTGAAAGCGGAAGTGGATCATTTTCTTGAAGTGATTAATCAAGCTGGAGGACTGAGTGCCTTCGATCTGCCTTTTGTACTTGACGCAGAGACCAAGGAGGCGGGAACCCGGGCCAATGTGACTGCTACGGTGCGTTCCTGGGTTGATGAGTTCAAGCGGCGGACCGGCCAAACCCCGCTTCTCTACACGTATCCAAGCTTTATTGAAGGTTATCTGGATTCAAGCCTTGCAGATGTGCCGCTGTGGTACGCATATTACAGTAATGTGCCGCCAGTAAATAAGTCGGGATGGAAGTCTTGGGAATTCCTCCAGTATACGAGCGAAGGAAAGGTTCCAGGAATCAGCGGACAAGTCGATCTTAATGAGTATAAGGGAAGTGAGGCTGAGCTGATGGCTGTCTATAAGAAAGGAAATGACGGGTCGGAATCGCCTGGGAAAGCCCATGAAGTTCCAGCCTGGAAGGAATCCGGCAGACAGTGGCTGATCGACCATGCCGGAATCAGCAGCGATTGGAAAGCGGAAGATCCGGTTGATATTGGGACACTTGGGGCTATCCTTGCTAAGTTCTCCTCAAGAAACAAGGAGTCTTGATCTAAATAGAAAGCTGCCTGCAAAAGAGCCATGACCGATCGTTTGATCGGGTATATTGGCTTTTTTTATGGGCCAATGATACCCGAGTTATGTATGGTTTTGCCTTTATGCAAAAAAATTAGAAATTACCAATATTGTTGCGAATGTCCCTTGTTTAAGGCTGCCAACAACACTGTTTCTCTAGACCCACACCCTATCCTTTAGTTAAGATAGATTGACCGGCCAAGGTCCGGAGAATACTCACAAATCACTAACAAGGCGGTATGTTCAAGAATGCAAGCAGCAAACAAAACATTTATGGCAGTGTGGATAAGTCTGATCAGTAATTTGTTTTTGACAGGACTTAAAATTTTTGTTGGTTTCCTGTTCAAGAGCCAAGTTCTCATTGCAGACGGTATACATAACGCGGGAGATGTGGTAGCTTCTTTTGCTGCTCTCACCTCCACCCGGATATCGAAGAAGCCCGCAGATGAGGATCACCCTTATGGTCATGGTAAAGCAGAGGTGCTGGCTTCTGCAGTTGTAGCTATAATTCTGGCGCTTGCCGCAGTTCTTATGATAGTCAAGTCTATCGAAGCTTTCTTCTCTCCTGCTGAGGAAGCAAGCCTCATTGCTTTGTCCGCTGCGGTTATTTCTTTGATATGGAAGCAAGTGCTGTACGTGTATTGTGTCCGGGTAGGCAGGACGGAGAACAGCAAAAGTCTGATGGCAACGGCCTATGATCATCTCGCGGATGTCTATGCCTCTGCAGCTGCTTGTGCGGGAATCGGTCTTGCGCTGCTTGGAGATTATTATGATATTCCTTTTACCAAATACGGAGATCCCATTGCCGGGCTGGTGGTATCTTACTTCGTGCTTAAGCTGGCCTATAATATGGGACGCGAATCTGTAGATATTTTGATGGAAAAGAATATTTCCCAGGATCAGTTAGATCAAATTAATCAGATTGTGAACCGGGTTGAATATGTGAAGCGGATTGACCGGATTCGGGCAAGAGAATTGGGGAATTATATTATTGTTGATGTAAGGGTAAGTATTCCGAGTGAGATGACGGTACAGCAGGGCCATGATGTAAGTAAGGAGATCCGGAATTCGATTAAAAGCGAGGTGAGTTACGTAGAAGAGGTTATGGTTCATATTAATCCTTGGTATCAAGGGGACACAAGTGAGGAAAAGTAGAGAAAGGCCATACAGGAACCGATAATAAAGAGGACAATGATTGCGGCAAAGAGAATTAGGATTCTTTCAAATGAGTCTAATCTTTTCACAGATAATCACTCCTCATTTAAATGTTAACTAATTATACAATAATATCCATGCATTCGGGAAGATCCTACTAAAAATACTTTTATATTTTCATATTTTGTATTCATAAAGTACTAGAACTTTCCTCTGCACTTCCCTATAATTTAGTTATAAAGTAAAGGGTGGTGCAGGTATTTGTTGTCTTCTTATGTTTATATTGGCTTGGGGATTGTTGACGCCCTCGCCATGTTTGCTCTAATGATCTCCCTTTACAGGCTTCCCCTCTGGTCACACCGCTACAAAGTGGCTGGTTTTGTTGTATTTATAGCCCTCTTTTCGTTCGTGATGAGGCTCTTGATTGAAATCCCTGAACTTGATCTTCCGATTCAGTATTTATTCTTCTTGATCTTTATCAAATATGTTTATAGACTTAAATTCAGTCATTCCGCATTTGTTGCTGGAGCTGGGGTTACGGCCTACACTGTTTTGCAGCTTACGATTTACTATATTTATCATTTGGTAGGCATGCTCTATCAGAGTGATCTGTCAAAGACTGACGGTAATGCATACCTGATCCAGATCAGTTCCATTCTAACTGCTTATGGGATCGCTATATTCCTTAAATCGTTTCACCTGGGCTTCTCTTTTATCCAGATTCCACAAGAAGGGCGCCCTTCTCCTCAGAAAGACCAGACATCATTGTTCATTGCCTCAATCCTTTCTACTGTAAGTATTTTCCTTATTAGCTTTTTTCTGTACACCGTGGATTCTCTGGGCCTAATCATCATGGCATTCTCAACCTTCAGTATTTCCTATTTTCTCTCTCAAAGGAGCGATTATGAAGGGGTTAGAAGCATTGTCGAAGCATCTCTCCAGCAGGATAAAGCAAAGTGATCCCGAGGGGCCAGTTAGCCTCGAAATTCTGGAGTATGAGCTGGGGATACGACTGAACTTCATCGCCACGGTACTGCTTACCGTTCTGGCTGGATGGATAACCGGAGATTTAAGGGACGTTTCACTTGCCATGTTCTCCTTTCTGGTGGTAAGAAGGTTCTCTGGCGGTGTTCATATGAAGTCACTAACACTTTGTGCTGTAGTATCCGCTACCATTTTTGTTAGTATTTCGTTCATATCATTAGAGCATGATCAAATACGGTTACTCACACTTCTATCCGCAGCAGTATTTTTGATATACTCTCCTAACATTCTTGAGGAATTGAATCCTTCACCGCTTACACCTTACATGAAAATCATCTCATTAACTCTGGTGCTCTCTAACTTAATATTCCAGTCCTCAGCAATAGCACTTGCTTGTGCTGTACAAGCTTTTCTTATACTGCCTTTCTGGAAGGGAGGTGAACCAAGATGAAGCAGCAATTAGCCCGCAGTATCTCTATGTTTTTGTATAAAAGTGCGAAGAGATCTTCCGTATCTACAAAGAGTTTTATTGGAGCTAAGTCGCTCCCTAAAGAACTAAAAGAAATTAAGTCCAAGTAATGATTCCGCTTCAAGACAGCTTAGATCTTCCAGAGAAGCTTTGGAACCACTTAGTCAGTCAGGGAATTTACTATATAAAATAGTTAAGAAAGCCCATGTGCTCACATGGGCTTTCTTTAGGCTTGAAAAAGGAACAAGTGTTCCTATATAATTCAAGTTAAATGACGAAAAGGAGGACTTCCGTATGCTCCCAGACTTCGAGCGTAAGCTGCTGCGGATTCTGTATAATTTCTCTTTGAAGTACCGGCGTATACCGGATGTTCGGGACATTCAGCGCCTGACGGGTAGACACCGTACTGAGGATGTTAAGAGAGGGCTCCTTCGGCTTGAGGAGGAGAAGTACATTGTATGGGAGAACCGGGATGAAGTTGGAACAATACGGATTCTGGAGGGCTGGGACCGCGAACATTCCGAAGTCTCCCGGGAAAGCAAAGACGGAAGTACAGAGTATTGGACGAAATATTAGATCACTTGAACGATCAATTTGCTGACAAATGGGTATAGTGTCCAATCCTTCAAGCTGCCTCCCGAATACAATGCAAATGTATCTTAAATAAAGAGGAGGTTTTCGCAAATGAGTGAAGTAAGAGGCGGCGGCTACGGTGGTGGCGGAGTTTTTACATCGACAGGCGCAATCCTGGTTCTGTTCATTCTGCTGGTTATTATCTCCCGTTCTATCCTTTACTAAGGATGATTGAATCCAAGTGATTTGACGCAAATCCCCGTCAGGCGTGGTATGCCTGGCGGGGATTTTGTGTTGGGCGTTTTTAGTTTGAGGAAGATCTGGCCCGATTGTGTAATAGGGTATGGAGCTGTAAAAAATGAAAAAAGAAGCTGTATGGACAGCTTCACTAAGTATTTAATTATATTAAGGGTTTATTAATGCCGATGACCTTTTTTGAGTCTGTCTAATTTTTTGTTGATCACATTTAACTTTGTATTGATTTGATTAAGACTTTTGCTTAACCGTATCAGGCCTTCGCCTAAAGCTTTGTCTTTGACATGTCTAAAATCCTTTCGAGCCCCTTTTGAATGCTTTCTGTATTTGTGTGATGCTTTGTGAAAAGAATGATCCATATGTCTGATCTCCCTTCAATGATTTGTAATTGTACAATGTAATAGATGCTCTTGGCTGTGGAATCGTATGGACGAAAACCACCCCGAAAAAAATATTTTAAAAGTTCGTATAATCAACTTTGAATGGACTAGTTATTGATACTAGATGTTTGAGGGTTTAGTTAGTAATCAGCATATACGGCTAGTTCCTTTTCCACCCCTGTCACATATGAATACATTAGAGGTGGACATGAATGACAAGTATGGAGGAAACTTTAATAAACTCCGGCCAAGTTAAATTCTTGTTTATCCATCCGTATCAAAAAAAGGGAGGGGATCCTGAGCATTTAGAAGGGAAACCGCACTTCGATAACAGCATGAAGGGAGGAAGAGAAAATGTTTCTCTATGTATACTACATTCTTCTAGGCATGCCGCTATATTGGCTCATTCTCCCAACTAAAACCGTAAAAGCCGCACCACTAAAACTAGCGCCTTCATCTGACGTTCTCCCCTTGGGAGGTGAGCCGCAATAATGACGGACTATCAGCAGTGGCTCACATTCGGAGTTTTTGTATGCACCATTATTCTTCT
>RCUP01001766.1_pt1 | contig 12603 bp, 11 predicted proteins | sample 2166341 | NCBI WGS metagenome assembly RCUP01 (sample SAMN09932325, study PRJNA488358) | compost metagenome | isolation source: compost soil in succinonitrile-enriched | place: Germany: Experimental Botanical Garden | reverse complement strand
GAATAGTCTTTTTCATAGAATAGTTAGTTACTCTATATCAAGTATAACTATTTATTTTTGATTTTTTCGCACTTTTTTGATAATCAGGAAGATTCCGAAATGGAGAGCAAACAGAACTCCGAATGCGATTCCCTCAACAGCTAACCTGGTTGGTTTCTGAGAATGATCGCTATTAAAAAGAATTCCCCAAAGAATCTTTGAAATCCAGAGAAAACTAAGAATACTGCAAATGATGAGCGAAAGATTTCGTTTGCTAGCCAGGAACAATAAGGAAAGAGAATAAGCCGCAAAACCGCTGATTCCGATTATCTGAAGAATAAGACTTTTAAAAGGCAAGGGCCAATGCATGATGAACTTGAATAAAAATCCGACCATGAATACTGAAACCCAGATGAGTGCAATTCCCCAACGGAATTCAAGTGTTTTTTTCTTGTGAGTACTAATCTGATCTAGTAATTCTTCCATGATGTGTTTTTGTTCGTTGTTAGCGTTGATGGTTTATTCAACAATAGTTCTGAAAGTGAGGTTAACCCGTGGTTTTTTGCTCAACTTGGTTGGAGGTAAGCGGTGCAGCCAATGAGTTTGTGTGGTTCCTTTCATGACGAGCAAACTTCCGTGTTCAAGGATCAATTCCACTTTTTCCACGGTTTGTTTGTGCTTGAAAGCAAATTTTCGTTCACTTCCGAAACTGAGAGAACCGATTGCTCCGTTTTTCAATAAATCTCTTTCCCCGTCACTGTGCCAGGCCATTCCTTCACTGCCATCGTGATATAAATTCAACAAGCAGGAATTAAACGTTTCTCCGGTTTTTTCTTCGATTGCTGATTTCAATTCCAACAATTCTTTGGTCCAGGGGAGAGCGTGTTTGGTTGTATTGGAATAAGTGTATTCGAAGGGTTTTTCGCCGTACCAGGCTACTTTTCGCTTGGTAATGATTCGTTTTCCGAAAATTACAGCTTCGTCATTCCTCCATTCAATGCTGTTTAACAACGTTTCCAGGAAAAAATCAGCTTGTTGTTTGGTGAAAATAACACTGTAATAATTCACAATCCCGTCTTTTGGAAGCAGGTTTGTTGAAGCATTAAATGAGTTTCCGAAAAGATCCATGACACTGTGAAACCTTGTTTTTCGCGAAGATACGAAATACAAAAAGCGAATATGGAAAAATCCATATTCGCTTTTAGATGAATCAAAGGATTCGTTATTGGAAGGAGTAAGTCTCTGTCAAAAATTGCTTCAAAGAAGTTGGTTTTCTTCCTAAAAGTTCTTCCAAATGTGTGTTTGGAATGTCGAAATCACCGTCTTTTGTTGCCGTTGCGAATCCGACCGTAAATCCGATCAGATGTTCTGGAACTCCGGCTTCAGCCAATGCTTTTGAAAAATCTGCTGCCGGAACATCGTTGTAAGGAACTGTTTTTCCTGAAATCTCACTCAACAAGTTAGCAACATCCTGGTAGGAATAGCTTTCCGTATTGGAGATTTCATAGGTTTTATTTTCATGATCTTCGCTAGCCAAAACATTCGCTGCTGCTTCTGCAATGTCTTTTCTCACTGCGTATGGAACTTTTCCGTTTCCTGCCGGAAGGTTGATTCCTGTTTCCAGAACTTGTTCTCCCACAAACATCGGAATCACATCTGCATACAAATTGTCCCGAAGGAACGTATACGTCAAACCGGAATCCAAAATGTGTTTTTCCGTTTCGAAATGATCTCCCATGAATTGATTCAATGCCGATTTTTCAATATTCTGTATGGAAGCACCGGTGTAAATGATGTGTTTTACTCCTGCTTCTTTTGCTGAATCCACAACTCTTTTGTGCTGTCCCAAACGATCATTGAAATCATTGGAAGAAATCAAAAACACTTTGTCGATTCCTGTAAAAGCGGCTATTAACGAGTTTTTATCGTGATAATCTCCGATTCGTACATCGACACCTTTCTCTTTCAAATCGGACACTTTCGTTTCATCGCGTACTAAGATTGCCACTTCACTAGCGGGAACTTTCGTCAGTAAAAAATCCGTTGTCGCTCTTCCTAAATTTCCTGTTGCACCTGTTATTAATATCATGTTGTTTCGTTTTATTTGTTTGATGGTACAAAGCTATAAATAGCTACTATATAAAAAGTAGTAATATACTTTTGTATATCGATATACTTTAGTATACTTGCGTATGTTATTTTTGCAGTATGGAACAGAAAATCAGCTTTGAAGAAGCGAAAGCGTGCCCGATCCAATTCGTTTTGGCAATCAACGATACCTTGAATGTTATTTCGGGGAAATGGAAAATGCCCATTATTGCAACACTGTTTTTCGGAAAGAAACGATTTACGGAGATTCAGCGAAATATCAATAAAATCACTCCCAGAATGCTTTCCAAGGAATTGAAAGAACTGGAATTGAACGGAATTGTGACACGAACGGTTTATGATTCCATTCCGGTTGTAGTGGAATACGAATTAACAGAATCTGCCAAACAACTCAGCGATGTGATGGACAGTATGATTCACTGGGGAATCAATCATCGAAAAGGAATTATCCAGGAAAACAAGGCTGAGAAGATTGCCGTTTAACGACTATTTTCATCAGTAGGTTTGGTAAATGAAATCCATTCGGATTTACTATTTGCGGCATTTCCTGAGTTGTCCAAAAGCTCAAATTGAACCTCGTATTCGTCCTCATGACCAAAACCAAAAGCTCCGGAACACATTCCGTGACCGATGGAAACGCCTTGTCCGCTATGAACTAACAGGTAAGTGGTAGTTGTTCCGTTTTCCTTGCTTTTCACAGTAGTTCGAACAAAAACAGGGGAATCATCCGAAACGTTGAAACCAAATTCGACATGAATGGAAGGACCACAGCCGAAATGAGCGAGTGATTTGCTTTTTTCGGTTGGAAGATCGGTCAGTTTGGGAGAAGTCACATCGTCCGGAAGATTTACCAAATAGGAGATGGGATCGTATTTCTGAGTTTTTTGATTGTAGTTCCCGAAATATTCATGTTCTGGCAAATGATCAATGACCAACATGTATTCTTTCCCAAGAGTCAAGGACTTTTCAGGTTTCAAAAGAGCTTGTGTAATATAAAACTGCCCGGTATTGACTTCCGTCACTTCCAGTTTAATGATTTCAGTTCCTGATTTTAAGTAAATTGGAAATTCCTTGTTCAAACCCGCTATGATATGCTGACTTTGAGCATAACCTTCCAGTAAAAAGAGGTTGTTTGTCCGGATTTCCTTTTGAGACGGAAAAACATACAAGCCTGTTCCCGCGCAATCGGCAAAACTTTTAGAAGCAAACAGAACGAAAGCCAGAATTAGAAAATATGCAGATCTCATATTACTTTTTTCGTCCGTACATTTTCGAAGAGAAATGGTTCAATTTCGGAAGATGTCGGAAATGAAAACAGCAAATTCTACTACATTGATTATTTTTAAAACATGAAAACGACGATCATATTTTTGTTTTTCCCTTTGTTTCTGTTTGCTCAATGGGATAAGAATCAAACTCCGACTTACCCTGAACTGATCGATATTTACAAAAAACTGGACGCTGCGCATGCTGAAATTCAATTGTTTCAGATGGGGACTTCCGATACCGAATACCCGATTTATCTGGTGGTAATTAACGGAGCGCAGGATTCATTGAAAACCTTTGAGAAAGCAAGAACGAAAACAACTCTTTTGATCAATAATGCCATTCATGCCGGTGAACCGGATGGCGTAAATGCCTGTTTACTCTGGATTGATGAATGGATCAAAAAAGGAAAGAAAACAAGTGATTTGCCGCTTATAGCGATTATTCCTGCATACAATGTAGGAGGAATGCTCAACCGGTCTTCGACAAGCAGAGCCAATCAGGAAGGTCCTGCAGAATACGGTTTCAGAGGAAATGCACAAAACCTGGATTTGAATCGCGATTTCATCAAAATGGATTCACCGAATGCGAAGACTTTTGCTAAGATCTACCATGCGTTGGATCCGGATGTTTTTGTGGATACACATGTTTCGAATGGCGCGGATTATCAGTACACCTTGACTTTGATTCATTCCATGAAAGAGCGGATAGATCCGGACCTTAATCGTTTGATGGATCAGAAATACATTCCGTATCTGACGGAAACACTTAAGAAAAAAGGTTGGGATTGGTCGCCGTATGTAGAGACAATGGAAGAAACTCCGGAATCCGGTTTACAGGCCTTTAATGATCTGCCAAGATATGCTCAGGGTTACGGAACGTTGTTTCATGCATTGAGTATAACGATCGAAACGCACATGCTGAAACCATTTCCACAACGGGTTCAGGCAACGAAAGATTATCTGGATTTTTTGATCGGGTGGACTCACGGCGCTTCGCAAGGATTGGAATATGCGCGTTTGAATGCTATTAAGCGGGATGCCGGAAGAGCTTATTATCCGATCAATTACGAGTTGACTTCGAAGAAAGATTCGATCTTGTTTAAAGGATTTGCACACGAATACAAACCAAGTCTGGTGAGTGATGAAAAGCGCTTGTTTTATGACCGGACGAAACCGTTCACGAAATACATTCCTTATTACAAAACATTCCTGGCAAAAGATTCCGTGCGAATTCCAAACGGGTATTATGTTTCTGCCGAGGCGACTGAAATTATTGAGCGCTTGAAATTAAATGGAGTGGAAATGCAGGAAATAGCTGCCCGGACAGAAAAGGAGGTGAGTTCTCTCCGGATTCTCGCGTTTGAATCGGGTTCAAAACCCTATGAAGGACATTATCTGCACAGAGGAGTTGAAGTCAGCGAGCAGACAGAACGGGTTTCTTTACCAAAAGGAAGTGTTTGGATTCCGACAAATCAACCCAAACGAAACTTTATTGTATCCGTGCTCGAACCTGAAAGCGAAGATTCCTATTTTGCATGGAATTTCATGGATAGTTACGTTCAGGAGAAGGAATATTTTTCGGCATATGTTTTTGAAGATGCAGCAGCAAAGTTGCTGGAAGAAGATCCGAAACTGAAAGAACGGTTTTTGCTTAAAAAGAAAGAAGACGCAGAGTTCGCTAAAAATCCGCGGGCACAATTGTTTTTTATCTATCAAAACAGCCCGAATTTCGAAAGCAGAACGTTTAACAGACTCCCTGTTTTTAAGGTTTATTAGTTAGCATTGCAAGAGAATTGGAAAATTGTCCTGTAAATGTCGCAAAAACGTTGTAGTAAGACCTTTACTTTCGATTATCTTTACGGACCTATACGAATAATTATGAAAAGACTGATTCTCTCCGCATTCTTTGGGGTATTTGCAATGCTTTCCTTTGCTCAGGATACCACATGGGTGCAAACTTACACGTTTGACACGATTTCAACAAGAAGAGCCAACTTCCAATTCCCTGCAAGTTTGGACAGCAAACGCTTCGAAAAAGTATTGATGTACTACAAATTGAAGTGTTCTCCCTTAACAACATGGGATCAATACAATTGTGGTGAATGGGACTATTTGGCTTATACACGGATTTTTGACCATACCAATGTTTGGGATTCCGTGAAAGTAGAAGGGCCGAAGTTTAAAGTAAACACACAAGCACCGGTTTCATATGCCTATGCAAATCAGGTATATTTCGATCAACAATATCGTCTGGTTTCCAGAAGAGCGGTACAAACGGCGAATCTACATGCGATTTCCGGTTCTGCTGCATCCACTGTTGATTTCGTGAAATCGGGATCTAACGGTGCGAAGATGCAATGGATTGTTTCTGCTGCAGATCTTGCTGCGAATGGAGTTACTACCGGAAATATTCAAGGCTTGCAATTGATGTTCTCGCAAGGACTTTCCGAACTGGAAAATGTGACTATTAAAATCAAACACACTTCTTTGTCTGCTTTAACGTCTTGGGAAACGACAGGATTTAGTTCGGTTTTCAATGATGATGTGACGAATATTGTCAATGGATCAAACATGTTTCATTTCTCAGCACCGTTTTCTTACAATGGAGCGGACAACGTTATTATTGAAGTGACTTATGAAGATGCGCATGTTGCTGCAAGTACCAGTACACTTTCTATGCAGACACTCGGATCAAACAGTTCTTTGTTTTATAACAATGCAGGTGGCGTTTTGAGAGCCACAGGTTCCAATTTTGCAGATGTAAATCTGAGCAATGTGGATTTGGGTGCTGATGTAACAGTTGCATTCTGGGCAAAAGGAAATGGAAGTTTCGGAACCAATACATCTGTGTTGGAAGCGCTTGACTCATTAGGGAACAGAATCTTCAATATTCACATGCCGTGGTCCGACAATACGATTTATTTCGATGCGGGATCAGGTTCAGGTTACGACCGGATTTCGAAAGCTGTAGTAGCAACGGATATCGACAATGTTTGGCATCACTGGGCATTTGTAAAGAAATCGACTGCCGGACAAATGCTTATTTACAAGGATGGCGTTTTGTGGCATTCGGGAACAGGAAAAAATTTACCGGTAGGAAAAGTGGCTAAATTCCTATTGGGAGCAAATGCTTTCGAAGGTGGTTTCTACAAAGGAGATTTGGATGAATTCAGTGTTTGGTCAACAGCGATCAATGCTGCGGATATCACTTCCTGGATGAATAAGAAAATCACATCGACTCACCCGAATTACGCTGATCTTGAAGTGTATTATGATTTTGACGGAGAAAGAGCGTGTGTTGACCGATCAACTCACAATCGTTTGGCAATGGCATCAACTGCTAATATGGTTGTTCCTTCCAATACAAGTTTCCTTCCTGGAACAGTTTCTTCGACTGAAATTCCTGTTTTTTCATTGGATCAGGGAAGTTACAATGCAGCGACTTCAGATTCTGTATTGACAGCTTTGTTTCCTGCAGTTTCAGTAAAATTCAACTATGCAGCAAATGATAATAGTTTCGTGGTTTCTTCGAATCAAAAAACATACACACAGGGAACAATTGACACACTTGCTTCTTCCGGAGCAAACCTTGGTTCAGGACCAAGTGTAGTTGATGCAACTGAATTGAACGACACCATTTTTTACTATAAAGAACCATTCGAATTGGTCAATGATGTGGAAATTGGTCGTTACATTACACCTTACGGAATCGGATTTGATTTAGGACCACAAGGATTTACCTGGATTTATGATGTGACAGATTATCAGAAATACTTGCATGGAATGGTAGATTTGGCGGCGCATAATACACAGGAATTGGTCGATTTGAAGTTTGCTTTTGTGGAAGGAATTCCGGCAAGAGATGTACATGATATTCAACCGATCTGGCAAAACTGGACTTCCTATAACTATGCAGAAATGGCAAATGATGTCGTTTTGCAAGCGAAGCAAGTGATTCTTTCGGATACTTCTCAAAACTTTAAGATCCGAACACGTTTGACCGGACACGGACAAGTTGGAAACGGAGCATGTTGCGAATGGCAAGACAAACAACATAAAATCATTATCGATGGAGTAGAACGCTTCAGCTGGAGTATTTGGAGAGACGACTGTGGTAAGAACCCGAATACTGCTCAGGGTGGAACGTGGCCATATGCGCGTGAAGGCTGGTGTCCTGGAGATATGGTGAGAGAATTTGATCACGAATTGTCTTCTTATGTACAACCGGGAGATACGATTTCGGTAGATTATGATGTCAGCGATGTACCTTCAAATGATCAGGGCCAGGCGGGTGGAAACTTTGTTACGGCAATTGATCTGGTTTCATATTCAGCACCGAATTTTCAACATGATGCGTCTATTTTGGATATTTTGAATCCGAACAGTTACGAATATTATAGAAAATGGAATCCAACGTGTTCTAATCCGCGGGTTATTTTGCAAAACAACGGAGCTTTACCGCTTACGTCTTGTAAAATCCGAATCTGGGTTACTTATGGAAACTTCATCGATTATGTTTGGAGCGGAAATTTAGGATTCCTGCAAAAAGAAATTGTGGAAATTCCGATAACGGATCAAAACTTCTGGTTGGGAGCAAATCCTACAAACGGATTTTATGCCCGTGTCATTGAGATTGATGGTTCATCTTCATTGGATGAGTATCCAAACAACAATGAATTCAAAACAAAATACACAGCTCCTGAGGTTATCAACGGACCGTTCTTCGCTTGGTTTGTTACGAACAATAAGGCGAGTGAGAACAAATGGAGATTGGTAGACCAAAACGGAAACATTATTTTCCAGCGTACGGCTCTTACAAACTCTACAGATTACAAAGACACGTTCAATTTAGCTCCGGGTTGTTATTCCATTATTTTGGAAGACAGTGATGACGATGGTTTGGCTTTTTGGTATTCTTCACAAACAGAAGGAGAAACTTCAGGTTCATTCCGGATTCGTAAAGTAGGAGGAACGATTGTCGAAACATTCCCGGGAGATTTCGGATCGTATCACCGCTACAATTTCTCTGTCGGTTTTGCTTTAGGATTGGAAGAGAAAATACTTACAAATGAGTTGATGGTTTTCCCGAATCCGTCTTCGGATAAGATCCGAGTGGAATTAGTAGGAAATGTAGGGTCGAATGCTCAGGCTGAAATTATAGATATGAATGGACGAGTGGTAAAACGCCAGTCTGTAAATAACAACAATCAAAGTTACGGTGTGGATTTCCAAGTAAATGATCTGCAAAACGGATATTACCTGGTTCGAATCAGTGGAGATGAAGGCTCGGAAACTGTTCCGTTTGTCAAGCAATAGAAAATAAATGTCTGAATAAAAAGAAACGCGGTTTGTCACTAGATAAACCGCGTTTTTTGTTGGCTGAAATTCAATCCCGGAGAAGAGTATTCCGAATGATAAATTACTTTTTGTCAGCAAGTTTCATGAATTGGGATATGGTCATTGTTTTTCGTTTTTGCTTATCCTTTGTCGTTCTATTTTCATTGATTCTTTCGAAGTGTTGTTTTATTGAATCGGAGCTAAGTGTATAACTGCTTAGAAGTTCATACTTTTCATTTAAAAGAACCAATATAGCGTAGTCGAAAGGAGTATCGTAGTTTTTGTCCAGGAGAGAACCCGTCAAAGCTGAAAGAACGCCTTTAAACCGTCTTGTTTTTATTTGAACGCGTTTACCATCTTTGTCCAAAGCATCAAAACCTTCATTTATATCGTCGATCATCAATTTCAGATTGTGAGCTCTGCAAGCAAGAACTTCACCAACGATACTTGTTATGTTCAGTTGTTTTTTTGTCAATTGTTCGAAATCCAAAGAGGTTTTGATGGCATTATTCAATTTTTCGATCATCTCGTCTGAGATCGCAATTGGCGGAATATCCTTTTTCATTTATTGAAGGTTAATTAAGTTATGTCCTAAAATATAGACGACATAATAATTTTTCCCGCAGATACCGCAGATTTACGCAGAAGAAAATGCAAAATGTTTGAAGACGAAGATATTTGTCAACATACAAATACAATCTGAGGTACTACAAGTTAAAATCTGCGCTCCGACATAGTCGGAGTCTATATAATCTGCGTGACTTAAAAAAATACCTAACTCTAGGACAAGTTATTAATTTGATTACGAGTCGCTCCTGGGATTATTTCTCCAGTTCTAAAGTCAGGTCACTATATGATTTGTCAATAAGGTTTTTCTGAGTCAATTCAAAGAAGTTGAAATAGTAGTCACATTGCTCTTTTAATTCTTCCGAAGTAAATTCTTCTTTACTATCAATTGCTTCAACTTCTATAAATGTGCCCAGATCGTTAACAAGATCGAAGTGAAATTTCACATTGTTTAAAAAGTAGATTTTCCTTTTTTTGTCCACAATGATTTTTACTCCGAATTGTTTGGTCAATATCGCCTTCAAAGCAGTATCGGGAGTGTGTTGATACAAAATCACCTGTGATTCTTTTGAACCTGAAATATTTTCCCGATCATAATTGATCAGGGAATTTTCAATGTTTCCCTCTCTGAGCTTTAATCTGCCATGCTGAACATTGAAATAGGTGTCAATTTGGTGGTCTAAACCTTGAAATACGGGATTCAGGGTTAATAATTTGGCTTCATAGGTTTCAAATTCGTCCACTTTCGCTTTGAATTCAAAATTTCTGACATTCATATTGTCGTTTTTTAATTGGTTTAAAATGAAAGGTTTTGGAGGGTAAACACCCTGTAATGAAGGCTCGGAAATGGTTCCGTTTATCAAGCAGTAATAATGAATTGAAGTAAAAAAGATCGGGGTAAAAAAATTTTCACCTCAACCTTTTTTATTGAATAAACTTCTGAATTTCCTTGTAAAGGCGGTGAGTGGGCAATCCCATGACATTGGTATACGTCCCGTTCATCTGTTTTACAGCAACGTAACCGATCCATTCCTGAACTCCGTAAGAACCGGCTTTGTCGAATGGTTTGTATTGGTTGATGTAGAACGTGATTTCTTCTTCTGTCAATTGTTCAAATTGAACTTCTGTCCGGTCGGAAAAGGAAACCGTTTTAGCGCATGAGCCAATGAAAACGCCCGTTATAACGGTATGAGTCTGCCCGGAAAGTTTTAAAAGCATTTCTTTCGCATCTTCAAAGTCTACAGGTTTTCCTAGAATTTCGCCGTTTAAGATGACAACTGTATCTGCACAGATTACCGCTTCGTTTTCCTGTAAATCCGGGAGTAAAGCTTTTGCTTTCAATGCCGCTAAAAATTCGGGAACATCTTCCGGAGCAAGTGTGTCGGGATAGATTTCTTCTGTGTCTTTGATCCGGACTTCAAACTCAACTCCGATTCCAGCCAACAATTCTTTTCTTCTAGGCGACTGAGAGCCTAAAATCCATTTGATGCGATTCATATAAAATACCAGTAAAAGGGCATTGCGCAGCCAATTGCCATTAAGATTTTAAGTAAGAGGTCTGCTCGTCTCAGGTTCTTTTCCGCTTGCATACTCAACAGTCCGATAACGAACAATATTCCAACCGGAATGAGGAAAATAGGGGCAAAGGCGATCAAAAATTGAGTCTTATAGACGAAATATCCGTCGATTAAAAAAGGAACGGAAGTAAGCAACAGTAAAACCAAAAGAATACTGGCAATCACTTTGGTTTTTCGCTTTCCGAGAACAATCGGAAGTGTTTTTGCTCTTAAGACTAAATCTCCCTGCACATCTTCGATGTCTTTGATGATTTCACGAATCAGATTTAAAGTTCCGGCATAGAAGGCAAAAACCAATACCACGAAGGTGTTGAAATAAGATCCGAATGCCCAACCCGTATGAAGCGGAGTTTCAATTGTCCAGCTGCTATGAAGATCGATATGCTGACTTTGAATGAATTCCAGGAAGTGGATTCCGCAAAGAATCGGAACCAATGCCGTTAGTCCGGCAATCATTAAATTTCCGATCAGAAATCTGCGTTTGAAATACATGGAATAAAACCAAAGCATATTGATACTCAATAAATGAATAAAGACGTACCAAAATGTTTCATAACGCCAGCTTAAATAACAGGCAATTGCAAAAGCAACAAAGTTCATCATCCAATGTGAAACAATGGCCCAACGCGGTTTGATGAACTTCCCGATGATGACTTTATGCGGTTTGTTAATCTTATCGGCTTTTACATCAAAATAATCATTGATAATGTTTCCTGCGGCCGCAATCAATACGGTGGAAAAGACAAGCAGAAAAAAATCAAACGGCTCTGAATTTCCCCGGCTGCTATTCACCTGAATGCGTGGAATAAAATACATCCGCATTCCGTACATTGTTAAAGCAATGACGAGTAAATTTATGGGCCGTATGAGTCGGATGAAGTGCATAATGCAAAAGTTATTTCAGTCTTCAATCAGTTTTGGCTGATTTCTTATTTTACAATTTTGTATTCCGTTCTACGGTTTTCCTGATGAGCTTTCTCTTTTTCCTTCTCAGTAGCCATTTTCGCGATTGCTTCGTCAGAGTAAATCGGCATGGTTTCTCCATAACCTTTTGATGACAGACGAGTTACTTCAATTCCTTGCTGAATCAGATAGTCTTTCACTGATTTTGCACGTGCATCCGATAACTTTAAGTTTTCCGCAGCATCACCACGTGTATCGGTATGTCCGCCAATTTCAATTTTGATCGTTGGATTAGCCTTCAGGAAGTCGCGCAATTTATTTAATTCCACGAAAGATTCCGGACGCAAAGTTGCTTTTGCCAGATCAAAGAAGACATTCTTCAAGGCAACCGGATTTACTGTATTCGAAACTGAAACCATCGGAACATCCATGTGGAAAGATTCCTGATTGTCTGCAAGGGTCATATTGAAATTCTGTGAGAAGAACGTATAGCCAGGATAACTGACTGATAAGGCATATTCTTCATTGATAGGAAGAGAAACCGTAAACGATCCGGTTATCTGATCAGCTTCGGACTTAATGACTTCTTTTCCTGTTTTGATGTTAACCAATGAGAATTTCCCCGGAATCGGTTTTTTAGTAATGGCATCAAATACCAATCCATCGAAATAGACTGTTTTCACTGGTCTGAATTTCTCCGGCATGATGAAGTAATAAATGTCCAGATCTCCGAAACCACCTTCGCGATCCGAAGCAAAGAATGCGATTTCGCCGTCAGCACTTACTAGCAAAGAGTTCTCATCAGCAGAAGTATTGATCGGATATCCCAAATTTTCCGGTTTACCCCAAACTCCGTTTTCATC
>RCUP01001758.1_pt1 | contig 12623 bp, 9 predicted proteins | sample 2166341 | NCBI WGS metagenome assembly RCUP01 (sample SAMN09932325, study PRJNA488358) | compost metagenome | isolation source: compost soil in succinonitrile-enriched | place: Germany: Experimental Botanical Garden | reverse complement strand
CGTCCGTGGATGGCGATTCCTTGGCAAATGCCTATTATCACTATATGCGGGCAAAAAAGATCAAGGATCACGTCAAAAATAAATTGCACCTGAATGAAACCATTATCCAAATGGATTACCAGGAAAATTGGGAATTAATGGATTATCAGATGAGGTATTATTTATTAGATGATTTATTGGCAATGAAGCATAAGGATATTCGGATCAAGTATAAAGATCATCCGGAAATTCAATGGCAGAAACTTTTCTCGCAGCAGCGCAGATCCTGTGCAACAATCAATTTTGAAGCTGATCTACCTGCAAATACATCAGAAAATGTTCTGTCGGAAACAAATTTGAGAACGGCTTTAATTAATAAAGAGTGGGATTTGGCAAATAAGGCAATGGCAGTTCTGTACAAAAACAAAAAACTTCCGGAATTCATTTTTGAAATCCCGTTTTACGATATTCTTAAAGGAACACCTGAATTAACTCAAAATACGGCTGCATTGTTTACGTTATTGGCTAACCCAAATCGCCAGGAAGTAAATTTATTTTTAATGGCCTGTTTGCAACGAATTCCAACACTGACTAACGGGGCTCGCGAAAACTTGCTGATCCTGTATTCTCAGATTTCATTTAAAAAATTACAGATTTGGGATTTACCCGCACAACAACTTGCAAAAATTATTGAACCCAAAAAGATACTTGTCATGACTAACGGGCGTGAATTCAGTCCGGAATCAACAGTAAATATGCATCTGACGTTCATTAATTATTTTGGACAAATCAATGATTCAAAAAATATTGAAAAATCCTTTAATTACATTGATGGTTATTTTGGAAAGAAAGTTTTGAGTACAGAGGACAACTTGAAACTGGCTAAGTTCTATAATAATTGGAGCAGGTATGATTTGACGATTAATCGACTGAAACCTTTATTTGATGAAAAGAAATTGAATAAAGAAGGAATTTTCAATTTGGCTAAAACATGTATTTTCTATAAATCCGGAACCAATTGGAACTTCACCCTGGAAGTGGTTAAAGCTGCATCAGTGTTTTATAATGAATGGTGTGCCTTGTTAAAAGATGACTTTCAATTGTTGCGCGATGCTGACATAAAGAAATTGTACTGCAAAATTTGTAAATATTAGATAGCTTCAGGCGTTTTATCTTTATACTTTTGAATTTTTACATTTTGAATTTACATTATTATGGCTCTTATAAAATCATGTAGAGGAATCGAACCTCAATTCGGAGAAGATATTTATTTGGCAGAAAATGCTACCGTGGTCGGAGATGTGATCATGGGAGATCGTTGTTCTGTTTGGTTTAATGCAGTTGTTCGCGGAGATGTAAATTCCATCCGAATGGGAAATCAGGTAAATGTTCAGGACGGAGCGGTGATTCATTGTACGTATGAGAAAACCAAAACGACTTTGGGAAACAATGTGTCAATCGGACATAATGCTTTGGTACACGGTTGCACGGTTGAAGACAATGTACTGATCGGAATGGGAGCAATTGTGATGGATAATTGCTACATCGAATCCAATTGCATTATTGCTGCAGGAGCAGTTTTGCTTGAAAATACCCGGGTCGAATCGTGGAGTGTTTACGCCGGAATTCCAGCGAAGAAAGTAAAAACACTTTCTCCCGAATTGTTCAAAGGCGAGGTGCAGCGCATTGCAAATAATTATGTGATGTATTCCGGATGGTTTAAGTGATTCTACCCTCACGTCAGGTCGGGTGTTCCGATATTTTCAATTAAATAATTCCCGAAGCATTCTGCTCTCACGTCAGGTCGAGTGTCGCGATTTTTCAATCGGGATGTATCGAGACCACGTGAACAGAATATAGCCGCAACGACTTAAAAGATTAAAAGCATCCGCCTGAACGGATGCTTTTTGTTTGGATTGGGTTTTGATTTAGACTAGGTAATTCCGATCTTATTTTTGAGTTCTAAATGACCTGTTTTATAGTGTAATGTCAAAAAATCAAAAAAGTAAACACCAAAACTGATTTAAATCAGAAAATAGTTGAAATAAGTCTCATACTTTTGAAGACATGAAGGAGATCGAATCAAAAGCAGATGTAGAATTGCTGATAGATACATTCTACCAAAAGCTCGTTAAAGACGAAATGGTGTCGCATTTTTTTGCTCATTTGGATCTGAAAGAACATTTACCCAGAGTGGTGCAGTTCTGGAGTTTTATCTTATTGGATGAAGCCGGTTACAGTGAAAACATGATGATAAAACATGCGCGTTTAAACCTGGATGAAACATCCTTTGATCGTTGGCTAAAATTGTTCCACGAAACGGTAGATCAGTTTTTCACCGGGGAAAGAGCAGAACTTGCCAAACAACGTTCGACATTGATCGGTTGGACGATGAAAACGAAATTTTTGAAATAATTGAAGAAGGATTCATGTCATGTCGAGTTTTCGGCTGTGTTCTCGATATCCGCCGCGGCGGACACTCGAAAGTATCGAGACTGACATGACTCCGTTTAATTTTACTTCAACAGCGAAACATGCCCTGTCAGAATCTCTGCATTGGCATATGGAGCACAGGAAACGTAACGGATTACATAGCTGTAAATATCATTTTTACACGCAATTCCATTAAAGGTTCCATCCCAGTGTTCTTCGAAATCGGTTGATTGATATACCAATTCTCCCCAACGATTGTAGATTTTTAAATCCCAGTCTACCGGAGTTAATCCCAATTTAGGATAGAAGTCGTTGTTGTGCTCATTTCCGTCGGGAGTAAACGCATTGGGAACATAAACAATAAACGGTTCTATTGTGATGGTCCTGAAGCTCGTATCGCTGCATCCGAATTGATTGAAGACAATTTGACTAGGACGATGCATTCCGTCCGTAAAATACGTGTGTGAGGGGTTGGGAAGCGTACTCGCTGATCCTAACTCATCGAAGAAATAACTAATGTGTATGGCTCCTTGTGATAAATCGGTGAATTGCACCAGTGAATTACAAATGTCCATCTGACTTTTGTCAATCGTAAAATCCGAAAGTGGTCTGGGACGAACGGTAATCAAATCCTGTTGTAAGAGTTTAAAAGTATCAATACAGCCAATGGTAGAGAGAACAGTTAATTCCACAGAATAAGTTCCGGCACTCAGATAAACATGCAAGGGATTTTCAGCCGTGCTTGTCCCACCGTCACCAAAAGTCCAGAAATACAGTAGTGGCCCTTCGTGATGACTCAAATTAATGAATTGAGCAGGATATGGTTCACACTTTAATTCATTACTAATCGTAAATCCGACAGTAGGAACAGAGAAGATGAATACGTTTGAATTTGCCGTTTCAGAACAACCCAAAAAGCTTGCCGTTAAGGTGACAGGGAACAATCCTGAATCATCGTAAACAACATTGTTGACATTCAGAGTTGTGGCAGTTGACGGATTGGCATTGGGTCCGAAATTCCACGAATAAGCAGTTATTGAAGGTCCGGTGACATTCCCGACAAAATTAAAGCTGTTGTCTGTTACGCAGAGAGAATCGTTGTGAGTAAAAGAAACCTGTAACGGCTCGTAAATCGTAATGTTTTTGATCAAAGTATCCGCACAACCCGGTCCGCTGGTGGCGATTAAAGTAATGGGATAAGTTCCTTCAGCAGGAAAAGTGTAAGTTGGCGAAACAGCCGTACTGACATCGGTGTTGATTCCATTCACACCAAAATCCCAAAAATAATTGGTCGATCCCAGAGAGCTGTTTGCAAAGGTTTGTGTATAACCGATACACTCGTGATTGGTTTGAAAATCCAATTGAGGAACGGGCTTGTCGTAAAAGAAAACCGATTTCGTAATAGTATCTGCACAAACGCTGTATTTACCGATAAGTGTTACTACGTTGTTTTGAGAAGAACTGAAAGCAACATTTGCCACGTTTTGGGTAGTTGCTGTAGGAGGATTGGCGTTTGGCCCGAAATTCCAACTGAACTGTGTATTTGGAGGCCCGTTGATAATCTGTGCATGAAAATCAAGCGTATTATCAATGAAACAGGTAGAATCAACAAACGTGAAATTGACGTTAAACGGATTTTCGAGTACAAGGTCCATGTAAGTCGTATCCGTACAAGGCCATCCAGGATTGGCAACCAACATCACATGATACGTTCCGGGTTGCGGGAAGGTATAAGTTGGCTCGAAAGCAGCGCTGTTATCGGTTGTAATTCCCGGAACACCGAAATCCCAGTAATAACTGGTTGCTCCGAAACTTTGATTGTCAAAGGTAAAAGTCAGGCCCTGGCAGTAGGAAATGAATCCCGGGCTATTTTCCTGCTCCGTTACAACAGCCGAAAGCTGTACATTACAGTTTACTACCCGGAATAAGAAATCACGGGTAACAGAACTGATGATGACTCCGTTTCGCCACTCGTTTACACGAATTCCGACTACGTACAGTCCTAAATTATTTGCATCCACAAACAAATGACCTGTAACCGGATTAATGGTTGTTGTGGATCCTGGTCCCAAAGGAACTGCCTGACTGAATGCTCCGCCCCAGTTAACATTCGGGTAGGGAGGATTCGGAATAGGATTGGGAGCAGGAGTAAATGAATTTGCACCCGCATTCGGAGTCACTAATTCGTAAGATAAACTATCTCCGTCCGCATCTGTGGCACTGTGATCGAAGTTTAAGTCTTCGTTGTTACAAATCACCAAAGGCGGATAATTGATGAAGCGTGCAGAACTATTGATGTATTGATTGTCATCTATCGAAGGGACAAATGCCTCCAGGGTAAGTCCTGTATCGTCCGGGTTGATCAAATTGGTAATGTTTGGCCCTCTGCAGCATCTTTGGTAAGAAACAATGTAACCCCCAAAGGAAGGCGGAAGATTCAAAACGATGGTATAAATGGCTCTTTCAGTACAAATTCCTGTTGGTGCCGTAATGCATGGATTATTGAATACGATCGGAAGAACAGTACTTCCCGGAAAAGGAACGTTGTGATTGGAAACCCGGGTTCCGTTTGCGGTAAAAACACTTAAAGGTAGCGGAGAATCATAACCTGCACCGGATGAGGCACAGTCACGATAGATTGCGATGTAAAACCGATAATTATTACCGCCCAGATAATCATAATAAATTTCACCTCCCACAATATGAGAAGCCTGGGAAGGAAGAGCCCAAAGCAACAAGAAGAATAGAGTAAGGTTTCTTACCATAATTGGAGAAAAGTAATTTTAAAAGTCACCATTTTTTTTGGAATCTGCTAAATGTTAGACTTCTCATTGATTAAACGGTTTAATTTTCGATGTTAACGGATAAAATATTCAATAAGTTTCACGCTATTTGAAATATAGTTTCGAAATTGGTGACATGAATTTTAGACTTTGGTTGCTTTTTTTAGGAGTCAATTTTACACTTTTTGCTCAAAGAGGGTTGATTCAGTATTCCAAAGAAAACGGACTGATCTCGAATGAAATCAGAGATGTGGCTTACGACCAAAATGGGTTTATCTGGCTGGCTACGCCCAAAGGAATTGAGCGTTTTGACGGACAGCGATTTATTCACTTCAAACATGATCCGGTCGACTCTTTGGCAATTGCATCAAACGATATTCAAGGATTGATTTTTGATGGAAATCACACGATCTGGGTATTTACGTATAACAAAGGTCTCATCGGAATTCATACGGAAACCTTTGATGTATACAATTACAGTAAGCGCACCATTGCATCTTTCGGAAGCAACAGAATCAACGCACTGACTGTTCAAAAGAATCTTATTTGGTATACTTCCATAGAAGGTAAGTTGTATTCGTTTAATATCAAAAGCAAAAAAACGAGCAATTTTCCATTTCTGGATTTTGAAAAGGAAGCACCGGGGCTGAATGCGATACATCAGGATGAATTGGATCCGAATAAACTTTGGATCACCTCTTCAGACGGATTGTATCAGTTTTTGATCCGGGAAAAAAAATGGAAGTATTACAAGTTTAAAAAAGCAACGGATATCAATCCGACCGGAAATTTTGTTTATCGAAATGAAATGACCTGTTTGGTTCAGGATAGCAAAGGGAATTTGTTCATCGGATTGCGTCGTGGAGGAATGTTGTATTTTGATCAGTACCAGGGACTGTTTAAAGCCTTTCCGATTACCATTGATGAGTTGAAGTACCAGGCAATTTCCTCTATCGAATGGAGAGATTCGAGGTATTTGTATCTCTGCCTTTTGAACAAGGAAATTCTCTTGTTTGATACCAGTAAAAAAGAATATGTGCGTTACGAAGAGTCTGAAAGAAGTGCAGTGATGCCTTTTCGAATTACCAAATTCGGGTCGCAATTGGCTATTGCCAGTTCAAATGCGGGACTTTTTGTACACGATGAATCTCTGATTTATGGCACGAAGATCAAAACGGATTTACAGCTACGGAATGTGAGCTATTCATCGGATCGGAAACGTGCATATCAATTGGTTGGAAATACAACACAGGCGCTTAAACGAATTTATGGAGATGGCCCGGATCTGATTCCTTTAGATGGTTTGAAGGATGCAAAATGTCTTTATACCCTGAAGAATGGAAACATGCTGGCAGTAGGAGCAAATGGGGCTTTGTTGGTTGGAAATGATTACCGGATTGAGAAGAAAATGCTTCACTCCAATCATCAGTCGATTGATAAACGTCTTCAAAATTCATTGCTGGTTGGCGATTCGATCTTGTTTGTAGGAACATTGGATGCCAGTTTGATCCGCATTCGCCTGAGGGATTTCACCTCCGAAAAGATTTATGAACTCTCGAAGGAAACCAAATCGGATGAAACCAGAGAGTATTTTCCGCTGGCAATGGTTCGGGTAAAAGACGTAGTGTACTTTTCTGAAAATGAGCAGTTGTATCAATATTCCATGAAATCGGGGAGAGTGGAAAAGATCCGCTTGTTTAATCACGAAAATACAGATCAGATCATTTGTCTGGCTGAGGAAGATGAGAAAAAACTGTGGATTGGAACCCGCGCTAGTGGTGTTTGGAGTTACGGACTGAAAGATAAAAAACTGGTGAATGAGTTCACGTCGTTTAATGGTCTGCAAAACGATGAGGTAAATCAGTTGATTCTAGACGGTAAAAAAAGACTTTGGGTACTGAATCCGTCTTGCGTAGCAATTGTGAATACGACTTTAAGAAAAGTCCGGAGTCTTGAAAAACGAAACGGAATCCACGATATTTTCGGGATCTATATTTCGCCTGATTCAATCTATTTTTTACAGCGAAATTCCTACATCGTCAGCGCAGTAAACGACAAATTGCCGATCCGGAAGGTGGCAACGCCGTATATTTTGCAGATCAAGGAAATGAACGGAGTAAGCCGGTTTTCGACCAACAAATTCAAATATGATTATTTCGAAAACAACCTGGTCTTCGAATTTGGAGTAAAAGACTTCTCGAACGCTGAAAATAATCTGGTCAGTTATCGGATGATAGGACTGAATTCTCAATGGATTAATGGAAATCAGAAAAATGAAGCCTTGTATCACAACCTTCCGAGCGGGAAATATGTTTTTCAGGTTCAGGTGGTAGAAGGAGAAGAATCCCGGATTACTTCTTACTCATTTAAGATTACGAGACCGTTTTGGAGACGTTGGTGGTTCATAACGCTTTCATCCTTCTTCATTGCTTTTGGAATTTGGTATTTCATGCGTTCCAGAATCAAACGGATTCAAAGTACCGAGCAAATGAAAGCGGAATTTAGCCTTCAAATTAACGAATTGGAATCAAAAGCACTCAGAGCTCAGATGAATCCGCACTTTTTGTTCAACAGTCTGAATTCAATCCGCTTGTTTATTCTGAAGAACGAGGTAGATAGCGCTGCGGATTACATTGCCAAGTTTTCGAAGTTGCTGCGGATGATTTTGAATTATTCCCGTCAGGATATGATCACCGTTTACGATGAAATTCAATCGCTGAAATTGTATCTGGAATTTGAACGTCTGCGTTTTGATCAGGACTTTGATTTTGATTTGCAGATTGACGGGCAGGAGGTACTTGATTGCCAGATTCCGCCTATGATTATTCAACCGTTTATTGAAAATGCGATCTGGCACGGTTTGATGCCCAGAACCGAAGATGGCGGAAAAATCCGCGTTTCGTTCCAAAAACAGCAAAGCGGACTTTATGTGATGGTTCAGGACAATGGAATCGGAAGGGAAAAGGCGAAAGAAAACAACCGGAAACGTTCCCTGAAAGAAGGAAGTGTTGGTTTGCAGATCACCAAGGATCGTTTGCGCTCACTCACTTTGCGGACGAAACGCCTGAATGAATTTGAAATAGAAGATTTAATTGACGAAAATGGTCGGGCAATCGGAACTTTAGTTACCTTGTACTTTGAAACATCAAACTAGATTATGAAATTACGTGCAATTATTGTTGATGATGAAAGGCACAGTTTAGAAACTACTGCTATTTTGATTCGGAAATTCTGTCCGGATGTGGAGGTTATTGCCGAATTACAAAACCCGATTGACGCGGTTGAAACGATCAATAGAGAAGAACCCGATTTATTATTTCTCGATATTTCAATGCCTAAAATGAATGGCTTTGAGTTGCTGAACGTCCTGACTTACAAAGACGCGGAGGTTATTTTTACTACTGCTTACGATGAATACGCATTGGAAGGATTTAAGCAGGGAGCGGTTCATTACTTGGTTAAACCCATTGATGCCGAAGACCTGGTAGAAAGTGTTCAGCGTGTAAAGAAAAAACGTTCTGAAGGAAAAGCTGCAGGAATAAACGGAATGGGGTTAAAACCTAAAATTCCGATCTCATCTTTGAATGGAGTGGAGTTGATCGAAGTGGATCAGATTATTCGCTGCGAATCAGATGGTAATTATACGACGATTGTTTTACAACAACGAAAAATCACGGTTTCTAAAACACTGAAAGAAATTGAAAAACAGTTGATTGATTTTCCGTTTTTCTTCCGTTTGCACAATTCGCATTTGGTGAATCTGAATCAGGTGGTGAAATATATTCGCGGTGAAGGAGGATCGGTTATTTTGACAAACCAGGAGGAAATAGGCGTGTCCAGAAGTAAAAAAATGGAACTGCTGGAAGTGTTGGGAATCAATTAACCGGGGAGTTTACACACTGAAATCTAAAATCCACGCGTTTTGGAAAGTTACTTGCTTGCCTTTAGTTATCTTTAGCAGGTAAAACGAACTTATGAAAGCATTTCTACTTTTTATTGTAATCTGCTGTACGACAGCTATTTCGTTTGGTCAGGAGGCACTGATTCAATCTGTTGGAAAAACAGCGAAGGAAAAGGCAAATGCCCAGGATTTCAATACGACCAGAAACAATAAGGAAAGAGGAAATCTTCGGGACGAAAAATCCAAATCTTCAAAAGAATCAGAAGGCGCTCCGGCACCTGCACCTGGAGCTGTTCAAACAGAAACACCTGAGGAACCAATCGGAGATTATCAGGCTTCGTATACTTTTTCAAGTAGTGTGACCTACAAAATGGAGAACCTGAAAAAGGCGAGCGAAACACAGTTAGTTAATTACAGTTTCGGGGATCAGGTGCTTAAGATGGAACCTGCAAATCAGGAAATGTCTACCATTGTGGATTCAAAGAATGGCGTGATGATCATGCTCAATCACAAAGAAAAAACAGCTACTGTGATGTCGACCAAAATGATGGAAATGGCAATGAAGCAGCAGGCGGCGAATCAAAGTTCGGATAAACCGGCGCCGAAAATCACTAAAACCGGCAGAACCAAACTAATTCTGGGCTACAAATGCGAGGAAGTTATTATTGAATCGGAAATAAAGATCGAAGTTTGGGTGACAACAGAAACCGGAATAGATGTGAGTAATGTGTTTGCCAATATGGCAAAAACCACCATGTCTCAAATTCCCGGAGAAGCTTTTTCCGGAGGTGTTTTGATGGAAATGACATCGTTTGATTCTGAAGGAAAAGCAGAAGCCCATATGTTGATGACTGCATTGTCTAAGGAAACCAAAACAGTCAATATCGGAGCTTACAAGATCACTAAGCTATAGGAAATCCGTTCGGATCAGGATAAATGTATGTGTATCCCAAATCCAGGGAATGCTTGTTTGAAATAATCCGTTCTGTTTTTTGTTTTTCTTCAAATATGGGAGGATCGATTCCCAGTTTACGGGCCATTTCCGTATAATACGGGCCTTTCAACGGATGTTCACTTGAGCAGGCGTTAATGGTTTCATTCCAAATTTTGTGTTCAATGACATACTCAATCAAACCGATTGCATCTTCCTGATGGATCAAATTTAAACGTTCCTGAGTCTGGTAGATTTTACCTGATTTAACCATGGCGGTTACCGGATATCTTTTCGGACCAACCAAACCACCAAGTCGAATAATCGTCAGGCGTTCGCGAAGCATTGAGCTAAGAGCCAGTTCGGCATATCCAATTGCATTGTTTTTTATGGATCCTGCCGGGTAATTCTCTTCGGTGAAAATACCATCCCGTTTAGGATAAATTCCGGAAGATCCCAATAGAATCACTTTGCAGGAAGCAGGAATCAGATCTAGCACTCTGACACAGTCTTTCGCATACGTTTTTTCATCCGCTTTCGAAGGTGTAAAAGCCAGAATGAGGACTTCCAAATCAAAAAAGTAACTGCTGTCACTGAAGCGTTTTTGCTGCGGATCGAATAGGACATGCGAAAAACGTTCGTGAGACAAACTCACAGAACGTGATCGCGTTGTTCCAATGACCTGATAGTCTTTGCTTAGTAATGATTTAGCAAGTGGAAGTCCAAGCCATCCCAATCCAATGATTCCGAGCTTCATACTTGAAAGGTACGGCAATATTTCGGGTTTTACTCATTAATCCAGGTGTTTTTTATCGTGTGCCGAACCAAATAATAGACACCGTCTTTCCAGTAAAAGAAGCAAACACAGTTGTTAATTCCGTCGATAATCATTTCGTACTCGTTTCCAGCATCACTCTTAACTGTCATCGTGTATTTGACTTCTTCTTCATTATAATCATACTTGGTAATGAAATAATCCGAAGAGATATTTGCTGTAGTGTGATGAAAAGTAGTCAGCTCCTTGTTGAATTCAAAAAGAGTTCCATTCTCATCCGTTGACGATACATCCCATTGAGAGGTCTCGTTGTTCCAGATAGCATCCTGACGAAAATTCGTAGAGATATTCAATTGAGCAAAAGAAATAATAGAGGTAAAAAGAAGGCTGAGGATCAAAAGTAACTTTTTCATAGTGTAACAATTTAGTTAAACAAAGTAAGGAAAGAAATCTACACTTCACAATAGTGCATTTGTCGTATTATACCCATTTCGAGTGGTTTGTTTATACGAATGTATAACCGGGGTATTAATGGAGTAATTATCAATAATCTAATTCGTATAAATTATCAGGGTTTTGGGTTTTCTCTTATGAATCATTAAGTCAATTATAATTGATTTGTGAAAAACCGGTAACCCATTATTATTCAAAAAATGACCTCAATCAGCTTTCTTAGCCCCTTTTATACCTAATTTTGGACTACAAAAATCGACTATGTTTTCAAAAGCTTTTATACGATTAAACTGGATTACCCTGGTGTTTATCTTTTTGGTGATTATTGCGGGAAGTGTTGTCCGGACATCCGGAAGCGGAATGGGGTGCCCGGATTGGCCTAAGTGTTTCGGAACCTGGGTTCCACCAACTTCGGAAGCACAACTGCCTAAGGATTACCGGGAAGTATACGGGGAAAAACGGGTAAAGAAAGTAGAGAAGTTTGCAAAGTTTCTGACAGCACTTGGCATGAAGGAAACAGCCGACAAAATTAAAAACGATCCGAGAACCTATCAGGAAGAGCCTTTTAATGCGCAAAAAACCTGGACGGAATATGGAAATCGCCTGGTGGGATTTTTAGCAGGAAACGGAGTTTTGATCATATTTTTATGGGGTTTCTGGAAATACAGAAAGGACAAACGATTTGTCTGGCTTTCCTTGTTTAACTTAATTGCAATCGGTTTGAACGGTTGGTTCGGATCAATCGTTGTGGCAACCAATCTGGTTCCATGGGTGATTACCGTTCACATGTTTCTGGCACTTTTGGTGGTTTGTCTGCAACTCATGATGCTTCGGAGAATCAGTCCTGCAAGTCAAAAAACATTGAACCTGCCGGTAGCCATGAAATGGTTGATCGGAATCATTCTTGTTATTACAGCTTACCAAATGTTCCTGGGAACTCAGGTCCGCGAATACATTGACGAATTGACGATGAAGGGATTGGGAAGAGAATCCTGGACAAGTCAGTTTGGCTGGACTTTCTTTATTCACCGTTCGTTTTCATGGGCTGTTTTAGTTCTGATGGTTTTATTGGTATTCCTGAATTACAAAACAGACAAAGTCAAATCGGTTTACTGGGCTTTCGGCATATTAGTACTGGAATTACTCGGAGGAGTTTTGTTGGCTTACGCAGATATGCCCGGATTCGTACAAGTGTCTCATTTATTGTGCGCTATCATCCTTTTCGGAATTTTGTTCATGCAGTTCATCCGCTTAAAACCGTTATCCAAAGGTCTTTCAAAAGGAAGTATCCGCGGATAATTTTCTGTGCTTTCTTGTGATTTTCGATTTGAAATTCGATAGAAATACTATATTTGCACGCATCAATAT
>RCUP01001751.1_pt1 | contig 12639 bp, 10 predicted proteins | sample 2166341 | NCBI WGS metagenome assembly RCUP01 (sample SAMN09932325, study PRJNA488358) | compost metagenome | isolation source: compost soil in succinonitrile-enriched | place: Germany: Experimental Botanical Garden | reverse complement strand
AATATGTCGTGCTTTTTTATTCTTTTTCAAAAATTCAAGCGCATCTTCCAACGATTCGGTTCCCGTTACCAAAGGCATCAGGGAAATAATATCCGAAGGAATTGAAAGCTGCGGATTGTCGAACTGAGCGCACCATTGAATGGAACGCAATGTTTCAGGATCTACCTGAGCCATTTCCTGAATGATCAATTCATTTGACAACCAAAAAACCGGGAATGGAAATGTTGAAATTGTTGCAGAAAGTTCCACAACAGCAGGTTTGTACCACGTAAATACATCCATGCCCCACAATTTACCCAAAGGTCTGAGGGACATTTTCTCAGCGGCCTCAAGCGATTCTTTCCGCGCCTGAAGCAGTTGAGTTTGCTGATCAACTTTTTTAATTTCCATGACTAAAATCTAAAGTGAACGAACGGCCTCTTTAAATTGATTTCCTCTGTCTTCGTAATTTTCAAACAGGTCAAAACTCGCACATGCAGGAGACAACAATACCGTTTCTTCTTTTTTAGCCAGGCGGTATCCGTAAGCAACAGCTTCCATTGCAGAGCTTGCTTCCACGATTGTTTCCACATGACCGGAAAAAGTATCGATGATTTTTTGGTTGTCTTTTCCAAGGCAGATAATTGCTTTCACCTTTTCCTTAACCAACTCCAACAACTCGGAATAGTCATTTCCTTTATCCACACCACCAACAATCCAAACTGTTGGCTGCTCCATGCTTTCCAATGCAAACCACGTTGAGTTTACATTCGTTGCTTTGGAATCGTTGATAAATTCAATGCCACACACCTTGGCTACAAACTCCAAACGGTGCTCCACATTTACGAAGTCGGACAGGCTTTCGCGCACGATTTCCTTGCGAATATCAAGGATTCTTCCTGATAGCCCTGAAGCTAAGGAATTCTGGGTATTGTGCTTACCCTTTAATGCTAGATCGTGTATAGACATAGTGAATTGATTGTTAAAGTTTATGATGAGTTGTTTGTTTGCTACATATGCTCCTTCTTCAAAAACCTGAGTCAGTGAAAAAGGAAGTTTTTTTGCCGGAATGGAGCGTTTCTCCATTTCAGCGAGTATTGTTTGATCATCCGCATTGTAGATGAAATAATCAGCTTCAGTTTGGTTGTTCAGGATACGGAACTTTGAGTTAACATACAATTGCATGTCGTACTCATAGCGATCCAAATGATCCGGAGTGATATTCATCAGAACAGCAATTTCCGCTTTGAAATCTTCCATGTCATCAAGCTGAAAAGAACTCAATTCCAATACATAAATCTCGTTATCTTCTAATGCCACTTGTTTTGCAAAGCTGTATCCGACATTTCCCGCCAAGCCGACGTTCAATCCTGCTTTTTTAAGCATGTGGTGGATCATCATCGTCGTTGTCGTTTTCCCGTTACTTCCGGTAATACACACTTTTTTCGCCGTGGTGAAATATCCTGCGAATTCAATCTCTGAGACTACCTTAATGCCTTTCTCGCGAATCGCTTTCATCACAGGTGCTTTTTCAGGAATTCCAGGCGACTTGATTACCAAATCTGCTTCCAGAATGCGATCCATGCTGTGCTTTCCTTCTTCCCATTCCAGCTGGTATTGATTCAACTCAGCCTGAAATGATTCTTTGATACTTCCGAAATCAGAAACAAACACCTTTGCCTCCTTCACTTTTGCAAGAATCGCAGCACCGACACCACTTTCGCCAGCGCCCAAAACAACCACTATTTTGTTTTGAATGTTCATTAACGCAGTTTCAGAGTTACAATAGATACAACAGCCAAAAGAATCGCAACGATCCAGAAGCGGGAAACAATCTTCGCTTCATGCAATCCTTTTTTCTGATAATGATGGTGGAGCGGAGCCATTCTAAAAATCCGGCGTCCTTCTCCAAATCGTTTTTTCGTGTATTTGAAATAACCAACCTGCATGATCACAGATAAATTCTCAATCAGGAAGATTCCGCACAAAACCGGGATTAATAATTCCTTACGAATGGAAATCGCGAACACTGCAATGATTCCTCCCAAAGCCAAACTTCCGGTATCACCCATGAAAACCTGCGCCGGATAACTATTGTACCACAGGAATCCGATACACGCTCCCACAAAAGCGGCAATGAAAATCACCAGTTCTTCTGCATACGGAACATACATCACATTCAAATAATCCGCGAAATGAACATTGGAAGTTACATAAGCCAGTACCGCCAATGCAATTCCGGCAATGGCACTCGTTCCCGTGGCCAGTCCGTCCAATCCATCCGTCATGTTTGCTCCGTTCGAAACGGCTATTACCACAATGATTACAAACGGAATAAACAAAGCCCAACCGTAAGATTTATCGATATCTCCGATCAACCAGTTATAATTGAACTCATTGTTTTTCACAAACGGAATCGTCGTTGTCATATCACGTGTCACGATCCACTTGGAAGGAATCGTATCTACCACATCTTTTGAATGCTGATGTGTTACGAAAGACTCTCCCGACTGCAATTGGTAATTCGCTGCCACACGCTTGTGAACCTGAACATCCGGGTGGAAATACAAAATCGAACCAACGATAATTCCCACACCGATCTGACCAACGACCTTGAACTTCCCTTTCAGACCTTCCTTGTTCTTTTTGAACACTTTGATGTAATCATCTATAAATCCGATCGCACCCAGCCAAACCGTTGCTACCAACATCGTAAATACGTACACGTTGTGCAATTTTGCGAATAGAAGGGTCGGAATTAAAATCGCGGAAAGAATGATCAATCCTCCCATTGTTGGTGTTCCCGCTTTTTCCAATTGTCCTGTCAAACCCAGGTCGCGGACAGTTTCCCCGATTTGCTGACGACGCAATAAATTAATGAGACGTTTCCCGAAAATGATGGACACGATCAAAGAAGTAATCAATGCCATCGCAGCACGGAAAGAGATGTAATGAAACACCCCGGCTCCCGGAAAATCTAATTGTTCTAAATAATTAAAGAGATATGTTAACATAACTTTTTAGTATTTGATTTGTGCTCGTTTTGTTCATGGTTCGTCACGATTCCGATAGCTATCGGAACACGAATTTTTTGCTCGCTTAATCCCAATCCCGAAGAATCGGGATAGGCTAAACTCGCTAAATGATCTATTTTATATGTTTGGTCTCCACTCATTACTTTTTGAGTTTAGTGAAGTAATTCTTTACTACCTCGAAATCATCAAAAGCGTGTTTCACTCCATTGATTTCCTGATATTTTTCATGTCCTTTTCCTGCAATCAGAATGATATCTTTCGGCTGCGCCAACGACACAGCCGTTTTAATGGCCTGGTCTCTGTCCAAAATGGAAAGAACCTTCATACTTTGGTGTGCTCCGACCCCGGCTTCCATTTGCTTTAAAATTTCCGCAGGATCTTCTGTTCGAGGGTTATCTGAAGTCAAAATGACCTTATCACTTAATTCGCAAGCAATTCGTGCCATTTCGGGTCTTTTTAACGCATCGCGATCGCCACCGCAACCCACAACCGTGATCACCTGTTCGTTTCGCGTACGAATATTTTCAATCGTCTTCAATACGTTTTCCAACGCATCCGGCGTGTGCGCATAATCCACAATCGCAGTAATATCAGATATGCTTTTGGTGAACTGGAAACGCCCGTCAACGGACTCTAATCGGCTCAAAACAGTCAGAACTTCCGTTGAATCGGAACCAAGCAATTGGCTGATCCCGTAAATCGTTGCAATGTTGTATGCATTGAAATCACCGATCAAACGCGTCCAAAGTTCGATTCCATTAACCGTCAGAAGCAAACCGTTGAAGCTGTTTTCCAATACCTTCACTTTGAAATCAGCATGTGTTTTCAACCCGAAAGTGGAAACCTTTGCCTTCGTATTCTGAACCATCACCATTCCGTTCTTATCATCGGCATTAACCAGAGCAAACGCTTCTTTCGACAAACCATCAAAAAACGCCTTTTTAGCTTCGATGTATGCTTTGAACGTTCCGTGATAATCCAAATGGTCGTGCGTAATATTTGTAAACGCCCCACCTTTGAAAACCAATCCTGCAATCCGGTTTTGATTCACCGAATGAGAACTCACTTCCATAAAGCAATACGAACAACCTTGAATTACCATGTCTGCCAGCAATCCATTCAAAGCAATCGGATCCGGAGTTGTATGTGTAGAAGGAATTGCTTCTTTTCCGATCAGATTTACCACCGTTGAGATCAATCCCACTTTGTACCCCAATCCGGTATACAAATCGTGCAAAAGTGTGGTAGTGGTTGTTTTTCCGTTCGTTCCGGTAACTCCCACCAACTGCAAAGACTGCGAAGGATAATCGTAAAACGCATGCGCCAGTTCTCCCAAAGCTTTCGAAGTATCCGGAACAAGTAACACAGTTACGTTCGCCGGAACGTCCACACTTTTCTCAAGTACCAAAGCCGTACATCCTTGTGCCAGTACCTGAGGAATGAAATCGTGTGCATCTACTTTCGTCCCTTTCACAGCAATGAAAAGCGTTCCTGCAAGAGCCTTGCGGGAATCTGAAACAAGCGCAGAAACGTTCACTTCAGCTGGACCGATCCACTGAGTAACTTTCGTTGCTTTTGCTATTTCATGTAAGGTTTTCATTCCAATATCAATTCTATTAATCCTCCTGCGACTACTGGTGAGCCAGCAGGAATTGTTTGTTTTACTACTCTTCCGTTTCCACGGATATACACATGCATTCCCAATCGCTCGACGAGATAAACCGCATCTTTTGCAGTCAATCCCATCACACTCGGAACAGTTGTCGATGAAATTTTTCGGGGAACAATCGAAATATGCGAACCGGATGAACGAACGTGCGACCATTCACTGTAAGCATCTAATTGATACGGCAAATGCAAGCGCTTCAAAACTGTCAGCAAATCCGTGATGTTTCCATCTTTGATCGAAGGAGCTTCTTTAACCCGGTTTTTCTCCTCATTAATTGCTTTGTGGTAACTCAATGAATTGGAGTAAACCTTGTTTGCAATCGCAGAGAATACCGTTCCAGAAACCGTTGCTCCGTAAATATCTTTGGAAGGCGCCGCAACTACCACGATACAAGAATAAAGCGGTTCATCTGCCGGAAAATAACCAACGAATGAAGCCTGATACGTCTTGTTTCCTTCTTCTCCGTAACGCCCGTCAGCATTCTGAACCACTGCCGTTCCCGTTTTTCCGGCAATATCAAACAGAGCTGATTTCAAAGCACTTCCTGTTCCGCGTTTCACAACTCCTTTCAAACATTCCTGTAAAGAGCGCAACGTTTTATCGGAACAAATTTTCGGACGAAGAACAATCGGTTTAAACGTCTTCACAATGCGTTGTCCTCTGCGAATGTGCTCCACGAATTGAGGTCGAACCAGCGTTCCGTTATTCGCCACTGCATTGTAAAAAGCCAAAGTCTGCAAAGGCGTTTGCTGCACCTCATAACCGATCGCCATCCACGGAAGAGAAATTCCCGACCACTGTTTGGTTCCCGGTGCGTACAAGGTTGGTTTCGGTTCACCCTGAAGATCAATCCCCAATGAATCGCCGATTCCGAACGAACGCAAACGATCGATAAACAACTGAGGTTCTTTCCGGTATGCATTGTGAATCACACGCGCAATGACATTGGAAGAAAGTTCGAATGCCCTGCGAATCGTGATCTTTCCGTAACCGTACGGATTGGAATCTTTTAATTTCAAATCGTAGAACTGATATTCACCAACTGCGTTCACCGTATCGTCCAGACTGATCTTTTGGTCTTCCAAAGCCGCCATCAAAACAGCAAGCTTAAAGGTCGAACCCGGAACTTCTTTCGTACCGATGGCGTGGTTGTACAATTCGTAGTACTCACCATCAGAAGCCATCTGTAAATTCGAAACTGCTCGAACAAAGCCCGTTTTCACATCCATTACGATCACACAACCGCTTTTCGCTCCCTGATTCTTCAACTGTCGGTACAACTCGGAATGTGCCACCTCCTGGATTTCCATATCGAGAGAAGTGATCAAATCCGCTCCTTCGATCGGTTCGCGAATCATTTTTCCTGTTTTTTTCCAACCGGAAGAAATCTTTTGCTCCACCTCCTCGCCCGGTTCTCCGGCAAGCACTTCGTTAAACGCACCTTCAATTCCAACTCGTAATTCTTTGGAATTTTCATTGTGCTGATAATAACCGAGTGTTCTTTTTAAGATTTCGCCGTGAGGACGTTTACGCAAAATGGTTTCATCCGTATCAATCAAACCTCCTTTGTTTCTTCCCAAATTGAAAATCGGCAATTCCCTTAAGCGATGTCTTTGCTCATTCGTAGCCTTCAGCTTGATCGTAATGTACCGCCTTCCTCTCGCTCTTCCTTTCCGGATGTAATTTTCAAAATCACGGGAAGAAGTTTCCGGGAATAAGCGGCTCAATCCACGGCTCAAATCACTGATTTCCTTGTCAAATGTTTCCTGATCCACAACTGTAGGATCCATGTGTATGTCAAAGAACGACACCGATGTAATCAACGGCGTATAATTTCTATCAAGTACTTCTCCACGTCTCGGGTAACGTTTTACCGCGCGGGTTGGTATTTTTTCTTTGGTCGCTGCAAACAACGAAGCACTTCCTTCCGACTGGATGATCACCGTTTTCACAATCACCACAATCAAAGCGATGAAGAAACCTATGTAAACCAGGTAAGCCCGCCACATCAAGTCCTTTTTATCACTCATTATCTGCTCGCTTTAATCGTATTACTTTCGCCGGATTTACCGTTTCCTTCAACCCTCTTTTCTCCAATGCCTGAACCAAACGGTAGCGGGAAGTCGATTCCTCCAAACGCGCTTTGTTCTCTATGTATTCAGCTGTCTGCGCATCTACATCAGCCTGTAGATCCGTAATATCTTTTTGCAATTGCTTGCCGTAATATCCTTTTGCCACCATCAACATCAGCAATAAGAGGATGAAAAAGATGAACGTCAGATTGTTCAACACAAAATCCCTTGTCAGGATTTCTCCATTCAACACCTGGATCAGTAAATTCTGACGACGTGGTTTTGCTGCCGTTGCAGGCTTCACCTTTGTCTTAGGGTTTGAACTATTTTCAACTTTCGGCTTCGCTGAAGCGTTCTTCACCGATTCTTTCCTTGCTACTTTTTCTTTCTTTACTACTTTTTCCTCCGGTATTTCCGTGGAATATTTTTCGCGAGGTGATTTTCCCCGTACAGCATCCATCGGATTTTCCTCCCGTTCCCTGTACTCATTTTCCATCACTCACTTTTTTAGCAATGCGCAACTTCGCGCTACGTGCACGCGAATTCCGCTGAATTTCTTCTTCGTCTGGCAAAATCGGCTTGCGATTCACCTCTTCGAAAGGCTTCAACACCTTTCCAAAAAAATCTTTTTCAATCGACCCATCCAGACTTCCGCGTTTCATGAGATTTTTCACCAAACGATCTTCCAGAGAATGGTACGACATCACCACCAAACGCCCGTCAGGCTTCAATGAATCAGCCGTTTGAAGTAAAAACTTCTCCAACACATCCATTTCCTGATTCACTTCGATACGAAGCGCCTGAAATACCTGCGCAAAAAATTTATGATCTTTAAACTTCGGAGCAACAGGCATCAAAGCCTCCATCAACTCACCCGTTGTTTTGATTTTTGACCGGTTACGTGCCTTTACCAATTCGACAGCCGTTTTGAAAGGATGATCCAATTCACCATACTTTCTGAAAATCGCAGCCAATTGTTCCTCATCGTAAGTCTGAACAATTTTCGCAGCCGTGAAATCTCCCGACTGATTCATGCGCATATCCAACACTTCATTGGAACGAATGGAAAAACCTCTTTTCGCATCATCAAACTGATGAGACGAAACCCCCAAATCCGCCAGAATTCCATCAACAGCAGGAATTCCCATCACACGCAAATGATTTCTGAGAAAAGCAAAGTTGGCAGCCACGAAATGGAAATTCGGAGCTTCCCATGCATTTGCACGAGCGTCCGGATCCTGATCAAACACGATCAGCTGGCCTTTTGGAGAAAGTTTTTCGAAAATAGCACGTGAGTGACCACCACCGCCAAAGGTAACATCTACGTAAATTCCATCCGGATTAATCGCTAATCCGTCAAGACACTCCTGTAACATGACAGGCACATGGTATGCAGCATCGTTATTCGTCATCGTTCCCCAAATCACCCATTACTTCATCTGCCAAATCAGCAAAATCAGCCATGTTTCCATCAATCAGTTGGAAATATTTGTCCTTGTCCCAGATCTCAATTCGATCGTTGTATGCGATCAGCATCACATCCTTATCCAAACCAACACGCTCCATATGCATTACCGGAATCAATGCGCGACCCGCATTGTCCAGAGCAATTTGTTTTGCCCCTTGATGAAACAAGCGGTAAAACATTCGGTTTTGTGGTTTGAACAAGTTCAGTTTCGACAATTTCGCCGACAACTTTTCCCACTCATTCATGGGATAAAGCGTCAAACAATCTTCAAAACCTTTGTTCAACATGAATTGTTCCTGAGCTTCGGGAGAAAGCTGCTTGCGTAGCCCTGCAGGGAAGAGGAATCGTCCTTTTCCATCCAGTTTTACTTCAAATTCTCCTACAAGTCCAGCCATAGCTATTAATAATGGGTAAAATTAGGGAGAATCACCCACTTTTTACCACCGAATTACACTTTGTTGATAACTTCTAACGTAAACAACAAACATAAGGTTACAACATTTTATTCAAAAGGTTTGATTTCATTGATTTTTTGGATTCTTAAACCATGGTGGTAAAAAGTGGTAACAAATGAAAAATTGTGGAAAAATTGTTCCGGATGAAATAAATCATGTCGGTTCCAAAAAGAGAAGTAAAACTGATTTTTAACTTGAAAATCATCGTGTTATCAGCTATTCCAGCGATTATTCATTCGAAATGATCTCAAATCACGATTCTTTGATCGACACTAAAATCTACCTGCATTTCTTACGGCTAAGAATCGATGAAATGATTCAAGTCCGGCGAATCCGATTCGATCAACTTATCCGGTCAGGACTCATCTTTAAAGAATGATACAACGCAGGCATCGATAGCATGATTCCAGAGAGAAGAAAAACGGTATCCGCTCATCGGATATTCTCAAAAGACAACAAGGGAATGAAAGCGATATTTTACAGATCCAAAAACGAAAACAATCAATGATTGCACTACCAATCTCTGAAAATTAAAATCGCCTGTTTAATGCGTGATAAATCAAACTATTTATCTAATAACTAGTTGTAATGTTAACGAATTTCGGAAAACCACATTTGCATTTTCAGTATTTATACGGTTGTATAATCCTTTTCAAGGTCTTACTTTTGTAATAACACTATTCACTATATGAGTCAGAAATGAAAGCTGAATCAGACGGACTGTGGTCAAGGAACAGGAAAGTTTGAAAGGTATCAGATGACTTAAAAATATGTAATACGACTGGGAAACTTGTTTATTTCCTGCAAAGGCGGTAACTTTCCCAGTCGATTCATAAAATTGTTTGACAATTGAATAAAAGATATTGAGCTGAGGGTGTTCCAAAAAATCATCCGATATGTTTCACAAAGCACTCTTACGCAAGAGTTAGTTAGGTTAAGTTGTAGTAGAAAATCCCTTTGAATTAATGTTCAAAGGGATTTTTCCTTTTGTATTGTTTCGAGTATCTAGAATGCGGTTTCATTTAAAAATACAGACCAAAAATCAGGCAAATCCACTTGAAGATCTATTGAATTTCCGGATATCGGTTGTTTAAACTTCAAACTATACGCATGTAAGAACAGCTCATGAATCCCGAGTTCTTGCTGAAAGTAATGGTTGTGATGCCGGTTTCCGTATTTCGGGTCATTGATAATCGGATGAGCCATCTTATTTGCATGGATCCGCAATTGATGCATTCTTCCAGTTACAGGAATCATCTCCACCAAGCTGTAGCGCTGTTTCTCATAAGGCGGAATGATGTAATTCCGTTCGAACTGCTCCAAACAGTTGAAGATCGTTTTTGCTTCCTTGTAGTTTCCACGATCGTTTTTCACCGGTGAATCAATGACCCCTTCTGCTTCTACAAATCCTCTTAACAAAGCCAGGTACTTCTTTTCGATTTCGTTCTTTTCAAACAGACTTTGAAATTCGGCAACCCATTTAGATTCTTTCGCAAAAAGCAGCAATCCGGAAGTTTTACGATCCAAACGATGAACCGGGCTAGCATGTTCCCATCCCCGAGCACGAATCAAGTCCGTCAAAGATGTTTCCTCGATGTTTCTGGCATAATACGAATGATGCACGATCAAATTGCCTGGTTTATTAACCACCAGACACTGTTCGTCTTCAAAAAGGATCTTCACTTCCATCCGATAAAATTACTATTTTGTTGACCAATCGTTCAGAGAACCAGGAATACGTTAAATATAAAATCCAGATATTCCCGAAAACTACCAGCTATTCCAAAAAACAACCAGTTGTTTATTGACTTGAATCCGCATGTCCTATTCTACTAATTTCACAGTTATAATCCCAGTTGGTTTTAGTTCTAGCGATGACTCTTAGTAGCAGCATCTATTGAAAAACAGATGTTTTTAATAAGTAATCAGATCCACCTCCGGCTGGCTTCATACACTAGTAGTTTAAGTTAGTTGTAATACAAGGTTAATGCTTCAAATAATATTGTAGCACAGTGTATGGAGAAATTAGTTTTTAGTTAGCAAAACCCTTCAAAACAGTTGTTTTGAAGGGTTTATTTTACATGCACCGGACTTAACAAAAGGTTAAAGCCACTAAGAATAACCCTGAAAATTACACCGAATTGGAATTTTATACTGACACCCCTGTGACAAACAAGATAAACGGACCAAATCTCCTGCCGGACGAATTATTCCTAACGTAATTTCCCAAAACCTTATCAAGGTAGAAGCTTCCTGATTGCTTCGGAATGAGCGGATCCAGATTCGCATGATGAAAAAAAAATGCATTTTTATCAGCGAAACAAAAGGATCAGTTTTATTACCACCAAATTGAAGCAAGTTAAGGGAAGAAGCATATATTTGAAATTAATATGAGAGAAAGAGAATGACGATAAAAGCATTCATTGTGGACGACGAAAAAGAAAACATCGAAATACTTAACTATTTCCTTGAACGCTTTTGTGACGGTGTAAAAGTTATCGGTAATGCACGCTCCGTAAAAGAAACGATTAAGCTGCTTGATGAGCAACGACCGGACCTGATTTTTTTAGATATTGAACTTGGAAACTCGGAAAACGCGTTTGACTTACTTGAACTACTCACAGGCAGTGATATCCTCGTGGTCATCGTTACCGCATACCGTGAATATGGTTACGAAGCCTTTAAGTTTAATGTTACCGATTATTTATTAAAACCGGTCTCCATTAAAGAACTTCAAAATACTATTGACAAAGTCACAAAGCACTTAACCGGCCAGGATAGATCTCCAGGGAAAATTGGCTCACTGTATGAGGAACCTGCTATTATTGAAAGGAGTACGGGAGTCATTGCCATTCCAGCGAATAATGAAATCTCTTTCATAAAAATCGAGGATATCATTTCACTCAAAGCGGATGGAAAGTATACCATTTTCAACCTGGCGGAGGGTAAAAAAGTGATTAGTTCGAAGAATATCCTGGAATACCAGCGTTCTTTACCAGATCAAAAGTTCATCCGTACCCATCATTCTTATATCATCAACATTACGCAAATTAAGAAAGTCAATAAATCTGACGGCTGGGTCTGTATTATGTCGGATGACACCAGTATCCCGGTTTCCCGAAGAAAACGGGAAGAATTCCTCTCCAGGATCATTATTTAGCGAATGAAGAGAATAACTTCAATTTAATCACCACCTTTGTTCCTACAGGCTTTCCATTTTCAAACAAATCCGTGTAGGTATACTGCAACTCTTCCTTGTACATCTGTTTCACCAAGATGCTTTTTTCACTTAAGATAGAGGTCGCAACGGATTGATATTGGTCTGAAATATTTTTCTTTGCCTTATTCGCCTTGTTTCGGCCCACCCCGTTATCTTCAATCGTCACGAACATATAATCGTCACTCGCTTTTTCAAAAGTAAGGCTCAGACGTTTGTAACCTTCCAATGGAGAAAGCCCGTGAATGATCGAATTTTCTACAAAAGGCTGCAGGATCATGGTGCGCACAGCGTAGTTCTGAATCTGATAGATCTTATCCGTGTTAATGACCAGATCCAATTGTGTATCCAGTTTAACCGAATGGATCAGTACATATGATTTTAAAAATTCCACCTCATCGTGCAGGGCAACCTTGTCAACACGGGAGTTATTCAAAACGGTCCGCATCAATTTCGCCAAAGAAACAATGTATTTATTAGCTGTTAATTCATCTTTACTGAAGAGCAGGGATTGCATGGAATTGAGTGAATTGAAAATAAAATGCGGATTCAGCTGTGATTTTAAGGCCTTAAACTCTAATTCCATCAGGTCATTCTTTTGGGTCAGAAAGCGTCTCCTAATGCGGAAAAACAGATAAAGTAAGAGGTAAATAATCCCGATAACTGCCAACACGATCAATACCCGGAACCACCAGGTAAGCCAAAAAGGAGTTTGGATCCGGAACGGAAACTCCACCATTGCCC
>RCUP01001750.1_pt1 | contig 12645 bp, 10 predicted proteins | sample 2166341 | NCBI WGS metagenome assembly RCUP01 (sample SAMN09932325, study PRJNA488358) | compost metagenome | isolation source: compost soil in succinonitrile-enriched | place: Germany: Experimental Botanical Garden | reverse complement strand
GCCTGATGAAGGCGGTGGACAAGTTCGAATACCGCCGCGGCTACAAGTTCTCGACGTATGCCACCTGGTGGATTCGCCAGGCCATCACCCGCTCGATCGCCGACCAGGCGCGCACCATCCGTATTCCGGTGCACATGATCGAGACGATCAACAAGATCGTTCGTACCTCGCGTCAGATGCTGCACGAGATCGGCCGCGAGCCGACCCCGGAAGAACTGGCCGAGAAGCTCGCCATGCCGCTTGAGAAGGTGCGCAAGGTTCTGAAGATCGCCAAGGAGCCGATCTCGCTCGAAACCCCCGTGGGTGACGAAGAGGATTCGCATCTCGGCGACTTCATCGAGGACAAGAATGCGCTGCTGCCGATCGACGCCGCCATTCAGGCGAACCTGCGCGAAACGACGACCCGCGTATTGGCCTCGCTGACGCCGCGTGAAGAACGTGTTCTGCGCATGCGCTTCGGCATTGGCATGAACACCGACCATACGCTGGAAGAAGTCGGCCAGCAGTTCTCGGTTACCCGCGAACGTATCCGTCAGATCGAAGCGAAGGCGCTGCGCAAGCTGAAGCATCCGAGCCGCTCCAGAAAGCTCCGCAGCTTCCTCGACAGCTAAGCTTTTGCTTCCTTTAAAATTGAACCCGGTCAGTCACCTCTGGCCGGGTTTTTTGTTTCCCGCACTGGCGAACTCTGCGACAAGCCTTATGTGTGAAAACAGGCATTCCGCTTTTATTGGAAATGCTCCGGTTCGATTTGGTTCGATGAGATGCAACAGGTTTCGGCAGGCAGATGGCGGTGGAAGGGATGGGCTGTGCCCGTCTCCGTTCTCCTGCATCTTGCCGTTGTTGCGATCTTCCTTTTCGAACTGCCCGAGCGGATAGTCGAACCGCAGGAGCCGGAGAGCATCAGCGTCGATCTGGTGCCGCCGCCCGAGGAGAAAAAGGCGGAAGAGGCGCCGCCACCGGATGAAGAGAAGGCGAAAGAGGAAAAGCCGCAACCTCCGCCACCGCCTCCCGCCTCGCCGGCCGAAGAAGCGAAACCCTCGCCGCCGCCGCAGGCGACGTTGCCGGCCATCGCCATGCGACCGGAAGAGACGCAGGCGGACCCTGAAGACAAGCCAGGCAAGACCGAGGAAGCGGAAAAGACCGAGCCTTCTGAGGAGCCTGCAAGCCAGCCTGAGAAAACGGCTGAGGAAAAACCCGCGCCTCCCGCCGCCAACAGCGATCTTCAGGCTTCTGCCGAGCAGGGCGAGATTGCGGTTTCGCCGCTGAAGGAGGAGGCTCCGCCGGAGCAACCGCCTGTGCCGCAGGCAAAACCGGCTGATGAAAAGCCTGCTGAGGTGGAGGAAAAGAAGCCCGCGAAACTTCCGGCGGCCAAAAACCTTCTGTCTTCGTCCATGCTGTCACCGGCCCAGAGACGCCAGATGTTCGGCGATCTACCGCCGCGTCGTCGCATCGTTCAGCTTTGCAGCACCGAAGCTCTGGCGCAGATTCAGGGGGCGGGTTTTGTCGCCAGAGGCATGATCCCCTATTCGGACACGGGCGGCAGGATTTCCGGAAATTCGATCGATGCTTCCGGCGGCGCGTTCAACACGGGCAATGGTTGGCACGATGTGTCGTTCCAGTGCGAAGTCGATCTGGAAAACTACACCGTGACGGAATTCCGGTTTAAAATCGGCAATGAAGTCAGCCCGGAAGATGCGAAAAAGCGGGGCTTTACGAGATTTCAGTGAGAGCGGGTTTCTAAATTTTTGAGGGTCGGCAGTCGGTTTCACGACCTCCCTCTCGTCATCCTTGGGCTTGTCCCAAGGATCTAAGCACGTCGAGACAATCAATAGGTTGCGGGTCCTCGGGATAAAGACCGAGGATGACGCCGCGTTCCTATGCCCGCTCCGTATCCCCCACCAGAAGCCCGATGCCGGCCATCAGCGCATCCTCGTCATAGGGCTTCCTGATAACAGGCACATTGCCGAATTCATCCGGCACCATGCTGCCATCCGCATAACCGGTGGCGAAGAGGAATGGAATGCCGCGGCGGTGAAGTTCCCGGGCGATGGGGATCGAGGTATCGGAGCCGAGATTGATGTCGAGAATGGCCACGTCAGGCACGTAGCTCTTCAGTTTTTCAAGTGCCATTGCCGACGAGGTTGCCGTTTCGATAGTCTTGATGCCGTTATCCTCCAGCATGTTCTCGACATCCATGGCGATCAGCATCTGATCTTCGACGAGTAATACTTTCAACGGCTCCTCCCGGTTATAGCGTCTGGGCTGCGGTGCGGTTTCATCCTCGGTTTGCGCGCTGGAGGCAACCGTCGCCGATGAGACGTGACGGGAGGGCAGGAAAATTTCCGCCTCCAGCCCATCAGGCAAATAGCGCATCGTGCTGCGCCCGCCGAGATCGTAGGGGATGCTGCGGCTGATGAGTGCCGTGCCGAAACCGGCGCGCGACGGGGTAGGCAGTTTGGTGGGCAGGATTTCGCGCCACCCAATCTCGCAATCGCGGTTTTCGCTGATCTGCCAGCGCACATGCAATTGCCCGCCATTTTGCGAAAGCGCGCCGTATTTGGCGGCATTCGTCGCCAGTTCATGCAGAACCAGCGCCATCACGGAGAAAGCGCGTGAATCGAGCGTGACCTGAGGCCCCTCCAGTTTCACCGTCGTTTCCGGCGAGCGATGGGGCGACAATTCGGCGTCCAGAAGATCGCGAAGCGCGCCGCCGCCTTCACCGCGTATGATCTGGTCATGAGCAAAGGACAGAGCCTGAATGCGGCCCTTCAGCGCGGTGACATATTCCTGCAGGGTCTTGCCCTCCTGCGAGGGATTGCCGACCAGCGATTTGATGATGGCCAGAACATTCTTGACGCGGTGGTTGAGTTCCTCGTTCAGCATGCGCTGGCGCACTTCGGCGCGTTCCCTTTCGCCCGCCATCAGCTCGCTGTGATGGAATGCGACCTCGACCAGCGCAATTCTGGCGGCTTCGGCGATTTCCCGGTCGGCTTCCGACCAGGGCTGCGCCTGCAGACGCACCGTCTCTTTCCAGATCGCAAAGCTTTTGCGCGGCGTGAGACGATCCCCCATCGGGCCGGTCTCATAGGATTTTTCCGGATTGCCGGCCCAGTTCAGGTTCTGCACGATCTCCTTGCGGAAAAACAGGAGATAGTCGTTCTTTACCTGCGAGAGCGGAATGGCGAGCATTCCGGCCGCGGTGCCGGCGTAGATTTCCGCTTCCGGTATGGCCTGTGACAGCGCATGGGTCGCCCAGACCTTGCCTTCGGAAGCCGAGGCGACGAAACGCGCCAGCCTTGGAATGGCGTCATGCGGCGGCGTTGCGCCATGGCAGTGCCAGTTGTTTCCCACCCACAGGCCAACGCCGTCACACGGCATCAGATCGGCAAAATCCTGGAAACTGTCGATCAGCAGTTCTTCAATATTGGCGTGATGCGCGGCAAGCCGCAGGAAACGGTCGAGCGCGGCATGGGCGTGGTTGACGGTATCGAGCCTGCGCTTCTGTTTCAGGACCTGCAGATGCATGGAGAAAAATTCCCCGAACATTTCCGCGGCGATCCGGACCGGCATGGTCAGCACGCGCGGGGAATAGTGATGACAGGCGATGAGGCCCCACAGGGCCCCGTCGACAATCACCGAAATGGACATGGAAGCGCCGACACCCATGTTGCGGAGATATTCGCAATGGATGGGCGAGACGCTGCGCAGATGCGCGAAGGACAGATCGAGCGGCTCGCCGGATGCATCGACGGCCGGCAGGACGGGAACGCGGGCGCCGCTGGCATCGGAGATAATGCGAAGCGTGTTCTTGAGATAGAGCGCACGGGCCTGCTGCGGGATGTCGCTGGCGGGGAAATATTGCCCGAGAAAGCTTTCCAGTTCCGGCTGCTTCGCCTCCGACACGACCTTGCCGGCGCCATCTTCCTCGAAACGGTAGATCATCACCCGGTCGTAACCGAGCGTCGCCTTTACCAGCCGCGTCGTTCTGGAAATCAGGCTTTCGAGGCTGTCCGCCTCGCGGATGCGGTCCACCATCTTGCGCGCCGTGCCGAGCGGCTGCGTTTCGCTGCCGGAGGGTTCGAATTCGATGATCGTTGTGGACTTGTAGCGGTGAAGCGAAATATCGAAGCTGCGGCCGTCGCTCATTTCCATGGCCGGCAGCATGGCGGGACGCGTGGTTCTGCCGGTGACGGTCAGCGCATTGCGAAGATCGTGGACGAGTTTTTTACCGAGCACGTCCTCGGCGGTTTTGCCATTGATATCGCCGTCAATGCCCAGCAGTTCGCGGCAGTTTTCGGAATGCCGCACCACCATGCGCATGGCGTTATCGCAGGCGATGAGACAGCCATGCGGTTGAATATAGCCTGGGATGTGGATGGGTTCGCGGTCGCAATTGGTCAGGTCGACTTGATAGTCACTGGGTGCCATGAATCAGTCTTTCGCACCCTGTGTCTGTCTGTGCCGAAGATAATCTGGTTGTCGTGAGATGGGAAAGCCTGAATAGTCCATTCTGATAGTGCCAACCCTTCCCCGATTTTTGCAACTGTGACGCCGGTTTTCCGTTGTGCTTTTATGAGCCGCCGTCATGCGATTGTCGTATCCGTGGTGTCATCGGATACAATTTGACATGTTGCAACGTTGGCAGCGTCGATTTTGTTCCAAATTATTTGAAGGAAAAATTGTGCCGCAGAAGAAGATGATCGTCCCCACCCATGGACAGGGCCTTTACGAGTTCACATCCGAGGCCAGGGCATTCGTCAATCATGCCGGGGTGGAGGAAGGCCTGCTGACAATCTTCGTCAGGCACACATCCTGCTCGCTGCTCATTCAGGAAAATGCCGATCCCGATGTGCGGCGTGATCTCACGGTGTTTTTCTCCCGGCTCGTGCCGCCTTCCGATGATCCTTCCATGCGATGGATCATCCACACCCTTGAAGGCTCCGACGATATGCCCGCCCATATCAAATCGGCGCTGACCACGGTTTCCATCGGTGTGCCGATCAGCGACGGCAGGCTTGTGCTCGGCACCTGGCAGGGCCTTTATCTTTTCGAACATCGCGACCAGCCGCATCGGCGGGAAATCGTGCTGCATATCTCGCCGTGATGTCTGGATCCGGATTGATGTATTGCGCGTTAACCTCTCTGAACGCCTGCTGAACATTCGGTTCTGCTGATATTCAGACGGGCGGGTCTAGGGTCTCGTCAATCGCCGGGGGATGTTCCCCTGTCGGCAAAGAAACAAACGGAGTGAAGTTCATGTTCAGCACCTTTGCAAAAGCCGGCCTGGCTACCCTCATAGCCCTCGGTGGAATTTCCTTTACGGCGCCAGCGGCTTCCGCAGGCTCGGATGTCCAGTTCAGAGTTCAGGTTCAGGACGGCTATGGTCATCGTCCCGGCTGGGGCCGTCCGGACCGCCCGCGCCGCGGCTGCTCGGTTTCGCTTGCGGAAGAAAAGGCAAGCCGCATGGGTCTTCGCCGTGCCCGCGTGGTTGATGTATCGCCGCGCCGTGTCGTGGTGGCAGGCTTTGACCGTCGCGGCCGTGATCGTATCGTTTTCGCCAATGAGCGCGGTTGCCCGGTGATCCGGCGCTAACAGCGGCCAGTCTTATCGATCTGCTGATATCCCCGTCGGGCAGAACGATTAAAAAATGCCCCTCGCTTGTCCGGAAAGGCAGGCGAGGGGCATTTCGTTTTGCATCATGCCAATGGCTGAATTCAGGATGGGGGAAGAGCGGCACAGGAGTGCCGCCCGCCGCCGATCTTACTGCTCGAGAGCGAAGGTGACGTTGACCACCACGCTGTAGCTGTTCTCACCCGACGCGATCGGCACGCTGTCGGCTTCCTTCATCATCGAAGCACGCATCACGCCCGCCGGTACCGGCATCGGGCGCTGCGAGTTTTCGCTGATCTGAATGACACGGCCAAGCTTCACGCCCGCCGCTTCCGTCAGCGTCTTCGCCTTGGCCAGCGCATCGGCGACGGCCTGCTTGCGGGCCTCGGTCACCGTCGCTTCGGGCTTGTCATTGGTGAAGGTGATGTCGCCGCCCTGGTTGATGCCGAGCTTGACGGAGGTATCGAGGATCGTGCCGAGCTTCTTCAGGTCGCGCACCCGCACGGTCAGGCCGTTGGATACCTGATAGCCGGTGATCTCGGGCGCAACATAGACGCCGTCCTTAGGCTCATAGTGCTTGTAGAGCGGCTGCACGGAGAAATTGCTGGTCTGCAGGTCGCGGTCTTCAATGGCGGCCTCTTTCAGCGCTTTCAGAACGTCGGCGAGCGCCTTGGAATTTTCGGTAAGAGCCGCAGCCGCGGTCTCCGCCTGCTTGACGACGCTGAAGGACAGGATCGCCATATCAGGGGCAATGGCCGCCTGGCCTTCACCGGAAACACTGATGGTGGCTTCGCGCGGGGAAGCCTCCTGCGCAGACACCTGGGCGGCAAGCGGCATCATGGCAGCTGCGGTCATTGCGGTGAGTGCGAAAAGGCGGGCCGTTTTTGTCTTCATGGTGTTTCCTCGTTGATTGAGTCCCTTTGAAGGGTATTGCCTTAGATTGTGTAGCTAATACGGCGGCGCTGTTTTGGGAAAGCATCAATGGCTTGTCGGGCTCAAAAAATTACGTTAGAGCGTGACCACCGGATTCGAACCATTGCGAAGCCGGTGTTTCGGATCGGTTTTCCGAAAGGGCCTGTAGCTCAATGGTTAGAGCCGGCGGCTCATAACCGCTTGGTTGGGAGTTCGAGTCTCTCCGGGCCCACCATTTTCCTCATATTTTAGACAAAATAGCGAGATTCCAGGCAGCGGATCCCTATTTCCATCGATCATTGCCCTCTTCTGGATTTTTTGTTCCATCCAACAAAAAATCCGACCAGCCGGTTAGGCTGATCGGATCATCAAGATTAAATTTTCGGCTATCGGGTCAGTTACAAACCCGCATACTCTCCGTATGCCAGCCGCCATCATAAGAATTGGGAACGCGGCGGTCTTCGAACCAGCAGCGCGGCGGGGGCGGCGGTGGCGGTTCGTAGTAGCGGGGGCCGCCGTTGCCGTTGGCGATGGCGCCGCCGATCAGGCCGCCGATGACGCCTGCGGCGAGGCCGCCGGCAATCGCTGCGCCATCATTGTGGCGGCGATGTTCGCGGTAGGGCGGCGGAGGTGGGCCGCCACGGTCATAACCCCGGTCGTAGCGCGGGCGATAGGGATAGTCCTGCGCGGCAGCGGTGCCATAGGATGCAAAAATGCTGCCGGTGGCGACCAGCGCGGCAATAGTGGAAAGAATTATCTTTTTCATCGGGGGCTACTCCATAAGCCTGCTTCGGGAGATAGAGGCTCATTATGCCCGGATGATGGCACGGGACGGGTGAACGGCCTGTGAATATCTCATTTTTAAGCGGTTCATATTTTCCTGATTTCCGACTGCAGGATCGCGGAAGATGCACGCTTTCCGCAATAAAAAAGCCCGGCGGACGGCCGGGCTTCTTGTCGAAATCCTTCGGTCGCGATCAGAACTTCACGCCGAGACCCACTTTAACCGTGTGCTGGTCGACATCGGTGTTGATACCGAAGATGTCCTTGTCGCTATAGTCGTTGTATCGATATTCCAGCCTGCCGAACACGTTGTCGGTGAAGGCATAGTCCAGACCCGCGCCGACGGTATAGCCGTTGAACGTGGTGCTGTCCTTGCCGGCTCCGGGCGTTTCGATGAAGCCGCGTGTCGCGGTCCAGCCAGCGGTGGCATAGAGCAGGGCGTGGTCGAAGGCATAGCCGACGCGGCCGCGAACGGAACCCTGCCAGTCGGTACCGATCTGCACGCCGGCATAGTCATTGTCGTTCCAGTTATAATCGACATCACCTTCGATGCCGAGCACCAGATTATTGTCGAACTGGTAATTGTAACCAACGAAGGCGCCGAGAATGCCGCCATCGAAATTATCCGAGGCGACCGGGCCGCCGGCCGAAAAATCGCCATTTGCCCAGCCCGCGCCGCCTTGAATACCAAGATAGGGGCCAGACCAGGTGAAGACCGGCAGGGTTTCCTGCGCGACCGGAGGTGCGGGCGTTTCGTAGACGGCATCCGCGGCCATTGCGGTGCTGGCCGACAGGGCCAGGAGTGACGTTACGATCAGCGTTTTCATCGTTTTTCTCCCTGAGCTGACTGACATCCATAGCATAGATTAGCTGCTTTTAATATGGGGCGGGGTTCGGCGGTTCCAAGAGGCGCTCATGTCCTCCCGGCCTTGCTGCCGTCTTGCCCCGCTTCGCGGCGTTTTATCGCCCCGCCATGCTGTTCTGATGCTGCGAACGCCTTCAGCCGCGTTTGGTTCCCTTTGGTGTTTCGTCAAAGGTTCGGAAAAGTGTTGGGCGGGTGTCACGCTTGGTTGTCTTGACAGCGGGGGACGCGACCATAGAGTTGTGGTTGACTACGGCGGGGCCGGTGCTTTGCGCTGCGCCAGAAGCGGCATAAGCTGCGGCTGAGAGTACACCGCTGCGACCTCCCGGTGAGGGGGATCGTTGCGGGCGGAAAGGGCATGGGAGGATGAGTTCACATGAGGCTTTATTTTAGCGGAGGAGGGACGACGTGATTGTCGGAGCCGTTCTCAGCGCCATTCTTCTCCTCACCCTCATTGCGTTTCCGCGGCATCTCAAATCCGTTGTCATCTGCCTGTTGCTGATCTGGACGACCACCGCCGCCTTTGTGATTTATGACTGGCGACGCGGCAACCAGCGGCTCGACCATATCGTCGCGACCGCCGGCTTCGACGCGGCCTGCCCGGATGCGGCATTGCCAATCCGCCTCAGCTTCCGCAACGACAATAATGTCGCGGTGCAGCGGCTGACCTATACGCTCGAAGGGTTCGAACCGGCCTTCCGCGCCTCCGTCACCTTCGATCCCTATCAGGTGAGCGAAAGACGGATCGAGGCCGGGGAGACGTTCGCGGCCTGCCGTTCCTTCCGGCTGCGCAACAATGAAAGGGTAGAGCCGCAACGTCTGGAATGGCGCGTTACCGTCATATCCGCAGAATTCGACTGAACGGTTCGACTGCTTCCGGCGATCACGGTATTTTGAGAATTTTCGCTCCGCTGAGCGGCCGTCGTAAAACCCTTGCATCACAGTTGCTTCGGGCGGAAAGGTCAACTTCTATCGTCCGCGCCGGAACGGGTCGGGATGGTCGCTGACTTGTTTTCGTCCATTTGCGATGCCACTTCCCCCTTCATTCGATTGATGTCGCGGGTTGATGTTTTGCGTATTGTTCTGAAGTTTCTGAAAATAACGGCCATTGGCCTTGTCGCCCTGCCGGTTCTGGCGGGTGCGCATATGGGCATCGGCCAGCTGACCGGAAATTTCCACGAAGTCATTCCCGGCGAACTCTATCGTTCGGCCCAGCCGAGCGGCAAGGACATCGCGGCCTATGCCAAGGCCTATGGCATCAAGACGATCATCAACCTGCGCGATGAAAAGCGTGAAGGCTGGTATGAAGCCGAAAGCCGCGCGGCGAAAAACAATGGCATCCGGCTTGTCGATTATCCGCTGAGTTCAAGCGAAAAGGTCTCGGTGGAGGATTCGGAAACGCTGGCGGCCGTGCTGCGCAATGCGGAAAAGCCTGTTCTCATCCACTGTGAACATGGCGCCAACCGCACCGGGCTTGCCTCCGCCATCTATGTGGCTGCTGTGGCCGGCAAGGGCGAGGCGGCAGCCGAGTTTCAGCTTTCGCCCTATTACGGGCATGTGCCGATCCCCGGAATCGGGCGCTATGAAATGTACCAGTCCTGGGATGATTTCGAGGAAACCATCGGGTTTTGAGGGTTGCTTTATGCTCGACGTCATCCTCGGCCCTGTGCCGAGGATCCAACCACTTTGCGTCCGATACATAGGCCGCAGATGCTCGGGACAAGCCCGAGCATGACGGCAGAGGGGCTATTGGCCGCAGAGCGCCTTAATAATCCCCGCCGCTTTCCTTGATCACCTTCGTCAGGCTGCCCGTCGCCGGGAAAAGCGGGATGAGGCAGGCCTGGAGCGCATGGTAGATATCGCCCTTGCCTGGGAATAGCGTGTGGGCGGGAACCAGATCTTCCGTCAGTTCCTCATGCCAGCCGCCATTGGCATGGTCGATGAAGTTGTTGGCGATGGTGCTCCAGATGCGACGATAGCTGTCTTCGTAGAAGGCATCCGCCGGCAGGTTCTCGTTGAGGAAATGGGCCGCACCCGCCGCCTCGGACATGGGCCACCAGAGCTTTGCCCGCTTGTCGGGATTGTCATTCCAGTCCAGCGTATAAAAGAAGCCGCCCTTTTCCCGGTCCCAGCCCAGCGCCATGGACTGCACGAAGAGGGATTTGGCCGCGACAGGCATCCAGTCGTGGCGGCGTTCGCCCAGTATCCACAATTGCAGGATGAGGCGCGCCCATTCCAGCCAGTGACCGGGGGTGGAGCCGGAGGGGCGGAACATTTCGTTGCCGCGATAGTCCTTGTCCAGCGTCCAGTTGTCGTCGAAATGCTCGGGCACGCGGAAATCCAGCTCGCCGGCGCGGCGGCGGATGACGAGATCGGCGATGCGTTCGGCCTTGCTGAGATAGTTATTGTCGCCGGTCACCTCATAGGCGGCCATCAGCGCTTCGGTGAGGTGCATATTGGAGTTCTGGCCGCGATAATTGTCGATGGGCGACCAGTCGCGATTGAATTCCTCGGCGATGGCGCCATGTTTTTCTTCCCAGAAGCGACTTTCCAGCACTTCGGTAATATCAGCCAGCATCCGGTCGGCCAGCGGGTGGCCGACGGTCTTGGCGGAAGAGGCGGCCAGAAGCACGAAGGCGTGGCCATAACCCTGCTTGGTGGCGTCCACTGGGCCGGCATCGTTCACCTGCCAGAAATAACCACCATGTTCGCCATCGCGGTGCTTGTTCCAGAGATAGGTCATGCCGTGGTCGACGATATCGCCGCAGCCCGGCCGGCCGAGCAGGTGGCCGATGGAGAAGCAATGCACCATGCGCGCGGAGGCATGGATGCCGCGCACGGGATCGTTTGCCTGCAGCGGCGCGCCCTTGGCGTCGAGATCGAAGAAACCGCCGGCGGGATTGAGGGCGCGATACTGGAAGAAGTCGAAAAGTCCCTCGGCCTGTTTCACCAGCCACTGGCGGTGCCAGGGCAGGGTATTCCAGTTGCGGCTGTTGTGATCGTCTTCGGGCATTGCGTCCTCCATGCGTTTGCTGCTTCGGCTTATATCCTTGCCGTATAAACCTGTCATCTGTCAGCGATATTTCGTAACGTGACGCAACGACGCAAAGCCATGTCTGTCCCTTGAAGATATATTGACATAAACATATCTTTATGTGACTTGACGACTTGCGATCTTGCAAATCGAAATGAGGAGTGTGCCCGTGTTTGACGATCTGTTTGGCCCTGAAGGGGCAAAGCGCGACGGCGCGGAAATTTTCAAGGCGCTGCGCGAGGCTGCCAGCGAACGCATCCTCATTCTCGACGGCGCCATGGGCACGCAGATCCAGGGTCTGGGTTTTGACGAAGACCATTTTCGCGGCGACCGTTTCATCGGCTGCGCCTGTCACCAGAAGGGCAATAACGACCTTCTGATCCTGACCCAGCCCGACGCCATCGAAGAAATTCACTACCGCTACGCCATGGCGGGTGCGGATATTCTCGAGACCAACACGTTTTCGTCCACACGCATCGCGCAGGCCGATTACGAGATGGAAAATGCGGTCTACGATCTCAACCGCGAAGGGGCGCAGATTGTCCGCCGCGCCGCCCAGCGCGCCGAGCGGGAAGACGGCCGCCGCCGTTTCGTGGCCGGCGCCATCGGCCCGACCAACCGCACGGCCTCTATTTCGCCTGACGTGAACAATCCCGGTTACCGCGCCGTCACCTTCGACGATCTGCGCATTGCCTATGGCGAGCAGATCGACGGCCTGATCGACGGCGGTGCCGATATCATCCTCATCGAGACGATTTTCGATACGCTGAACGCCAAGGCGGCGATATTCGCCTGCGAGGAGCGTTTCGAGGCCAAGGGCATCCGCCTGCCGGTGATGATCTCAGGCACGATTACCGACCTCTCCGGCCGCACGCTTTCCGGTCAGACGCCTTCGGCGTTCTGGAATTCGGTGCGTCACGCCAACCCCTTCACCATCGGCCTGAACTGTGCGCTCGGTGCGGATGCGATGCGTCCGCATCTGCAGGAACTGTCTGACGTCGCCGATACCTTCGTCTGCGCCTATCCCAATGCCGGCCTGCCGAACGAATTCGGTCAGTATGACGAAACGCCTGAGATGATGGCGCGGCAGGTGGAAGGCTTCGTGCGCGACGGTCTCGTCAACATCGTCGGCGGCTGCTGCGGTTCGACGCCCGAGCATATCCGGGCGATTGCCGAAGCGGTCAAGGATTACAAGCCGCGCCCGATTCCCGAGCACAAGCCCTTCATGTCGCTTTCCGGCCTTGAGCCCTTCGTGCTGACCAAGGACATTCCCTTCGTCAATGTCGGCGAACGCACCAACGTCACCGGCTCGGCCAAGTTCCGTAAGCTCATCACCGCTGGCGACTACACGGCGGCTCTCGCCGTTGCCCGTGACCAGGTGGAGAACGGTGCGCAGATCATCGACATCAACATGGATGAAGGCCTGATCGATTCCGAAAAGGCG
>RCUP01001747.1_pt1 | contig 12662 bp, 9 predicted proteins | sample 2166341 | NCBI WGS metagenome assembly RCUP01 (sample SAMN09932325, study PRJNA488358) | compost metagenome | isolation source: compost soil in succinonitrile-enriched | place: Germany: Experimental Botanical Garden | reverse complement strand
GACAGCTATTTGCCCAAGGCTGGCATAGTGCGCCCCGTGTATGCCGCGCAGGCCGGTTTCGTGACCGCCATGGATACCCGCGAACTGGGCCTGGCCGTGGTCGCCATGGGCGGTGGTCGCCGCGCCGCCGGGGACAAACTCGATTATGCGGTCGGTCTGACCGACTTTATCCGCCTGGGGCAGAGCGTCGAGGCTGACAAGCCGCTCGCGCTGATCCACGCTCAGACAGAAGCTCAATTTGCCGAGGCCGCCCGCATGGTGCAGGCAGCCGTCAAGATCGGTGACACCCGACCAGAGGCACTGCCCGAGGTTTACCGTCGCATCGGTCTGGCCGATTTGTAACAAGGGGAAGACCCATGAAACGTACCTTTATTCTGATGATGGACTCCTTCGGTATTGGCGCTGCCGCCGATGCCGAGAAGTTCGGAGATGTGGGCGCCAACACCCTTGGCCATATCGCCAAGGCCTGCGCCGCCGGTGAGATTGAAGGCCGTGGTGCCCTCAACCTGCCCAACCTCAACAAGCTGGGCCTGGGCCACGCAGGGGAGCAGGCTTCCGGCTACTTCCCGGCAGGCTTGAAGAAAGATATCGAAGTGGTCGGTGCCTACGGCTTCGCCCAGGAGCTCTCCTCCGGCAAGGACACCCCGTCCGGTCACTGGGAGATCGCCGGCGTGCCCGTGCTGTTCGAGTGGGGCTACTTCCACGATCACCACAACAGCTTCCCCCAGGAGCTGCTGGACGCCATCGTCGAGAAGGCGGGTCTGCCGGGTTACCTCGGCAACTGCCACGCCTCCGGCACCCAGGTGCTGGATGACTTGGGCGAAGAGCACATGCGTACCGGCAAGCCCATTCTCTACACCTCTGCCGACTCCGTGTTCCAGATCGCCTGCCACGAAGAGACCTACGGCCTCGAGAAGCTCTATGAGCTGTGCCACATAGTGCGCGAGCTGCTGGAGCCCTACAACATAGGCCGCGTCATCGCGCGTCCGTTCGTGGGCAGCGGCAAGGGCAACTTCAAGCGCACCGGCAACCGTCACGACTACTCGGTGCTGCCGCCGGCGCCGACCGTGCTGGACTACATGAAGGATGCGGGTGGCCAGGTGGTCTCCATCGGCAAGATCGCCGACATCTATGCCCAGCAGGGCATCACCAAGCAGGTGAAGGGCACAGGCCTGACCGAGCTGTGGGACAGAACCCTGGAAGAGGTGAAGGCCGCCGGTGACAACACCATCGTCTTCACCAACTTCGTGGACTTCGACTCCTCCTACGGCCACCGCCGTGACGTCAAGGGCTACGCCGATGCGCTTGAGTATTTCGACTCCCGCCTGCCGGAGCTGTTCGAGATACTGCAAGATGGCGATGTGGTGGTGCTGACCGCCGACCACGGCTGCGATCCGACCTGGAGCGGCACCGATCACACCCGTGAATACATCCCCGTGCTGTTCTACGGCAAGCCGGTCAAGGCCGGTTCCGTCGGCCGCCGCGAGACCTTCGCCGACATCGGCCAGAGCATAGCGGCCTATCACGGTCTGCCCAAGCTGCAATACGGCACCAGTTTCCTGTAACTTACCCGCCCGCCACTTCGGCGGCGGGCAATTTTATAAAACAATAAAACTCAACCTAGTGTGAAGGAATCAAGAGAATGGCAACTCCTCATATCAATGCGAAAGATGGCGCCTTTGCGGATACCGTGCTGATGCCAGGGGATCCCCTGCGTGCCAAGTACATCGCCGAAACCTTCCTGGAGAACGTCGAGCAGGTGTGTGACGTGCGCAGCATGCTCGGCTTCACCGGCACCTACAAGGGCCGTCGCATCTCCGTCATGGGCCACGGCATGGGCATCCCGTCCTGCTCCATCTACGCCACCGAGCTCATCAAGGACTATGGCGTGAAGACCCTGATCCGCGTGGGCTCCTGCGGCGCCGTGCGTGAAGACGTGAAACTGCGTGACGTGGTGATCGGCATGGGTGCCTGCACCGACTCCAAGGTCAACCGCCTGCGCTTCAAGGATCACGACTTCGCGGCCATCGCCGACTTCGGTCTGGTGGCCAATGCCGTGCAAGCCGCCAAGAACAAGGGTGTGGCCGTGCGCGTGGGCAACATCTTCTCCGCCGACCTGTTCTACACCCCGGATCCTTCCATGTTCGACGTGATGGAAAAATACGGCATCCTGGGTGTCGAGATGGAAGCCGCCGGTATCTACGGCGTGGCCGCAGAGTACGGTGCCAAGGCACTGACCATCTGCACCGTCTCCGATCACATCCGTACCGGTGAGCAGACCACCTCCGAAGAGCGTCAGCTGACCTTCAACGACATGATCGAAATCGCACTGGACTCCGTGCTGCTGGGCGACTGATCCCGCGGCTTCGGCTCCATGCAAAACGGCGACCCTGGGTCGCCGTTTTTTATGCCTCATTGGGGAAGGAAGCCCAGAGGGCTGGGTGTGCCGTTTATCCTTTCTGGCCGCCCACCACGAGAGCAACACCATGAAACGACGGCATATTCTGACTCAGCGGCGCTTCATTCTGATGCCGAACATCGCGTGGGCCAGCGAGAGGTGAGGCAAGGGTTGGCAGATCCGCAGATCGACAACGATGTCCTTTCTGTTGGCCGATGGCGGAACCGGCTGGCCCCGCATCACCTCCTGTGATCTCAATCACGCCGCGCTCGCCCATGCTAGTCGCCAAGATCCTGTGGTAGATAAAGAACCCTAATCACCCTCTTCGCTAACCACCAGCGACCAGCTCTTGTCGGGATCGAACAGCTGGATCGCCTCAACGACAGTTGCCGTTTCGGCGCCGAGATCCTTTTGATAAACCCGCCCCTCGTGATTCACCATGAAGGTCATCACCCCGCTGTTGGCATAATCGGCTGGCCAGGCGATCAGGGCGACACCGTCTCTCAATTGTCCTTCGACAAAGTACTCTTTACTCCCCCCATTGGCTGCGGCCCCTTGGGCATACAGGATACGGTAGTAGTAGCCATGATAGGGGGTACGTTGACCGACCACGGTCTTGTAGCCCTCTGCCGCGGCACTGACGACCTCCTCTCCGGCCGGGCTTGCTGGTTCCCCCTCGCCTACAGGCCAATAGAGTCCATTTTGTTGTCCTGCATCACTACGCAGTTTTGCCGCAAAGAGCCCCGCAGTTTGGCCATCATGCCCCATGGCGGCGTATTCTATCTGCGCGTCGATAAAGCCACGGCACACCGCAATCGCCCCCAGCTCATTGCGACCGATGCGGCGGTAGGCGATCTCTTTGGCACCGGCGGCACCATCGAGATACCACTTGCCATCTGCGGCCACGAGGGGGATGGGCAGTGGCCAATCCGACTCCCCCACGACCAGTATCATTTTATCCTTACCTTCGGCCACCAGTTGGTGCTTGCTCTTGAAGCTCGCGACGAAGGCGGTGCGATCATTGGCATCGGCCACCTCATCCCCCGAGGTAATGGCCTCCTCACTATTTTCGCCGAGCAACAGCGTCAGTGCGGTGACATCATTCCGCTCCAGGGCCGAGATCAGGGCCTGCACCGCTTCATCCGGGGTGGCGAAGGTGCGCTGTGCCATGGCGCTTGCGTCGCAGGCAACGGTCAGAGCCAGCAGGGCCAAACCCCATGAGGGGGCCCAACTCCATTTCAACAAACGCTTCATTATCGCGTACTCCGTCTGGGTTGAGTGGTGCGCCCGGCACGCGCGCTGCTAGCCACACTTTCACGCCCACGTTGGCTGGCGGCGCGCTCGGTTCTACCCGAATTCTGTACCCCTTGGAAGGCACTCTTTGAGGCAACAGGTGCTCTGCGCGTCGCCGTCTGTGCTGTGCTCTTGCTGTGAGTGGCGCGTGGCTGGACATAGCCGCGATCACGTGCTCCTGCGGTCTGTGGCGTGATTTGCTGCCGCCTGACCTTGTCTCCTGCGTAGTCGCCCTGGCGCGGCGTGCGTTGGGCCACATTTGCTTCCCTGTTTGCCTGTCTGGCGTCGCGCGTCACCTTGGCATTGTCGCTGTTGGGTTGGCGGTTGGCTCCCGCATAGGTTCCCTTCGGCGCGGTGACGCGAGCTTCTCTGTTCACCTCATTGACGGTGCGCGGGGCGCCAGCGTATTCGCTTTTAGGCTGGCGATTGATCCCTGCATAACTCCCTTTCGGTGTGACATCCCGCTGGACCACCCCTGCCGCGTTATTCTGCGAGCGTTGTCCCAGGGTAGCCAGCTCAGGGCGGTTGGGGCGCACCGCTGTGATGGGGCTGTTGGCTTGGCGCAGGTAGTTATTGGGGCCGCGCTCAAACTTGTTGAAGTAATCGTTCCCCTTGGCGTTGATATAAATATTGTTGTTGGAGCCCCGCTGATAGTTGACCGGACGGTTGTAGCCATTGGTGGGACGAAAACCATTGCCATAGTTGGGGTTATAACGATAGGGGACATAACCGCCGGGATAACCCGATCCCCACCGCGGGTAATAATAATCGCCCTCATCATCATCGTCGTTGAAGACCTCGTTGACCAACATGCCCGCACCAAAGGCGAGCAAGCCCGTCAAGACCATATCACCGCGGTCGTATTCATCATCGTCGTCATGTTCCACCACTGTCGTGGTCGTTGTCGCAGGCGCAGGCGCAGGCGCAGTCGTTGTCGTGGTTTCCGTGGTCACCGGCGCTGAGGCCGGCCCGGCAGCTGGCGGGCTATAGACAGCGCTCGGGTCGTATTGTGGGACATAAACGACGTCAGGGTTGGCAGGCGCAATGGTGACGATCTGCTGATTGTTCTGCTCATCCTTGGCCACTTTCATCTGCTCCGAGTCTTTCAGGTTGCCCACCTCCATCGCCTGTTGACGCAGGCGCTGAACGGCTGCCAATACGCCCGGTTCATCGGCCAGGAAGGCGCTGCCCAGCTCGGTCGTCCACTCCATCTTCAAGCACATCATGTCCATGACGGTCGGGAAGTGCATCAGCGACATGGTGGGCGGCGTAAAGCCCAGCGGCGCAATGGCGGCGGTCAGCTCTTTCCCTTTGAGATCGGGGTGGGCGACCAGCCAGTTGCCGGCATCGAGCACCTCTTGCGGATTGGTGGCGCTGGCCAGCACCTGAGCCAATACCGCATCAGGGTAAAGGGCTATGGGCGCAAGCAGGGTCTCGAGCGCCTCTGGGGTATATTTCGATGCTTGTGCGTTAACGGGCTGCCCTTGCGGTGCGACCGCAGGGCTGGCAGCACTGGTTGGGTTGGCAGCAAAGGCCACGCTGGGCTGAGCATTTTGCGTGACGGCAGGTGGCTCCTCTTTGCAGGCAGCCAATACCGTGCCGAGGGCGATCACGGCCGCCAACACGCCATGGCGAAATAGGGGTTGCTTCATGATCTTGCTTCCTTCTGCTGGAGTGGCTGATGCGCCTCTTGCCTGATGATTTCCACAAATGTTTTATCTCATTGCATTCAATGCGGGCGTCTCATACCGAAAACATAAACCACTAATCGAGATCACACCCCAAACCGGCTGGAAAGGTGTGAAAAATTCGTTTGCTTCAGTCTCAAGCTACGCCTGAACCCCAGGATGTCACCAAAGTCAGGTGGGCAGACCTGAGAAGTTAAGGGCTATGGGATACCGCCTTCGGTGGGCTTGAGATTCAATCAATGCACTTGGGGATGGAGAAGAACTAGGCGCAGCACAGTTGGATGTCGATACAGCGAAAATGGCTGGATAGGCTGCTCAAGCAACTGCGGCATGAGGTGATCGTGGATCGTCCCTTCGTTAACGAGCGCCTCAGCGATGACGCGATGCCAAGTGTCTCGATACTCTGTTCGATCAGAAGCTCGAACAGTTGGGGGGGAATAACATGAGCAACGCGTTTTGCGAACTGCGCCTTATTCGATGCCGGGCGGCGGGGCGTGATCGGCGGAGGCCTGGCTCTGCACCGATCTCTTCTTGTGCTTGCGTACCCGCATGTAGTTGCGGCGCACCCCGTAGGAGATGAGCAGGCCGGCCAGCAGCATCACCAGCAGCATCAGCCGCTGTTTCTCCTGACTCACCTTGAGGTGGGTGTCTTGCGCGGCGATCAGCGTCTGCTCCTCCAGCGTGATCCTCAGGTAGCCCAGGGTCAGGTTACCCTCCTGGATCTCCTGCACGAACTGGGTGCGCCCCTTGCCCTGCTCCGGCAGTGACTTGTTGTCGGTGCCGATGGGCAGCAGGCTGTCCAGAGGTACCGCTTGATCCGATTGGGCGAGCGGGATACCACGGGCATCGTAGAGTGTGACATCGAGGATCTCGGGTTCGGCGGTGAGATCCTGTGCCAGCCGCTCCAGCTCGCTCTCCTTGTCCTCCTTGATCCAGCGCCGCATGTCCCGGGCGGCGTAGGCGACCAGCGCCTGGGCTCTGTCCCGCGCCGCGCTGTGCAATGCGGCCTGGCTTGCTCCCTGCATGTGGATCATCAGCGCCAGCACCCAGAGGGCGAGCAGGATCCCTGCTGCCAGGCTGATAACACGTTTGATGGGGAGATGACGCACAGCGCTGAGCCTCTTGCGGTGAATGAACAATGGTGGGGGATCTTGGCGCTTGCCTGTACAAAAAGCAATACGCTACTCTGGGCCCGCATGATGAACCCCGTGATCTCCAAGGAAGGCGTCTCTCTTATGTTGTTGTCCCAACTCCCCCGCTCCCCGCATGACTGGGCCAAGGCCCTGTGCAGTGTTCCCTGCTGGCAGCTTACCCCTGAAGCCCTGTTGCCCGCGGCCAGTGCCCACGACGGCGCCTGGCTCGTCATGTTTGGCAAGGCGCTGGATGCTCGCCACCTGGCACAGGTGGCGAGGCTGCTGGCAGACCATGAGGTCGAAGCCAGCCTCTATCCCCTGGGGGAGCAGGCCGGTGTTCCTCTGCTTCTGCTCGGCGCGAACCGCTTCTCCCCCGAGCTGGTGCAGGCCATCAAGGGGCAGGAGTGGGACATCGATGTCTGCCATCTCGCCATCCTGCCGACCCTGGGAGAACCCGGGTTGCTGGTGATGGACATGGATTCCACCGCGATCCGGATCGAGTGCATCGACGAAATAGCCCGTCTGGCCGGAGTGGGCGATCAGGTGGCGGCGGTGACGGCGGCGGCCATGCAGGGCAAGCTGGAGTTTGCCGACAGCCTGCGCAGCCGGGTCGCCCTGCTGGAAGGTGCACCGGTCACCATCCTCGATGAGGTGGCGGTCGCCATGCCCTGGATGCCCGGCTTGCAACTGATGGTTGATACCCTCAAGCAGTCGGGTTGGACAGTGGCGATTGCCTCGGGCGGCTTTACCCGTTTCGCCGGCGAACTACAACAGGCGCTCGGGCTGGACGCCATCTTTGCCAACGAGCTGGCGGTGGAGGGCGGCCTGCTGACCGGCAAGGTGAGCGGGCGCATCGTAGATGCCGCCGTCAAGGCCGAGGTGTTGCAGCAACTGGCGCGGCAGCATGAGATCCCCGTAGCCCAGACGGTGGCGGTCGGCGATGGCGCCAACGATCTCAAGATGATGGGGGTGGCCGGGCTCGGCATTGCCATCCACGCCAAGCCATTGGTACGTGCCCAGGCGGCCGCCACCCTCAATCACCATGATCTGGAAGGGGTGCTCTGCCTGCTCGGCGCGCTGGCCTGCCGCGACCGGCGCTGGTGTTGAACCCGCTCAAGGAGGAGCAAAGAACAAGATGGAACTGTTGCAACAATCCCTGTTTGTCCCCTGTGGCGAGCATCGGCTGCATGTGCGCCATATTCAGCCCGGTGTCGCCGTGCATGCCGATCCCATCCTGATGGTGCACGGCGCCATCGAGAACGGACGCATCTTCTACACCGAATCCGGCAAGGGGCTGGCCTGTTTCCTGGCGCGGCACGGTTATCAGGTGTATGTGGCGGATCTGCGCGGGCGGGGCCAGAGCACGCCGGCCATCGCCGAGCGGGCCGGCCACGGCCAGCATGAGCTGATCACCGAGGATCTGCCGGCCCTGCAACATTGGGTCGCTGCTCGTCATGCCGGCGCCAGGGTGCACTGGATGGCCCACTCCTGGGGCGGGGTCATCATGGCCTCGACCCTGGTGCGCTTCCCGGAGCTGGCCGACCAGATAGCCAGTCTGGTGTTTTTCGGCACCAAGCGGGGGGTCTCGGTACAGAACCCCGAGCGCTGGTTGAAGGTGGATCTAATCTGGAACCGGCTGGCGCCCTGGCTGGCGCGCCGCCAGGGTTTTCTGGCTGCCCGCAAGTTGAAGATAGGGGCCGATGATGAGCCCTTGCGTTACCTGCAGGAGACCATTCCCTGGGTGAAATGCGGGCCCTGGCAGGACCCCCACGACGGCTTTGCCTATGACGAGGCCGCCGCCAGGGTCAACTGGCCGCCGCTCTGGATGATCTCGGCCAAGGCGGACAAGGTGCTGGGTCACCCGACCGACGTGCGCCGCTTCAGCGACGAGATGGGCTCCGCCGCGCGTCATACCCGCCTCGGCCGGGACAACGGCAACCGGCTCGACTACGACCACATCAACATGCTGACGGCCCCCCAGGCCCAGGAGGATCACTTCCCCGAGATCCTGGCCTGGCTGCGCAACCCGCAGGCGGCCTGACATGGACAAGGGCGGCCACATGGCCGCCCTTGTCGTGGATGGCGCTCGTCCCGCCAGAGTCAGAGCGCCGGGATGCCGAGCCGGAACAGGGTGGCCTCTGTGGTGTCGGTCAGCTCGCCCACCCCCACCACGCTCCACAGCTCCTCCTCCAGTTTCTTGGCCTTGTGAATGGCGAACTTGGCGATGTAGTCCAGCTCGCCCGCGATGAAGCTGGTGTCGGGGCGGCCGGTGCGGGAGATGCCGACCAGCACCGAATAGAACTCACCCTGCTGCCGAGCCAACTCGATGAAACGGCGCTTCTGCTCAACCGATGCAAAACTGCTGGCAAGCTGGCTGCGAAACAGGGGAGTGCCACCCTTGGTGTGCAGTCCGGCGATGTAGACCTCTTCCTCTTCCGGCTTGTCTTCCCGCTCTATGGTGCGCAGGGGGTTGAGCAGCAGGGTCTTGAGCAGCGTTCCCTGGAACAGGGGGTAGAGGTTCAGGTGTTTCTCTTGTTCGGCGCAAGCCTGCAACAGGCCGGCGAGGCTGCGCTGTCTGGGCGCCAGCCCCAGGGCGGCGGGGCGGGGTGGCCCGTTGAGCTTGTTCACATAGACAGGGGTGTTGAACAGGTGGTGGGTATAGAGGTTGCGCAGTGCCCTTGCCATGCCACGATAGCGTTTGTGCTCCTTGGTGGGCTTGAGCTTGTTCTGGTTGCTCTCGATCAGCAGGCTGAAAAACTGGTGGCCGATGTGGCGCTCTGCCGTCCCCTCGATGCACAGGTGCAGCACGGTACGACTCAGGTTGAGGCTGACCAGCCGATAGGGGAGGTGCTGCAGATCCATGTTCTTGGCGAGATCCTGCAGGCGGGGCAGGGCGACCTGGATGATGTCCCCCTTCTCGCCAGAGAACGGCTCCTCCAGCTCTATCTGCATGCCGTGGGTCGAGATGTCGCGGGTCCAGCCGAGCCAGGCGCGATCCTGGTGGCGGATCACGATCGCCGTCTTGTGGACGTAGCGGGCCTCCTTGCGCAGTTGCACGTAGTGCAGCGTCTCTATCTCGAAGGGGATCGCATGGATGTCGTGGCCGAAGCGTTGCAAGGCGTTGGCGTTGTGCGTCTGACTGCTGTCGAACCGGAACTCGCCGCGCTGGTTGTCGAGCCCGATCTCCTGCAGCATGCCCACATAGCCCAGCTGGCCGAGCCGCTCGCGCAGCAACATGTCCTGCAACTGGTGCGCCCCTCCCGGCTGGCTGTCGAGATCGGCCTCGGCCAGGGTGCAGGCCTCCAGGCTGAATTTGTAGACACGCCAGCTGGGGCGGCGGGCGCCTATCTGAAAGAACAGGGCAGTCAGCCCGCTCTGCTCAAGCTCTTCCCGGGTAGCGGAGAAGAAGTAGAGGTGGCTGCGCACCGAGTGGGTGAAGCTGTAGATCAGGGTTTCGCGAAGCCCCCCTTTGGCGGGCAACAGTGACGGCATGCGCGCTGGCGTGAAGAGGCTGGCGAGCATGTCGCGGTTCTTGGCGTCGCGCCAGTACTCGAGGATGTGCTGGTTGTTCTCGGTACGCAGGGCGATCTCGAGGCCAGGGGTTGCACCCTGGCCGAAGAAGAGCGGCATGCCGGTCATGCGCGGCAGGTAGAACTGTTCGTACCCCTTGATGATGGCGGCCGACAGCAGGTAGTCGACGCTGACCCGATAGCGGCTGCGGTTGCGCTCGATGAAGTCGCGCAGGAACTCATCGAAGGCGGGATGATCGTCACTCTTCACCAGCCGCAGCCAGAATTTTCCCTCTTTCTGCTCCTTCCCCAGGATCTGATAGTCGATCGACTGGCGCAGCATGGGGGTGGGGTGCTCGCGTTCCAGGCCGGTGAAGAAGACCTCGATGTGGTCGCCGGTCTGGTAGTCGGGCAGATAGGGGACCAAGACCCGGATCCCGCCGAGAGAGATGTCCGAACTCTTGGCCTGCAGCTTCTCTCCGCTCGCCAGCTTGAGCACCATGGGTGAGCTGAAGTGCATCCGCTCCTCCTGCCGGCCGTAGTGGCTGGCGAAGGGAATGGCATTGACATCGAAGGGGCGGAACGGGCTGACGGGCAAGGAGAGGCTCTCGCTGCGCCCCTGATTGAGCTTGCACCAGGCTTGCAGCGCCTCGTAGACCCCCAGGGTGTAGCTGTCCCGGTAGAGGTAGCACTGGGACTGGAACTGCTCGATGGCCTCGGCGGGCATGAAGTGGGTGACACCCTCAAACTCGTGCACCTGACAGAGGGGCCCCAGTTCGTTGCGCATGTCGATCACGCGCCGGCAGGGAGTGCACTTGCGCTTGAGCTCCATCTTCAGCAGGAAACGGCCGTTGGTATTCTCGTTCTGGGTCAGGCGGTTGAAGATCTCGTCGAAGTCCTTTTCCCGGAGCAGGGGGACCAGTTGTTCTATCAGGTGGAGTGGTTGTTCTGAATCCATGTATTCCTGCCGCGGAAAGTCACTTTTCCGATTCTGGGTTTGATCTGTCGGTCGCAAACCAGTATATCAAGCAGGAATTCATCCTGTCCCCGAGTTATCCATGGCCAAAAACAAAACCGCCTATGTTTGTTCCGAATGTGGCGCCGACTTCTCCCGCTGGCAAGGCCAATGCAGCGAGTGCAAGGAGTGGAACACCATCACCGAGGTCCGGTTGGGCGTCACGACACCGGGAAAGAGTGCCCGCTACACCGGTTATGCCGGTGCCATCGGCAGCCAGGTGCAGACCCTGGCTGAGGTCGCGACCACCGAGATCCCCCGCTTCAGTTCGGGCTTCAAGGAGCTGGACCGGGTGCTCGGCGGTGGTGTGGTGCCGGGCTCGGCGATCCTCATTGGTGGCAACCCGGGGGCTGGCAAATCGACCCTGCTGCTGCAGACCATGTGTGGTCTGGCACAGCGGATGAAGACCCTGTATGTGACCGGGGAGGAGTCGCTGCAACAGGTGGCGATGCGGGCCGGCCGGCTGGGCTTGCCCACCGACAAGCTGCGCATGCTGTCGGAAACCAGCGTGGAGCAGATCTGCATCATTGCCCAGCAGGAGCAGCCGCAGATCATGGTCATCGACTCGATCCAGGTGATGCATGTGGCGGATGTGCAGTCATCCCCCGGCTCCGTCTCCCAGGTGCGCGAATCTGCGGCCCTGCTCACCCGCTATGCCAAGCAGAATCATGTCGCCATCTTCATGGTGGGCCATGTCACCAAGGACGGCACCCTGGCCGGCCCCAAGGTGCTGGAGCACTGTGTCGACTGCTCCGTGCTGTTGGACGGTGCCCACGACTCGCGCTTTCGGACCCTGCGCTCCCACAAGAACCGCTTCGGTGCGGTCAACGAGCTTGGCGTTTTCGCCATGACGGGGCAGGGGATGAAGGAGGTGAGCAACCCCTCCGCCATCTTCCTGAGCCGTGGTGACGAGCAGGCCCCCGGCTCCATCGTCATGGTGATCTGGGAGGGGACGCGCCCCCTGCTGGTGGAGTTGCAGGCGCTGGTGGATTACTCCCAGCTCTCCAATCCGCGCCGGGTGGCGGTGGGCATGGATCATAACCGTCTCGCCATGCTGCTGGCGGTACTGCACCGTCACGGCGGGTTGCAGATGGCGGATCAGGATGTCTTCATCAATGTGGTTGGCGGGGTCAAGGTCGAGGAGACCAGTGCGGATCTGGCGCTGTTGCTGGCCATGGTCTCCAGCTTCCGGGATCAGGCCCTGCCCAAGGATCTGGTGGTATTCGGCGAGGTGGGGCTGTCTGGCGAGATCCGACCTGTACCCTCTGGCCAGGAGCGGTTGCAGGAGGCGGCCAAGCACGGTTTCCGCCGTGCCATAGTGCCTCATGCCAACGCACCCAAGCATCCCATCGAGGGGATGGAGGTGGTGCCGGTGAAGAAGCTGTCCGATGCCCTGGAGGCCTTGTAACAGCCCAAAAGAGAACAAAAAAGGAGCGTATGACGCTCCTTTTTCACTGATGGTGAGTCAGGTGGGAGGATTGTGTTCCTTGTGCTCTTGCAGCAACTGCTCCAGCTCGCGATACAGCAGCTGCTCTTCCCCGATGTTCAACTCCATCATCCGCTTGAGGTGGGTGGCGCTGTCGATGTCGATGTGGTGGCAGTAGAAGCCCAGCTTCTTGCTGGCCT
>RCUP01001740.1_pt1 | contig 12704 bp, 6 predicted proteins | sample 2166341 | NCBI WGS metagenome assembly RCUP01 (sample SAMN09932325, study PRJNA488358) | compost metagenome | isolation source: compost soil in succinonitrile-enriched | place: Germany: Experimental Botanical Garden | reverse complement strand
CTCCGGGACTTGGACTTGGATTCGGAACACTCCAGGGTTGGTCGATTACTTTCAATGATCCACCGATCTATGCTCCTGTAAACTATTCCTGGTCGCCAACTACCGGACTTTCCAATCCGAATAGCATCAACACACAAGCTTGTCCTACTTCAACAACCAATTACGTATTGACCGTTTCCAACGGAACTCCGGGTTGTGCAACACATACTGAAAATGTCAACATCATCGTAAATCCTTGCGGCGGATGCATTCCTCCGGTTGTCAATGTGAATCCATTAAATACCTGCGCTCCGGGAAGTGTCAATCTTGCTTCCGCTATTGCAGCCGGATCTGCTCCGGCAACATTGAGTTATCATGCAAGTCAGGCGAATGCTCAAAACGATGTCAGCCCGATTTCTGCAACAGTCGCTACAAGCGGCACTTATTGGGTTCGATACGAAGATCCGAACGATCCGGCTTGTTTTGGAACAGCACAAATTGTCGTTACAATCAATCCGGCGGATAATCCGGTATTTACGCTGACAAACTTTTGTCCGGGTGGAACAAATCAGGCAACGGGTCTTGCAACTCCGGGTGGAACTTTCAGCTTCAATCCTGTTCCGGCTGGCGGAGTAACGATCAATGCTTCAACCGGTGCAATTTCAAATGCAACTGCCGGAACAACTTATACCGTTCAGTATACTACTAACGGAACTTGTCCGGCTTCATCTACTCAAACAGTTACAGCGACCAGTTTCACCTTTACATCAGCAGCTACTCCTGAAAACTGTGGAAACGCTGACGGAGAAATCACGATTACTCCGAATGGCGGAACTCCGGCTTATACTTACACGATCAATGGCGGAACTGCTCAAAGTTCAGGGACATTCACCGGACTCGCAGCAGGATCGTACTCGATTATTGTAACTGATAACTCAGGCTGTCAGAGTACCGGAAATCAATCCGTTGGAAGTATCGGAGGGCCAAGTATCGACAACCTACAGGTTGTGAATCCAACTTGCGGCGCAGGTTGTAACGGCTCTATCACCGCAACAGTTTCCGGTGGAAATCCACCTTACTCCTATCAATGGTTTGATGCTTCGAATAATCCGATCGGGACAAATTCACTAACAATCACCAATTTATGCGACGGAACTTACTCGTTGGAAGTCACCGATGCATCCGCGGCTTGTCCTTCGATCGATTTTGCAACATTACTTGCTGCAAGCGGTGGAGACGATCCCTCTTTCACTTTAACCAATTATTGTGAAGGATCTGCAAATACTGTTTCAGGAATCATAACTCCGGGCGGAACCTTCACCTTCAATCCACTCCCAACTGACGGAGCTACAATCAATGCTTCAAACGGTGCAATCGCGAATGGTGTCGGCGGAACAACTTATACCGTTCAGTATACAACCAACGGAGCTTGCCCAGATTCTGAAACACAGTCCATAAGCGTTTATGAATTACCAACTATTTCCGGAAGTGAAGTTTGTATCGGTGCTACTGTTCAATTAACAGCGACCGGAACACCAAGCGCAACCACACCGTGGACCAGTTCAAATCCGGCAATCGCAACAATAAGCAATAGCGGATTGGTGACTGGAATAAGCTCAGGAACAAGCATCATCACATTTACCAATTCAAACGGATGTTCTTCCACTTACTCACTGGATGTGGTTAATTCACCGAATATCAATGGAAACCTCATCATTTGTTCAGGTGGAACGACACAACTTACAGGTTCTGGAACACCTGATGCGACTAATCCGTGGATCAGCTCAAATCCGGCAATAGCAACCGTTTCAAACACCGGATTGGTTAATGGAATTTCCGATGGAACTGTTACCATTACCTATACCAATTCGGGAGGATGCGATAATACAGTTCAGATTACCGTTAGTTCCGGAGCAACAATTAACGGAAATACCACTATTTGTATTGGAACAACTACTCAGTTATCCGGAAGCGGAACTTCTGATCCGCTGAATCCATGGACCTCTTCCGATCCGGGTATTGCAACAGTCAACAATAATGGATTGGTGACAGGCCTCTCTCCCGGAACAACTACCATTACTTATCTGACTAACGGAGGTTGCAGCGGAAATATGCTGTTCACAGTTCTAGCCGCTCCGCAAGTTTCCTTCAGCAGCAATATGACGGAAGGCTGTGCTCCTCAAACAATCACCTTCACAAATACCGGTGCAGCTTCTTCCAATTGCATCTGGACTTTTGAAGGATTGGGTAATCAAACCGGATGTGGCCCCATCACACAAACCTTTAATCAGGAAGGCATTTACGATGTAACACTCACAACTACAGATGCAAACGGTTGTACCAATTCGGCAACTATTACAGACATGATTACAATTCATCCTGAAGTAATTGCGTCTTTCACCGTTGATTACATTCAACAAACGGTTCTGAATCCAATCTTTCAGTTTACCAATACATCAAGTGGGGCAAGCAATTACATCTGGGATCTGGATGATGGAACCAGTTCCAATCTGACCAACGTTGTCCATGCGTATGATGATGTGGCTTCTGTTTACACAGTCGTACTAACAGCTTACAACGACTTCGGATGTCGTGATTCCGTAAAAATGGTCATTTCCGTAGTCGATGAATTGTATTGGTTTGTTCCGAACAGTTTCACCCCCGACGGAGATGAAGTCAATAACGAATTCAAACCTGTGTTCAGTCCCGGATTTGATATCAAAGACTATTCATTCCTGATCTTTGATCGTTGGGGTGAAATCATTTTCGAATCAAAAGACATGTATATCGGATGGGACGGAACATACAACGGGATGATCTCCAAAGAAGGAATTTACACCTATACCATCACATTGAAAGAACGAAATCTGGATAAACGATATGAAATTGTCGGACACGTCAATCTTCTAAGGTAGGAGAAAGCACTGCTTTCGATAAATATATCCGCAGTGACGGATAATGAGAGACTAAACAGATACCAGCCGTGGCTGACCAATAATAGAACATAAACCAAACACAACAACAAAATGAAAACACTTACATTTTTATTCTTTGCAACCCTGTTTGTCTTCCATTCCAAAGCTCAGGAATGGCAAACCTATTACGAAGAAGGCGGTATTGTCATTCAGTACCAATTAACTGAAATCGATGATCCGCAACTCGGAATTCATCATGCCCGGATTGTCTTTCGGTATGAGAACAAAACCAATCAAGCTGTTCAGTTGAGCTTCAATCGCATGATTACTTATTCCGACAGTGAAACAGCCAAACCCCAGGAAAAGGATTATACGGTTTCTATCCCTGCAAATTCAAGCATCGAATACAACTCATCCAATTCCAGGGATAAAACGTTTTACCTGTTCGCACAAGACAAGAAAAACACAATCAAACGTTCTCTCGTCAGCTTTGACATCAAGAATGTTACAATAAACTAGGTCATGAAATACTTACTACTACTAATTTCTACGATTTTCATTGTAGCGGAGAGTCTATTCGCTCAATGTGACATCAACACTTCTGCAAGTTCGACTACAATTACCTGCGGACAAAGTGTCAATCTATCTGCATTTGGCTCTTCTACGGGGCAAATGGTTCTGAACGAAACATTCAACAGCGGAGCTTTTGGGCCTGGCTGGGGAGCAACTCCCGGATCTACCAATTTCAATAATCCTTGTTCGCCGGGCGGTGTAGACGGAACTCCACACGCCTGGATGGGAAGTAGCACCAGTGTTCCACGAACACTGACTTCTGCTCCGTACAATTTGACGGCCGCAACGGCGGGAGTTTCCATTTGTTTCGATTTACTTTTCGCTTCGCAAGGAGACGCTGCCCCGTGTGAAGGGCCAGACGAACCGGATGAAGGCGTTTATCTGCAATATTCCATCAATGGCGGAGCAACCTGGATCGACATTCATTATTTTGATCCGAACGGAGGAAATGATCCGCAGTTAACCAATTGGAACAACTGGTGTTTCGCACTTCCTGCCGCTGCAATTACCTCAAACACGCTGATCAGATGGCATCAAACCGCTGATTCCGGTGCTGATTATGATCACTGGGGAATTGACAACGTGCAAATTTTCCAAAACGATATCAATGCAGAAGTGGTTTGGCTACACGACGGATATTCTTACGGTGTAGGAAATCCGGGTGGAGTGAATCCGACTGCGGTTACTCCTACTACAACCACCACTTATACGGCTCAGATCACAACCGGAACAGGACAAGTGTGTACTTCAACAATTACGATTATAGTCACTGATCCGGTTTACGATGTCAACGTTTCTGCGAATCCGACAACGCTTTGTGCCGGAGAATGTTCAACGATTTCCGGAACAGGACAAATCGTTCTGGATCCGGGAGGAATCGAAACCTATGAAAACAACGAATTCTCTGTTGTGGCCTCCGGAAGTGCCGCTGTAAACATCAATGTTCAGGGAATCAACACCTCATCCATTACAAACGGATTGATCCAAAACGTAACTATTAATGGTTTCAGCTTTTCAGGTTCGTTCTTTTGTACTTCTTTCGGAGGTTGCAACTGTAACGGAACAAACATCGGATTCGGTTCTACCTGTAACTTAACAGCAAGTGGATTTACAGTAACTTTAACTTCACCTGGTGGATGTACAATTATTCTTGCTCCGGCAGGAGTAGCATCCGGAAATTACAACAGTACCGTTTTTGTTCCTGTTGGAGGAACTGCCCTTGGAGGAACTTTCCCAGCTTCTGGCGGACCATGGAATCCAAATCAACCATTTTCAAATTTGAATGGCTGTGATCCGAACGGAGTCTGGACTTTGTCCTTCAATGCTCCGGGACTTGGACTTGGATTCGGAACACTCCAGGGTTGGTCGATTACTTTCAACGATCCCCCGATCTATGCTCCTGTAAACTATTCCTGGTCACCAACTACCGGACTTTCAAATCCAAACAGCATCAACACACAAGCTTGTCCTACTTCGACAACCAATTACGTATTGACCGTTTCCAACGGAACTCCGGGTTGTGCCACACATGCTGAAAATGTTAACATCATTGTAGATCCTTGCAACGGATGTATTCCTCCGGTTGTGAATGTAAATCCATTGACAACTTGTGCTCCGGGAACTGTAAATCTGAGTACTGCCATTGCAGCCGGATCTGCTCCGGCAACATTGAGTTATCATGCAAGTCAGGCGAATGCTCAAAACGATGTCAGCCCGATTTCTGCAACAGTCGCTACAAGCGGCACTTATTGGGTTCGATACGAAGATCCGAACGATCCGGCTTGTTTTGGAACAGCACAAATTGTCGTTACAATCAATCCGGCGGATAATCCGGCGTTTACGCTGACAAACTTTTGTCCGGGTGGAACAAATCAGGCAACGGGTATTGCAACTCCGGGTGGAACTTTCAGCTTCAATCCTGTTCCGGCTGGCGGAGCAACAATCAATGCTTCAACCGGTGCAATTTCAAATGCAACTGCCGGAACAACTTACACCGTTCAGTATACAACCAACGGGACTTGTCCGGCTTCATCCACTCAAACAGTTACAGCGACCAGTTTCACCTTTACATCAGCGGCTACTCCTGAAAACTGTGGAAACGCTGATGGAGAAATCACGATTACACCAAATGGCGGAACTCCGGCTTATACTTACACGATCAATGGCGGAACCGCTCAAAGTTCAGGGACATTCACCGGACTCACAGCAGGATCGTACTCGATTATTGTAACTGATAATTCAGGCTGTCAGAGTAGCGGAAATCAATCCGTTGGAAGTATCGGAGGACCAAGTATCGACAACCTGCAGGTTGTGAATCCAACTTGCGGTGCAGGTTGCAATGGTTCTATCACCGCAACGGTGTCCGGTGGAAATCCACCTTACTCTTATCAATGGTTTGATGCTTCCAATAATCCGATCGGAACAAACGCTGCGGTGATCTCTAATTTATGCGGCGGAACTTACTCGCTTCAGGTAACAGACGCAAACGGTTCAAGCAATCAATTGTTCTCTGAAGATTTCGAAAGCGGAGCAAATAACTGGAATTTAAATGTCTCCACAGGACCAGAAGGTGCTGATCCGAACTACTTCGAAGTAGATGACGACGAAGGTGGTGTTGCTCCCGGAGGTTGTGGAGTTGCAGGAAACGGAGACGCTACGCTTCATATTACCAGCGTTTTCAATCCAAGCGGCGGTGCAGCATACGATGCAGGAGGTTTGTGTGGACTTCTATTCTGTCCGCAAACCAACCGACAGGCTGAAAGTCCGGCAATCAATACTACCGGACAATCCAATCTGACCTTACAATTTGATTATATCGCTCAGGGAGACGCTCCGAACGATCAGGCGACTGTTTGGTACAATACCGGTTCAGGCTGGACACAATTAGGCGGAGCTTTATTTTCCGGTACAGGAGCTTGTTTTCCTCAGGGATTGTGGTCTGCTTATTCAACTACTCTTCCGGCTGCGTGTGAAAACATTCCAAACCTTCGAGTTGCCATTCGATGGACCAATAATGACGATGGCGCGGGAACTGATCCTTCTGTTGCGATTAATAATCTTGCAGTCGTTGCATCCGGAGGTTCCGGTTGTCCGGCAGTAGAATTCGCGACACTCACAGGACCGGGAAGTATTGATGACGCATCCTTTACCTTGACGAATTACTGTCAGGGTTCTCCAAACAGCGCTACAGGAATTGTAACAGCGGGAGGAACATTTGCTTTCAATCCGGTTCCAACCGACGGAGCAACAATCAACTCTTCAACAGGTGCAATCACCAATGGTGTCGGAGGAACAAGCTATACCGTTCAATATACAACGAATGGAACTTGTCCGGATTCTGAAAATCAATCCGTTACAGTAAACAGTTTACCAACACCTGCAATTTCAGGAAACCTAAGCTATTGTACCGGAGGGCAGACAACTTTAAATGCTGGCGGACCATATGCATCTTACTCCTGGAGTACCGGAGCTTCTACTCAAACAATCAATACGACAGCTCAAAATGGAATCACTATTACGGTCATTGACAATAACGGTTGTCAGGGAACAAGTCCTGCGGTAAATGTCAATGAAGTTTCTCAAATTGTCACCAATTCAACGGTTTCAGTTTGTCAGGGACAAAGCATTTCCATTCACGGAACTCCTCAAACGACTGCCGGTGTTTACTCACAAACGTTCAATGCATCGGGCGGTTGCGACAGTATTTCAAATGTGACACTGGTGGTAAATCCGAATCCTGTTCCTGTCATTACCGGGAATTTGTGGTATTGTGAAGGAAATCAAGCTACTTTGAGTGCAGGCGGACCATATGCGAGCTATTCGTGGAATGTTGGCGGAAACCAGCAAACGTTGCAAACAACCTCATCTTCACCAATTACGGTGACTGTTACGAATGCAAACGGTTGTACGGGAACAAGTGCTGCGGTTAGTTTAACAGCGCCTCCGATAGCGGTTGTTCATGCAAATCCTTCAACGGGAACTGCTCCATTGGTTGTGAATCTGACCAATGGAAGTCAGAATGCAAATACGTATTTCTGGGATTTCGGAAATGGGTTTCAGCTGAATACGGCCAATATTAACGGCCACACTCAGACTTATGACAGCATCGGTCAGTACATTGTTATGTTGATCGCTTCACAAAATGGTTGTTCGGATACTGCTTACGTAACCATTACTGTGATTGAACCGGCTATGCCGATGATCATCGAATTCCCGAACATTTTCACTCCGAATGGCGATCACAACAACGATTTCTTCGAATTTGCAAGTTCCAATGTGGCAACTTTGGAGGTAACAGTAACAAATCGCTGGGGGAATCTGATGTTCCAATCTTCCGATGTATCTTTTCAATGGAATGGAACCATGCCAAATGGAGATCCTGCTTCGGAAGGAGTTTATTTCTATCAGTATAAAGTCACCGGTATTTTGGGAGAACAATTGGAAGGACAAAAGTTTGTTCAATTGATCCGATAATCATTCATTTTAATTGAAAAAATAATGCGAGGCAGCTTCTAAAAAGGAGCTGCCTTTTTCACTTAAAAAAAGCCATTTCCGAAACATCCTGATCTTCAATTGATTATATTTTAATCAAAATTTCAAGAGAAAAATCAAAAATAAAACACCTTATTTTACTGATAAAACCGTAAAAAAGATTAATTTTTAATCATAATTTGTTTGAAATAATTTGTTTTATCGAATAAGATTTCTTATCTTTGTTGGGTAGCAAGTTCGATAGAGAACTGCTCAAAAAAATCCTAAGTATTAACCATTATAAATCGAATCGTGAAACGAATTATCATCCTTTCCGTTGGTACGGCAACCCCTAAAGTTATCAAAGCGCTTTCTGAAGCTTTTGAAATCAATCAGGAGTTATTATTCAAAATTCTCTACAATGCGCCTGCTGTTTTTTTAGACCATGCAGATGAAGCGCTGGCAGAAAAGGCATTCACTATTTTAACAGAACTCGGGCTGGAAGTTCTGATCCAAAATACGGATGAAAAACCACCACTGCCTACAGAATCACTTGATATCGCCGTCCATATCAATAATCCGGTGAAACTAAACACCGTCAACAAACAGCTGTCTGAATTTCTGGGCTGTAATGAAAGTGAATCTCTGCAGCTTTTGCTCAACGAACCATGCGTGGTTTTGGGCGGAGTTTCTATGGCCACCGCAGAGAGCTTGCAAAAACGCATAGATGCTGAAGTAATTGCAAGTAACCCAAAAATGGATTTGTACACCATTGAATTCACTGCAGAATCAGAAAGTGACCGCTTGAAGTTGATTAACCTCATCAAAAACCAGGAAATCACTATTCCTGAAGGAGAAACAAAATGGGTTCGCAACCTAACCTACGAACAAATGAACCAGTTTCTCACGCGTTACCGATCGCAACACGAGGTTAAGATCTACAATCAAAGTTATTCCAGATTCCGTATTCTTCTGGAGAATTTTGATCTGACGAATACTTCCCTAATCCATTTTTTGGTTAGCGAAATCGGCATGCCGAAGGAAGTAATCGCAGAAATTCACGCCAATCTTCCGGTTTTACTGGATGAATCTGTCAACTACGGAACACTTCAGGAAAAATTAGCCTTGTACAAGCAAGTCGGTTTAGAATGTTCCGAAGAACCAATTCCATTTGGAAAGTACGTCCTCTCAGTAAGTAACATTACCGATTCAGGAAAAGCACGGGAAATCCTGAGCAAATTTTACAAAGATGTCCATGTCGACAAATCTACAGATGTCTGGAAAGCCCCGCTGCCCCTCGGTGGTACTTTGAGTCGACTACTTGAAAAACAGTTGGAAACCATTGGATGTGAAATTGAATACGAATACTAACCACTATGAACGAAAACAAACCTAACCTCCATCTCCAAATCGCTGAAAACGGAAAAATCCTCACTTTAAAAGGAGATCACAAAGAAGCATTGCGCCATTACAAAGAGGCCATGCGGATGTGCCAGGCAGTCGAGAATTCAGAAGTATTTCTACAGCATTACAGTTTGTGTGCAATGGAATCTCTGGAATTGATGGAGGCACACGAAGAAATCATCACTTATTGCGATAAAAGTATTGATTTCCTGACACCAAAAAAGGCCGAACGTACAGACGAATGGTTCAGGAAAAACCTCGCATCGCTCTGGGAACGGAAAGGCATCCAGTGCATCTACCTGGATGAAAAAGCAGCGGCGATTGAAGCGTTCGATTCAGCTCTGAAAGAGGCAAAAGATTTATCGATGCCCTTGAGTAAAGAATTGCTGAATTGGCTTCGCAGAGGTTATGCGGTTACTCACAAGCAAGTGCGTGATTTACAAAACAGACATCACTACTTTACGGTTCGTAAAGAAAATGTCAACGAAACAATTGCAGTTCAACTGCCGGAAATGATCAATCCGTTCTAACCACGTTTCACACAAGTGTGCGGGCAGTCTGATTTGCCTCCACAAATGATAGACAACCACCACCATCAATTCCGGGAAAGACCGGGACCGACCATTCACGCCTAACCATTTCTATTGGACGCTAAGGATGATTGTCTGCACGCTTTGTGCGAAACATTAAAAACAATTAATTTATGAGTGATTTAACCAAATTCAGTGAAGGGGCTTCCATTCTGCAGCAGGTCGATGTCAGTGACATCTTTAAAAACCTCGCGCTCGGAATTGCGGAAGCTCAACAGAAACTAGATGACAATTCGATAGCCCAGGCTATTAAGTTGGCAGAAACAAAGATCGGCAACGAATCCTTGTTGGAGTTAGGATTCATTCCTGTATTCTATTCATTCCAATATGCAGACATCAGCGCCAGCATTTACTTAAAAATGGCCTCGAGAGAATCATTGGAATTCGGATTCGGACTGGATCTTCAATTAGCTAAAAACAAAGGATACTCCGAAGACACACACTCTTTTTTGAGTGAAGACAATTACTCGGAAACAACGGAAGAATACAAAGCTTCCCGACAATTGAGTTTCCGTGCCAAAGAGAAAAAAGCTGTAAAGATCAACAGCAAATTCGTTAAACAAAGTGAATCGCTTGATGTAAAAAGTCGTGTAGAAAAATTCAAATACGACATCAAGCACGACGCAGGCGTAGATCAGGTCTATGAAGAAATTCAATCCAGAAAACTGACTGAAAATCTAAGTCGTGGAGTGGATGTCTGGATGGACGGAGGATTCCTTCGAATAGAAGAAGGTCTTCATTTTGGAGCAGCAGGAGTTGGTGTTTTTAAAATCCAGGACCTCGAAGTAGCGTCGGATGTTGATATCGACGGCACTGCGGGTACAACAGAGCCAATAGAAGTGGAAACCGAATTTTCAGACGCAACTTTAAACGATGCCGTAACGAAAGTAGGATCAGGAGCAAAAGTTTTTGCTTTAACCAAAGGTGGAAATTTACTTACCAAAATTTCAGGCGTGTGGGTTCCTGTTTCAAGTACGATGTATTTTGGATTCAACAGCGACGAGATTACTTATCGCAAAAATCTGAAGGATGGCTCCGGAGACAATGCGGATCTAAACTATCCCACAGCTTTGACAGGTGCTGAGCAAAACCAAAACCACAATTATCATGTGTTGGTTCATAAAGCTCTTCGCTTAATTCAAACGAAAGATCCGGATGCTTCTATTAAGATTACCGGAATGACAGATCCGAAAGGCGCAGACAATCCGAAAAACAAAAGTTTGGCGAAAAGACGTGCGGAAAATTTACGTAACCACATCTTTGGATCTGATGCTCCGGTCAATGTAGCAATTGGTGCGGTAACGAATTCAGCTGGTGTAAGTGATTTAACAAAACGCTACGCCAAAATCGAGTTAGATGCCGATTACCTGATCCTTATTGGGCCGAATGTCAAAAAAGCAGCAGTACCGAAAGGTGGAACAAACGGATTTGTTTATGTGGATGACACAGTATCACCTTCAGCTGCTTTCACGGATTTGACTGTCACATATGGTAATTTAGATATTCATATCGTAAATGCCACTTTCAGTACATTGGTAACCACAGCTCAGGCTCAACTCGCAAACCATTCACATGAGAAAACTTCTGAAGAACTTCATTACTCTTTGGATGACGAGGCAATCGTTAAACTCACCCTGCTTACCAATCAATCGGAAGAAATTGAGATTGAAAACAACGAAGAAAGCACGAGCCAGGGAACAGAGCAAAGCTCTACTCACCTTTTTGGAAAAACCAAAAATCAAAAGTCCATTCTGAATGAATCTGTCGGCAATAAATCCCAGGATAGTTCATTTGCCCTAAGTGCGAGTGTGGATTTCAGAATGTCCCGTCAGTTTGAGATGTCGATGGAAGGAAATTCATCCATGTCAGCCCGAATGGTTTCACTTCCTGCGCCGACAAAGTTTGTACAATTCCTTGAAGACACTTACAGCACGGGAGAATAGTATTAACCTATTAAATCCTAGTAAATGCCATCAATTGAAACAATAACAAGCACGCTTACGAACTCCCCGCTTTCATCGATGATTGAAAACATGGGACTTTCAATAGCAACAGCGCAGGCAGCATTGGACACTAATTCCATCACTATGCTCAAAAACCTCGCTTCCAGCACAGTGGATATCGGAGGAAATCAAGTAAGCCTGTTAAATCTAGGTTTTGTTCCCAGTTTCTACGCTTTCACGGAAGCAACTTTTGACGCAAAAATGGACTTCTCCATGTCAGAATCAACTGCTTTCGACGCAAGTGGTGTGTTGTCAGTACAAACCCAGGTAGTTTCAACTACCATCAGCGCGGGGTATGCACGAAAATTCGATCAATCCGCTTCGGCTTCTTCGAGTATTGCAGCCCGTATGGTTTCACTGCCTCCACCCGAAAATCTAGTTACACTTCTGAAAAATCTAAATCCGGAAGGCAACACAACCACGTAATCTTTTAATCAACACAAAAACAACAACGTATGTTTGAAAACACCAAACCACGCATTGGTCAGGAACTTCTTGACGTGCCGATGGGCGACATGATTCGCCAAATGGCTTTTGCAATCGCAGAAGCACAAATCGTTCTGGATCAGAACTCTATTGAAGTAGCCGAAATGATGGGCGGTTTAACAACCGTTACGGATGAGAACGGAAATGTCATTTTTGAGGACAGCCGTGTTTATTTCGGAAGTCAAAAAACGAACCGGTCAAATGCGATCACATTGCATAACAGCACCAACAACATTCAGGAAAAAGCAGAAATCCGTGCGGCTTTGACCCAGGGAGCGTATACT
>RCUP01001739.1_pt1 | contig 12708 bp, 12 predicted proteins | sample 2166341 | NCBI WGS metagenome assembly RCUP01 (sample SAMN09932325, study PRJNA488358) | compost metagenome | isolation source: compost soil in succinonitrile-enriched | place: Germany: Experimental Botanical Garden | reverse complement strand
TAGGCCTCCTGCTCGGCGGTTTCCACGCCTTCGGCGATCACCTGCATGCCCAGGCTCTTGCCCAACTGGATGATGGCGCGAACGATGGTCGCGTCGTCGTCGTCATCGAGCAGGTCTTGTACGAAGCTCTTGTCGATCTTGATCTTGTCCAGCGGCAGGCTTTTCAGATAGCTCAGGGACGAGTAGCCCGTACCGAAGTCGTCGATCGCGATCAGGGCGCCGGAGCGCCGCAGGCTGAGCAAATGCTGGGCGGCGGTGCTGATGTCTTCCATCAGGCCGGTCTCGGTGACTTCCAGTTCCAGGCTGCGCGGTGGCAGGCGATACATTTGCAGCAGGTTATTGACCACCCTTGGCAACTCGGCGTGGTGCAGTTGCACGGTGGACAGGTTGACCGCCATGCGCAGGTCGCTGAAACCCTGGTCATGCCAGTCGCGCAACTGTTTGCAGGCCTGATCCAGCACCCACTCGCCAATGGCAATGATGGTGCCGTTCTGCTCGGCCAGCGGAATAAACAGGTCTGGCGGAACCAGCCCGTGTTCCGGGTGTTGCCAGCGAATCAACGCCTCCACACCGACCACCCGGTGATCGCGGTAGCTGATCTGCGGTTGGTAGACCAGATAGAACTGCTCGCGGGCCAGGGCGTCGCGCAGGTCTTTTTCCAGCTCGCGACGACGGCGCATTTCAGTGTCGACGCTGGCGATGTAGAACTGATAACGGTTGCGCGAGCGAGTCTTGGCCAGGGTCATGGTCTGCTCGGCTTTTTGCAGCAGCTTCTCGGTGCTGTCGCCGTCCTCGGGGAACAGGGTGATGCCGATGGTGGCGCGCAGGCGGATCTCCTGATGATCGAGGGCAAACGCCGCTTCCAGGTCATCGAGAATGCTTTGCGCCAGTTCGGCGGCTTCGTAGGGTTGTTCGATATCGGCCTGCACCAGGGCGAACTGGTCGCCGCCGAGGCGGGCGAGGGCGCCAAGGCGTCCGCTGTGCGCCCGCAGGCGATCGGCCAGGGCCAGCAGCAACTGGTCGCCGGTCTGGTAGCTGAATTGTTCGTTGATGCCCTTGAAGTCATCGAGGCCTACGCACAATACCGCGACCCGTCGTTGCAGTTTTCCAGCGTCGACGAGGATCTTGTCCAGCTGCGTTTGCAGCTGCTGGCGGTTCGGCAGGCCGGTGAGGAAATCGTACTGGGCCATGCGCAACAGGCTGTTTTCCGCTTCGTGGCGCAAATGAGTGTTGCGCTCGATGGACTCCAGCAACTGGTTGGCGGTGTTGATCCAGATCCCCAGTTCGTTTTTCTCGTGGCCCTTGAGCTGCGGAATCTTGTGTTCGCTGGGGCGGTCCGGATTGATTTCGGTCAGGTGCTCGATGATCCGCGACAGCGGTTTGGTCAGCAGCCAGTGATAGACCAGATACAGCACGAGCCCCATCGCCAAAGCGCGCAAAACACCGGAAATGAAGATGATCACCGAACTGACGATAAAGCCCTGGCCGTAAGTCGCGGTGTCGAGGGTGATGCTCAAGTCACCGTAATACTCGCTGTAAGGCCCGCGACCGACCAACTGGGTGGTGAAGGTGCGTTCCTTGCCAAGGATCAGGTCGGTCAGCCAGCGACTGCTGGAGTGCTGCAGCTCGCGGGATTTTTGCGCGAGCATGGCTTCATTCGGGTGGCCGATGGAAGCCTGGCGCACGGCGTCGTCCTGAAACAGGCCTTCGATCACCTGCATGCCCATTTCCCGGTCCAGGCTGTAGACGGCCTGGGTCGAGGGGTCGCGAAACATGTCGAGGATGCGTTCGGCATCGCTGGCGACGGCCTGGCGTGTTTTATAGGCATCGAACACAATCTGCGCGCAGCTCAAGACCACGCCGACGATCAATGCCGACAGGAGCACGACCCGGAGCAACTTCACCGACAAGCTGTTCTTGAGTTCCAGCTTCAAAGGGTTATTCCTTGTTCCGTGCGGGTAGCATCAAGTTGCCATGAGTATTGGCAATCCCGTGATGGCAGTCAAAGGGTCAATCATCCATGCGGGATTTTGCCTGCAGCTTGGCCGATATGCAGTTTTTGCGTATTGGTCCGATTAGTACTGTGTCGGTTGTCGAGTCCTTCAACTTGAGGGGGGATGTGGAGATATTTTCCTTTTGATTGATGTTAGACGGCTGTGGCGCGGGGGCAAGGGGGGGAAGGCTGGTTTCATCGTGGGAAATTGGCGTGGTTTTGCGGATGTATGTGATTTGTCTGTAGGAGCAAGGCTTGCCCGCGATGGCGGCCTGCGGCCGACCAATTTTCCGGCAGATGTCCCCAATCCTTGTGGGAGCCAGCCTGCTGGCGATGACGGCCTCCCGGACACCGCATATCCTGAAAAACATCCCCCCATAAAAAAAAACCCGGCATAAGCCGGGTTTTTTGACTGGCGTCGAGCTTAAGCGGTGAAGGTTTTGCCTTCGAACTGCTCAGCCACGAATTTCCAGTTGACCAGGTTCCAGAACGCTTCGACGTACTTCGGACGCAGGTTGCGGTAGTCGATGTAGTAAGCGTGTTCCCAGACGTCGCAGGTCAGCAGCGGGGTGTCGCCGTTGGTCAGCGGGTTGCCGGCGCCGATGGTGCTGGCCAGGGCCAGGGAACCGTCAGCCTTCTTCACCAGCCAGCCCCAACCGGAACCGAAGGTGCCGATGGAAGTCTTGCTGAACTCTTCCTTGAACTTGTCGAACGAACCGAAGGCCGCGTTGATGGCTTCAGCCAGTGCGCCGGTTGGTTGACCGCCAGCGTTTGGCGCCAGGCAGTTCCAGTAGAAAGTGTGGTTCCAGACCTGAGCGGCGTTGTTGAAGATACCGCCCGAGGAAGTCTTGACGATTTCTTCCAGGGTCTTGCCTTCGAACTCGGTGCCTGGCACCAGGTTGTTCAGGTTCACGACGTAGGTGTTGTGGTGCTTGTCGTGGTGAAATTCCAGAGTTTCCTTGGAAATGTGCGGCTGCAGAGCATCGTGTGCGTAAGGCAGTGGCGGCAATTCGAAAGCCATGGTGGATCTCCTAATCAGGTCAGGTGCGGTGAGCGCAAGGCCGATCACGGGCGGCCAGACAAGCGCCGGGGAGTTTTATACTCTTTGCGGCGCAGGGTCGGATCATAGCACCGGGGGTGCGGCATAACCACGCAACAACTGTGTGGAATAGAGGTTCCAGAGCCTTTTGGAATAAATCAGCCGGCGCTGATTAACTGGAACGCTACCGCGAACATCATCACTGCCACTAACAGATCAAGAATGCGCCAGGTGCTCGGCCGCGCCAGCCATGGCGCCAACCATGCAGCGCCCAACGCCAGGGTGAAAAACCACAGCAACGAGGCACTCGCCGCGCCCACGACATAGGCGCCGGGCTCGGTCTGTTGCGCACCGAGGGAGCCGATCAGCAACACGGTGTCCAGATAAACGTGCGGGTTGAGCAGCGTCACCGCCAAAGCGCTGAGCATCACCGCCCGCAACGAGCGCACGGTCTGGTTTTCGCCCTGTTGCAGGCTCTGCTTCGAGAAGGCACGACGCAGTGCCTGACTGCCATACCAGAGCAAAAACGCTGCACCACCCCAACGGGCGATGGCCAGCAGAGTCGGGTTTTGCGCCAACACCGTCGCCAACCCGAATACCCCGGCCGCCACCAATAACGCGTCGCAGGCTACGCAGAGTGCCGCGACCGGCAAGTGATGTTCCCGGCGCAGGCTTTGCGCCAGAACAAAAGCATTTTGAGTGCCGATCGCCATGATCAGGCCGAACGCTACCAACAGGCCGTTCATATAGCTTTGCCACATGATTTTTTTACTCCGCGTTGGCTGCCAGATCCCGCAGCACTTGCATGGCGCGTTCGGCATCGGCCTGGCCAACGAATAAATGGTCGTGGTAGTAACCGGCGATCACATTGCAGCTGATACCGGCCTTGCCCAGCGCCGTGGCGAACGCGGCGGTCAGGCCGACGGCTTCGAGGGCCGAGTGCACGTTCAAGGTGATCCAGGCCGCGACGTAGTCGAAGCTGAATCCGGCCTGTTCGGCGTGGGAACGTTCGAGAATGACGGTCAGACCTTCCTGCTCGCGGAAGCTGCCGACAACCTCAAGGCCTGCGGGCAACTTGCCGTCGCGCAGGGTGCAGAACACGTATTCGCCGGCGTTGAGTTGCGGGCTCATGCTGCGCAGCAGCGTTGCCAATGAAGTTTCGCCAGCCATGTGGGTGATCCTTGTTCAAGAGTTCTTGCTGGTCATTGTCCTTGTGAAGGTTGTATAAGAAAAACCAATCTTGCTGATCGCTCATTAGGAAAACTGATGTTCGACTATAAATTGCTTTCTGCCTTGGCCGCGGTGGTCGAGCAGGCCGGGTTTGAACGGGCGGCACAGGTGCTGGGGTTGTCGCAATCGGCGATTTCCCAACGCATCAAGTTGCTCGAAGCACGCGTCGGCCAACCGGTGCTTGTACGGGCAACGCCGCCGTCTCCGACCGAGATCGGCCGGCGTTTGCTCAACCATGTGCAGCAGGTCCGCCTGCTTGAACGTGATTTGCAAAGCCTGGTGCCGGCGCTGGACGAAGAAGGTTTGCCGGAGCGATTGCGGATCGCCTTGAATGCCGACAGCCTCGCCACTTGGTGGGCGCAGGCGGTGGGGGAATTTTGCGCGCAACAACATGTGCTGCTGGACCTGATCGTGGAAGACCAGACGGTTGGCCTCAAGCGCATGCGCGCCGGTGAGGTGGCGGGGTGTCTGTGTGCCAGCGAGCGGCCGGTGGCCGGTGCGCGCAGTGTTTTGCTCGGGGCGATGCGTTATCGAGCCTTGGCCAGTCCGGCCTTCATTGCGCGGCATTTTCCAGAAGGTGTGCGCGCCGATCAGTTGGCCCGAACCCCGGCATTGGTGTTCGGCCCGGACGATTTCCTACAACATCGGTATCTTGCGTCCCTCGGCGTCGATGGCGGATTCGAGCATCATCTATGTCCCTCGTCTGAAGGCTTTATCCGTCTGACCGAAGCCGGCTTGGGCTGGGGGCTGGTGCCGGAACTGCAGGTTCGCGAACAACTGGAGCGCGGCGTTTTGCTGGAGCTTTTGCCAGATAAGCCGATCGATGTGCCGCTGTACTGGCATCATTGGCGCAATGGCGGTCAGTTGCTGGGGTTGCTGACCGATCAGTTGGTGCGGGCATCGAAGCAATGGCTGGTGCCGTTGGACTGACGGACAGCGTCAAGACCTCACGCCCTACGCAATATGCAAAGCGCAAATCGAAATATTCGGAGCACAACATGAAGATTCTGGTCACCGGCGCAAGCGGCTTCATCGGCGGGCGCTTTGCGCGTTTCGCCCTGGAGCAGGGCCTGGACGTGCGGGTCAACGGTCGCCGGGCCGAAGGTGTGGAGCATCTGGTTCGGCGTGGCGCCGAGTTCGTTCAGGGCGACTTGAGTGACCCGGAACTTGCCCGGGAACTGTGCTCCGACGTTGAGGCCGTGGTGCACTGCGCCGGCGCCGTCGGTTTGTGGGGGCGTTATCAGGACTTTCATCAAGGCAACGTGCAGGTCACCGAAAATGTGGTCGAGGCCTGCCTGAAACAGCGGGTGCGGCGTCTGGTGCACTTGTCGTCGCCATCGATCTACTTCGATGGTCGCGATCACCTGGGTTTGACCGAAGAACAGGTGCCCAAGCGCTTCAAGCATCCCTACGCCGCGACCAAATACCTGGCGGAGCAAAAAGTCTTCGGCGCCCAGGAGTTCGGTTTGGAAACCCTGGCCCTGCGCCCGCGTTTCGTGACCGGTGCCGGCGACATGAGCATCTTCCCGCGCCTGTTGAAAATGCAGCGCAAGGGCCGCCTGGCCATCATCGGCAACGGTCTCAACATGGCCGATTTCACCAGCGTGCAAAACCTCAATGAAGCGTTGCTCAGCAGCTTGCTGGCCGGTGGCTCGGCACTGGGCAAGGTCTACAACATCAGCAACGGTGCGCCGGTGCCCTTGTGGGACGTGGTCAATTACGTCATGCGCAAAATGGAAGTCCCACAGGTTACACGCTACCGTTCCTACGGTTTGGCCTACAGCGTTGCGGCGCTGAACGAAGGCGTGTGCAAAATGTGGCCGGGCCGCCCCGAACCGACCCTGTCGCGCTTGGGCATGCAGGTAATGAACAAAAATTTCACCCTGGACATCAGCCGCGCCCGGCATTATCTGGATTACGATCCGAAAGTCAGTCTGTGGACGGCCCTCGATGAGTTCTGCGGTTGGTGGAAGGCGCAGGACATCCGCGCACACTGAACCCGGTACGGGGTTGAGGGTCAATCGGTGCGGCAGTCGGGTTTATACTCGCCGCATCCAGCCATTACCGCGTTTCACAAAGGTTGACTCAATGTCCATGCGTAACGATGCCAACGACGACTTCGATGATGTACCGAGCCTGCGTGCAGACGTCCTCGACGACGATGATTTTCCGCCGACCACTCGCACCGCCGTGCATTCGCGTACACCGCCGGTGACCAAGGTCAAGGCGGCGAGCACCGGTCCGTTGTGGGCGCTGGTCGGGGCGCTGTTTTTTGCTTTCGCGGGCCTGGCCTGGTGGAGCTTTCAGCAGATTTCGCTGATGGAACAGCAACTGGTGGCGACCCAGGAAAGTTTCGCGCGCATCAGTGAGGAAGCGGCGGGGCGCTTGCAGGATATTTCCGGCAAGGTTGTCGCCAGCCAGACCAACGTCACCAGCGACAGCGAAGCCTTGAAGATGCAAATCAAGCAGCTGGAAAGCAAGCTGCAGGACCAGAGCAAGCAGCAGCAAGGCGTGGTTGGTCAGACTTCTGACCTGGATAAACGTCTGGCGCAGATGACCGCGCAAACCACCGATCTGGACAAGCGCCTGGCGCAGGTCACTGCCCAGAGCACTGAGCACCAAACGGTGAACACGCAATTGCAGGCCCAGGTCAAAGTCTTGATCGGCGATGTGGCCGCGCTGAAAAGCGCCCCGGCAGACACTGAAAAGTTCGACGCTCAGCTGAAAAGCCTCGGCGCCGACATCACCGCTTTGAAGAAGCAAGGCAACCCGAGCGCCGCCATCGAGCGTTTGGAACAGGACATCGTCGTGCTCAAAAGCGAGCAGGACAATCGCCCGGCGCCTGTCCAGGGCTCGGCCAATACCGCTGAGTTCGACGCCTTCCGTGGCCAGGTCACCCGCAACATCAACACCCTTCAGGCGCAGATCCAGAACTTGCAACAGCAGCTGCGCGCCCGGCAGTAATTGCTCTGTAGCAGCTGCCGAAGGCTGCGTTCGGCTGCGAAGCAGTCGTAAAACCGGGCACTTCGGTATGCCAGACAGATCGCGAGTACAGGACTCGCGACTGCTGCGCAGCCGAACGCAGCCTTCGGCAGCTGCTACAGATTCCTGAATATTCGTACATATCCCCAGGCCGTCTACGCTCTTGAAACATCAACAAGAACGAGGGATGCGCAATGGGGTTTCTGCATAAGTTCGCCGTGCTGTGCGTCATGTTTGCGCTGGGCCTGAGCCAGGTGCATGCGGCCGGAACAGAAAAGGACGACAGCAAGGCCGCCATCGCCTTGCTGGAAAAAGCCTTGGCCTACTACCACGACAATGGCGACAAGGCCTTCGCTGCCTTCAGCCGTCAGGGCGAGTTCGTCGACAAGGACCGCTATGTCTTTGTCCTCGACACCAAAGGCGTAATGCTCGCCAGCGGCGGGCCGTCATCGGCATTGATTGGCCGGGACGTTTCGGAAACCCTCGGGCCGGAATTGCAGAAAGCCTTTAAGGACGCCCTGAAAGTGCCGGAGGGCAATGGCATCCAGCAGGCGGAATACCGCTGGCAGAACTGGGCTGACGGCAAGGTCGAGCGCAAGCATGTGTTCTATCAGCGAGTCGGCCAGCGGATTGTCGCAGTCGGTTATTACCTGCCACGGGCATCGGCGGAACAGGCCATGGCCTTGCTGAACAAAGCGGCGACCGACCTGGCCAAGGACGAGAAGGGCACGCTGACGGCGATCAACTCGCTCAAGGGCGGTTATTTGCAGGATGACCTGTATGTGTTTGTCGTCGATCTGGATACGCAGCGTTATGTGGCCCACGGCACCAATTTGCGCTTGATCAATACAGATTTCAGCAAGATCAAGGACCCAGAGGGCAAACCGGTGGGTGAGCCGATGCTGGCGTTGATGGCCAAGCAGGATTATGGCGAGTACGAATATCGCTGGAAGAACCCGGTGACCGGCAAGGTCGAGGACAAGCATGCCTACCTGAAGAAGGTTGGGCATTTTCTGGTGGCTGTCGGGTATTACAGCCCTTGAAGATCAAAAGATCGCAGCCTGCGGCAGCTCCTACAGATGGACGTATTCCAATGTAGGAGCTGCCGCAGGCTGCGATCTTTTGCTTTTAACGAACCTTGTCTTCCCTGCCGCGCAACAACATGTTCGGCATCGCAATAGCCGCTGCAAGCCCCAACAACGACACCGCTGCACTGACCATCAGCAAATGCCGGAAGGTCAACAGCAACTCCGCACGCAAAGCGTCTTGCGCGTCACCCGGCGCAGCGTTCAAACCATCAAGCAAAACATTCCCGGAATGCCCTTCGGCAATCAGCGCCGAGCCGGCCAGGTGCGCGAAGCTGGAGTCTTGCAACAGCGCCAGCAGCAGCGCCGACATCAACGCCACACCCACCGCGCCGCCCAGCGAACGGAACAGGTTGGTGGTGCTGGTGGCGACGCCGATGTCGCGTTGTTCCACCGAATTCTGCGTGCCCACCAACGAAGTCGGGAACTGCATGCCCGACGATATCCCGCAGAGCAGCATGAACAGGCTGCTGAGCAAAAAGGCTTGGGGCGGGCTGAAGGCCATGCCGAGAATCGCGATTGGCATCAGCGCGGCGCCGGTCAGGATCATCGGTTTGTAGCGGCCGGTCACGGAAGTGCGGCGGCCGGCGAAATAAGCACCAATCGGCAAGCCCATCGCCAGTGGCAGCAAGTGCAGGGCGGCGCTGTCGGCGCCGGCGCCGGTGACACTCTGAAAGCGCAGCGGCATCAGCACGATCAACGAGATCGCCTGGAAACTGGTAAAGAAAATCGTGCACCAGCACAGGATCGCGTTGCGGTTGGCGAACAAATGCATGGGCAACAACGGCTCCCGCGCCCGTCGCTCATGCACGACGAACAGCCCCAGCACCACCACCGCACAGGCAAGCAACCCCAAGACCTCGGCGCTGCGCCACGAATGGCCCTGGCCGACCTGGGTGATGCCCAGCAATAACGCCGTCAGGCCGATGATCATCAGCAGGGTGCCGAGGTAATCGATGATCGGTTTGCGTTGCGGAATCGGCAGGCCGACCAGTGTGCGATTGGCCACCAGCCACGCGCCCAGGCCCAGCGGCAGGTTGATCAGGAACACCCAGCGCCAGGACAAGTATTCAGTCATGTAGCCGCCAAGCACCGGCCCGGCGACGCTGGCCACCGCGTACATGCTGCTGAAGTAACCCTGATAGCGACCGCGCTCGCGTGGCGGCACGATGTCGCCGATGATTGCCTGGCTCACCGAGATCATCCCGCCGGCGCCGATGCCCTGGATAATTCGCGCCAGCACCAATTGCTCCATGCTCTGCGCCATGCCGCAGAACAACGACGCCAGCGTGAACAAACCCATGCCGAACAGCATCAACTTGCGCCGTCCGTACAAATCGCCGAGTTTGCCGTAGATCGGCACCGCTACGGTCATTGCCACCATGTAACCGGAAATCACCCAGGCCAGCAGGCTGACGTCCTTGAATTGCGCGGAAATGGCTGGCATCGACACGGCGACGATGGTCTGGTCCAAAGCACCGAGAAAAATCGCCAGCATCAGCGCGATCAACACGCTGCGGATGGCCGGTTTGGGCGTTTCAGGCTGGTTGAGATTGGTCACGGAAGAACCTGCGGGCAGTGATTGACCCGCACGGGGCAAGGGCGAGCGGGGATGCTCGCCAGTGTAAGTCGGTAGCAGGCTATTCGATAGCCTCATAAGGAAGCCCGACGTAATTTTCTGCAATGGTTTTTCGACCCGCCTCGGAGTCGATGAAATATTCCAGCTCCGACTCGGCGATGCGCTGGCTAAAGGCATCGTGATCCTCGAAACGGTGCAGCATCGAGGTCATCCACCAGGAAAACCGCTCGGCTTTCCACACCCGGCGCAGGCAGATTTCCGAGTACTTCTCCAGCAGATCAAGGCGATCTTCGCGGTAAACCTTGAGCAGGATGTTGAACAACGTACTGACGTCACTCGCCGCCAGGTTCAGACCTTTGGCGCCGGTGGGCGGGACAATGTGTGCGGCGTCGCCGACCAGGAACATCCGGCCGTACTGCATCGGTTCGACCACGAAGCTGCGCAGCGGCGCGATGCTTTTTTCGATGGACGGTCCGGTCACCAGATTGTCCGCCAACTTCTGCGGCAGACGGGTTTTGAGTTCATCCCAGAAGCGTTGATCGGACCAGTCTTCGACTTTTTCATCGGCCGGAACTTGCAGGTAGTAACGGGTGCGCGTCGTCGAACGCATGCTGCACAGGGCAAAACCGCGTTCGTGGCGGGCGTAGACCAGCTCTTCGTGCACCGGTGGAGTGTCGGCAAGAATCCCCAGCCAGCCAAACGGGTAGACCCGTTCAAACACCTTCAGGTTCTCGGCGGGAATCGATTGCCGCGCCACGCCATGGAAGCCGTCGCAGCCGGCGATGTAGTCGCAATCGAGGCGATAGTGTTCGCCGTCCTTTTCGAAGGTCACGAACGCTTCGTCGGTTTTCATGCCGTGGGGAACGACGTTGCTCGCCTCGTAGAGGGTCTGCGCGCCGGCGATCTGACGAGCGGCCATCAGGTCCCGGGTGACCTCGGTCTGGCCGTAGATCATCACGGTTTTGCCCCCGGTGAGGGCTTGCAGGTCGATGTGCACCTGGCGCCCGTCGAGGGCCAGTTCGAAGCCGCCATGAACCAGTCCTTCAGCGTCCATGCGCTGACTCACACCGGCCTGGCGCAACAGCTCTACCATGCCTTGTTCAAGCACACCGGCACGGATGCGCCCGAGTACATAATCCGGCGTCTGGCGTTCGAGAATCAGGGTGTCGATGCCGGCGTTGTGCAGCAATTGTCCGAGCAGCAGACCGGAAGGACCGGCACCGATGATGGCAACTTGGGTTTTCAGCGTTTTCATTGTTTTTATGACTCGCAAGCTCCACGCGACCAGGGTCTGTGGATAATTTTTATGGATCGAGTGCTTGCATTTTTCCCTTGCGGGTCTGTCAATTGAAGGTGAAAACTGAGCCGATAGCTGTACATTCTGCCAATCGGTGCGATTATCGCCCCAGATCAACCCCGAGGCCTGGATTGAAGTGATGAACAAGCCTGACCTGCCTTCGATTCCGGTGTTCAAGCTCTACGGTGAAAGCCTGGATTGGCCGACCCCGGACTTGCTGCACTGTGAAACCATCTCCAAACGCAGCCGCGAACATCAATGGGAAATCAAACCTCACCGTCACGCCGATTTATGCCAGTTGCTCTTCGTATTCAAAGGTCAGGCAGAGCTTGAAATCGAAGGCCAGCGTACGCAATTGACTCAAGCGGCCATCCAGATCCTGCCACCGCTGTCAGTGCACGGTTTCCGTTTTTCCGAGGATGTCGAAGGATTCGTGGTCACCCTGGCTGCGCCGCTGATCGCTCATCTTCAAGCGCAACTGGGACATTCGGTGAATGCGCTGGCCCAGGCCGAGAGCTATCCGGCCGGCACCGACGCCGAGTACCTGAACAGCTTGTTCAGTGCGTTGCAGAACGAATACACCAGCCATCAACCGGCGCGGGAAATGCTCATGCATTCGCTGGTCAGCGTGATCATGGTGTGGGTCAGCCGTCAGGTGATCCAGCGACGTTCAGCCACGCAACGACCGCAACGTGCCCGGGAATACCTCAACGGGTTCATTCAGTTGGTGGAAGAGACCTATCGGCAACACGTCAAGGTCGAAGACCTGGCCCATCGGCTGGGGATTTCCGTGTCCCACCTCAATGGCACTTGCCGTGAACTGGCGGGGCAACCGGCGTTGCAGATCATGCACGAGCGTCAATTGCTGGAGGCCAAGCGCTTGCTGACCTACACCAGCATGACCATTTATGAAATGTCCGACGTATTGGGCTTCTCGGATCCGACCAACTTCACGCGCCTGTTCCGGCGCCGGGTGGGAATCTCGCCAAAGGCGTTCCGCGACCGTTTGAAGGCCGATCAGGACAACGAGGCCTGACCCCTTCGCTAACGGAGGGCGTTGAGCGTCGCGTTGTGGGGAATGCAACGCTCGAAATTGCAGCTGGCGTACTCACGGGGCAGGTTGCGCAACTGCTCCACGCGCCAGGCTGCCGCGCCATACAACCCGAGCGTAACCGCGCAGGTGATGAAAATCGCGAGGTACCTTCTTGTTTTGATGTTCATGGCGTTGACCTCTGAACGAATACCCTTCGGTATTACTTTGAGCATAGGTCAGTGCCACTGAGTTGCCAGCGATAGCGCGCCATTCAGACTGCTGATGACGGCCCTTGTGGGAGCGGGCTTGCTCGCGAAAGCGGTAGATCAGTCAACTGATTGGCTGAATGACACACCGCCTTCGCGAGCAAGCCCGCTCCCACAGGTTTAATCGGGTTATAGGCCGATATCCCACGCCGGTTCCTCCGGAAACCTCACCACCAGAAAATCCAGCAAACTGCGCAGCGCCGC
>RCUP01001735.1_pt1 | contig 12734 bp, 12 predicted proteins | sample 2166341 | NCBI WGS metagenome assembly RCUP01 (sample SAMN09932325, study PRJNA488358) | compost metagenome | isolation source: compost soil in succinonitrile-enriched | place: Germany: Experimental Botanical Garden | reverse complement strand
TTCCAATTCATTTTTAAGAGCAACCCCCGTTTCCGTAAGGGAGTGCAAAGATAGAACCTTATTACTTCTCAGACAAATCTTTTTAATAATTTATCCCTCTATTGTATGGTATTTTTTTCCCATAAACCAATACCAGCATACATTACAGACCATATATATTTATCAAAATATAGGTAAAGAAGGGAGGAAGGAGAAGAAATGAAGCAAAAATGTGGCCTTATTATATACATATCCTGTATATAACACTGCAAATCTCTAAGGAAAAGGATACTGTAAGGAGTCGAATGCCGGATGCTGCTTAAATAAATCGTACTGAAACCGCGGATTGGTACCTAATGCATTCTTACAATTGTACTTCCATTCTCCCTTAAGCTGCTTCCAGCGGTCGGCATTACTTTTGGGAAGTACGGAAACGATATGGCTGATACCCGCTTCTATAGCGGCTCCCCGGCACATCAGGCAGGGTTCAAATGTTGTGATCAGGGTCAGCTCTTCTTTATGCAACTGCCGGAACTGATCCAATCCGATCTGTTTGGTGGCATCATTCAATGCATTCAGCTCGGCATGATTACCAATAGCGCCCAGACTATATACGGTATTGTACCCCACTCCAATCACCCTCCCTCTATATACAAGACAGGCCGACACCGGCACATCATTTGTGCTCAATGCTTTTCGGGAAAGGCTATCGAGCAGATGATGATATGCAGATACATCTTCCTTAGGCTTTATCCGGCTCCAGTTGGGCAGCAACAGATTAAACACGATAAACAGCAAACTGCCTATAGTAGTACATGCCAGGTAAATATACAGCAGTATTCGACGGCTTTTCATCTGTTTTATTTGAGTTCTAAAGTGATCATATATTGGTCGCAACACCAGGTAAAGGGGTACCAATGTGCAATACGCCGGTCAATACCCTGTAATACTGAAAACCAGCGTGGGTACCGTTCTACAAAGTTTTCGATAAACGGGGGCGGTACGGTAATACAGATCCCTTTCAAGGAAAGCAGTTTAAAATCGGGTTTTAATGTACGGATCACATAAGATGGATTGTAATACCAGGTTTTGAAATGCACTCCTTCGATATGCGCTATGGTTCCGTTCTTTTTAAATCGCCTGAATGCCGTTTTCCATTTGCCTTTTAAGGCCATAATATTTTCCCAGGGACATATCCTGGGCATAATAACGAGGCTTACTTTACCTCCGGGATTCAGTAAAGGCCGGAAGCTTTGCAGTACTTTATCCAGATGCTCCGTACAATTCAGACCGCTGAAATTGGAATAAATATGATCAAACTTCCGGGGCTGTAATGTCTCCAGGTGTTCAAAATTGCATCGCTGTACTTCTATACGGTCCCGGAGCTGCAGTGTATGCACTTTATGTCTTAATTGCTGCAACATGCCTTCTGCATTGTCTATAGCAAATATTTTATACCCCTGCTCTGCAAAGAAAACAGTATCCATACCTGTGCCGCAATTGAGCTCGAGTATATGTGCATCTTTCTTCAGGGTACGCAACAGCTCTGTTCTGAACTGCTGACGCATATACTCCGACAGGAGATTTTCACGATAGATGGTATCAAAAACGAGCGATTGCTGGCTGAAGGCTTCACTTACATTTTCAGTATTAGTCTGCATAGGCGGCCCGTTTCATTAAGTGTTGGTAATATTTTTTCTGCAAAGTGTACCTGATCATGCGCGGATACTTCATCATTGAAACCAGGCTTTCTCTGCGGGCTTGTTCCAGACGGAAGAAACTGTGTGTGTATCGGTGCAATTTGCGGTAATAGGCTTTGGAAAAAGTCTGCCGGTACATCAGCTCCAGATCATCTGAATGTTCCCAGTTCGATTTGGTGCTTAATTGCGATTTGACCCTTTCGTAAAATACGGTGCCCGGTAAAGGATAGGAAACCGATATACCGATATCATCCGGCATGGTTTCTGCAAGCAGTCTCAATGTAAGGTCAATATCTTCTTTTGTCTCTTCGGGGTACCCGAACTGCAGAAAGAAGGCTGCTTTGATATGATGCTTTTTCAGCAATGCCCTGGCTTGCCTGATCTGTACGACAGTAGTGCCTTTATCCATAGCATCCAGTACTTTCTGGGAGCCGCTTTCTGCTCCCATCCATATTTCTGCACAACCGGCTGCTGCCAGGTCCTGCACATAATTTTCCTGCACCAGCAAATCTGCCCTGGATTGTATTTTAAACGGAATGCTTATTCCTTCCTGGCGGACCTGTGTGGCAAATTCGGCAACCCAGCTTCTTTTTAATCCGAAAATATCGTCGGCAAACCAGATATGGTCCATATGGAATAGTTCCTGCAACAGCTTAATCTCTGCCACAACATTCTGCGGACTGCGCATATGATAGGTATTGCCATAAATAGGTTTGGCACACCAGTTGCATTTATAAGGACAACCCCGCGTGGTGGCCATGTTGATGGAAAAATGCCCGTGATGCTGCTGCCATACTTTTTTATAAGGAGCGATATCTACCAGATCCCATGCCGGCAAGGGCAAATCATCCAATTGCTTGTGGACCGGTCTGGACAATGTTTTGATGATGCTGCCATCTGTACTTTTATATACGATTCCTTTGATCTCATGCAGGTCTGTATTACCTGCCTGGTACTGCTGCAGTAATTCCAGCAAGGTAAATTCTGCTTCTCCGGTAATAACCACATCGGCCTTTTCCTGCAAATATTCGGTGGCATGATCTGTTGCATCTGAACTGGAAACAATTACGGTACACCCGAACTGTTGTGCGATATGCTGCATCTGCATCGCAGCGCGCTTCATATTGCTCAGACACATTTTAGTCAGGTAATTAAATCCATCGTCATACAGCACGACAACATCCGGCACAAAAGCCTCCAATACGGGTTTCAGCTCATTAGGGTCACTGACAAACATGGTATCGAATAGCCTTACTTCAAATCCATGCTGGCGCAGCAATGCAGCTGCCCAGATCGTGCCCAGGGGCGGATATGGCTGCGCATGTGCGACCTGCTTGGGGTCTAAATGCTGAAAATAGGAATGTGTAAATAGTACTTTCAATGCTTTTCTATTAGTTCTAAAATCCGTTTCTGATAATTTTTAGGATGATTTTTGGATACATATGCTGTGGTTTTAAAACACAGATCATATTCATCTTCAGGGAACTTCTTCTTCCGCCACTTTTTACGCCATTTATTATCGGTAAGCTGCATCAGGAAAAGGTTCAGGGGTTGTAACCATTTATTCTTTACTCGTTGAAACAGTTTTTCGTATACTTTCATAAACGAATCTTCCGGTACATTCAATGATATTTTATGAATATTACTCAGCTCATTCCGGAGCAGGAAATAGGTAAATAAATTGGGATTGTTGAGCGGGATCAATGTCGCCAGCTCTATCTGGGTGAACATATTTTTTTCTTCCAGCTCCAAATGATGTGCATCAATAAAGTAATTCATACAAAACCAATGCTGCAAACCGAACAGAAAAGTGAGCTTTTTAAACAGGTGCAATATTGTTCTGCAGATCCACAAGGTATTGGGAGCGGTGATGATAAAAAAGTCAAAATCGGCCTGCTCTTTTGCATGACCTTTGGAAAGCGATCCGGAAATGCCCACGAATTTCACAAAAGGGAATAAGGAGATAAAATTACCTACCCGTCTTGCCCTCGGCAATAATTGTCTTGCCCGTGCGGCGCAAACTTCCCGTTCCTTGATGCAATCTGCACTACATTTCGTTCCATAATAATACAGTCCGGACTGCAGCACCAGACCCGCATCGCTCATATCGCCCAGTACCAATGCCATGGCCTCCATATTGAGATCACCTGCATAGAAATAAAATACTTCTTCCAGCGTCAAAGGGAAATTGAAAATAGCAAAGTATTGTATGATACGGTGTATATCATTCGTTTCAGTATCCGTATTTAATATCAATGCTTCCATAAGGACTTGAACAATTCTGTAATAAGGAAAATAATGGATCTGAATATAATTTTCACATCACTCCTTAACGAGGATGCATTGACATACATTAAATCTATAGTGGTTCGTTCTCTGATCTCCTCTTCATTTTTGATCCATCCTTTGTAGCCCTCTGCCTGCGCCAGTCCTGTTATACCCGGACGTACCCGGTATCGCCGGTTAAAGTAAGCGACCTGTTTCCCAAAAGTCTCATCATCTTCTATTGAATATGGTCTCGGGCCTACTACGCTCATATCCCCGATAAGTACGTTGAATAATTGAGGTAATTCATCCAGTCCGGAGTTGCGCAGTATAGCGCCTACCCTGGTCACCTGCAGTACTAATTGTCCTTCCTGATCCAGATAGCGCTTCATGGTTCTGAATTTCAAACAATTAAATACCTGCTTCCGATGCCCTACTCTTTTCTGTATAAAAAATATGGGACCGCCACTATCTATATAAATGCATAGTGCGATTAAAGGAATCGTGACCGGAAATAAAAAAAGGATAATGGTGAGTGAAAAAAGGATATCGATGAGCCGCTTTACAACGCTCCTCCATACGGATATAAATCTATCGCTCCGCTCAAAATCGCGTTCAAAGCTTATGGGTAAATGCATACTGGTAATAAGTAGTATATAGTAGTGTTATCAAATTTAACAAATTTTCCAGACTAAGAAGACAGGCTTTGGGAATTTATAGTTGGCGCCTGTCTGATACCCAATGAGATAAATAATAGAAAGAGCATAAGTCCGGTCTGCACCTCCAGCCAGGTATCTGTAAGTGCCCCGATGGTGAATATGAGCAGGATGCCCGCCAGCCATTTTGCAACTACTCTAAAAGCATATGCCCAGGCAATGCCCAGCAGCAGCAGGTATATACATAAGCCCAGCAAGCCCATTTGTACCCACACCTGTATATACTGGTTATGAAACCCATACTCGAGGTATCCCTTATCCGATGTTCCGTTGCCGGTATACATACCACTTTGGGTGATTTTTTGCTGCAGTAAAGCTTCTGCATCTCCGGTACCTACCCCCAGCCAGAGGGCATGATGCTCCTGGATAATCTCTTTGGAAAACCGGACATATACCAGCCGCATACTCAAACCGTCGAAATAATCTTCGGCCTTGTACTGGTGGGCCAATACCCGTTCGGTGTTGAATCTGCTTATATCGGCAAAGCGGTTTTTAAGCGGATTTGATGTTGTCATGATCAGCAATAAACCCATAATGAATACCGACAAAAGTATAATCCTGTACCGCATTACTTTAAGGGAGCAAACATATGTAATCCATAAAACTAACAGCAGGAAAAGGAACATCTTTGAAGATAAAAGCAACAGGAACAGGATCAGGAACAGACCGGCAATAATACGGTAGCTTTTACGTAATGTGCTATGTGCCACCAGCACCAGACTGATCAGGCAAAAACAGGAAGCGGTTATGGCAGATAAATGCACTCCGCTAACCAGGTTATGATAAAAGAACCCATTAACCTCACCACTTGTATGGTATTGATATAAAGAGATAAGCAAAGCCACGAACATGGTGACTACTGTTGCACTGATAAAAAGGGTAAAAAGCTGTTGTAATCGTTTCTGCGTTATTGCAGGCATACTCAGGATAATTGCCGGAAGTAGGGGCAGTGCAAGTTTTTTTTCTATGGCAAATGCCGCTGCTGTCTTATCTGCCGACAATAGCCAGCTTGCCAAGTAGGATACAAACAATACACTACAAGCAATAAAGAATGGATGTGCCGCAAAAGCGTGGACTTTCTCCCGGGTAAATCCATCTGCGATCCAGACCAGGCTTAATAAAATAATGCCGATGCTGCTCAGTTTCGGATGAACGAATAAAGAAACTATTGTCCCGCAAAGAACAAAAAAGTAGAGGGGTTCAATAGTGGCTTTTAATGATTTCATGCTGTGGTAGTGCTGGAAACAAATGTACATACTGTAGCCTGAATTGTAAACAGGTATACTCCGGAAAAAGACGGATAATATTTCAGTTCTGCAAACCTGCCGGGGTTTGCAACTGCTCAATAAAATTATATATCTTAGCAAAAATCCATTATTACAATGAGTAATAAACAAACGCCTCCGACAGATGACGAGTGGCAGTTTACAGACCTCAACCGGATAGCGAAGCAGATGCGCGCTGGTTCAGAAAATATTAAACGCTGGTTTTCAATACAAATAAAAAACAACTGGCTGGCCATTTTGCTGGTTGCGGTGCTCATCACCGGATGGCAGGTATACCGTATCCGTACCTATATCCCATTTTATGAAAGCCGGGCCTCATTTGTATACCAGGAATTACACAAAAAAACTTACGGTGAAATGATCGACCAACTGAACCAGCTGGTACAGGAAAGATCTTATACAACCGTAGCGACATCATTGAATATTCCGGAAAAGCAGGCGCAGCAAATTTTATCTGTTGAGGCATTAAATATGTACGGCAGTAAGCTATCAGAAGATATTACTACTGATAAATCGCCCTTTTACATCCGGATAAAGGTGTCGAATAAAAGTGCCTTTGATAACCTGACCTCAAAAATCAGTCTTTACCTGAACAACAATCCGTATTATGTAGCGATGCTGAAACGGAAGCAAACGAGCCTTAAAACGGAGATCGACCAGCTGAGCCATGAACTGCGCCTACTCGACTCTATCAAATACCAGTATATCCGCAGCAATGGGGCCATACGTACTACCGGTACAGAATCTTTTAACCCCGTGCTGCTATTCGATAAGTCTATTGACATTTCTAAAGCTATCGCGGAAAAGCAGACTGCCTTGGATCGTAGCCAATCGGTGGAGTTGCTGAATGATTTTATGGTGGCTCAAAATCCCGTGTATCCGGATAAAAAAATGATCCTGCTTAAATCGGTGCTGTTGTTTGCGGTCATAACATTAGCCATAATGATTTTATCCTCTATCCTTAAGAAAAATGAAACTATTGCTGAAGAATAAAAACCTGGCCAATAGTTTCTGGAATTTACTGGATATATTCCTGTACCCTATTGTATTTTTTGTATCAGTGCCCTTGTTTATCAAACATCTTGGGCCTGAAGCCTTTGGTGTGTGGATGTTGCTCAATACCATATTGGTAGGAATGCAGGTATTCAATTTTGGATTGGGTCCCGGTATTTTAAAAAATATTGCCTGGCAGATTGGCAAGGGCGATCGCGAGGGGCAGATCCGCACACTGAACAGCAGTCTGAGCGCTTCTATCATCCTGTTTGTACTCGCAGTACTCATCACGGTTACTCTCGCCTTACTCACCCTGAAAACGGACTTATTTTCTATAGGGCCACATATCAAATCCTCAGCAGCACTGTGCATTGCGCTGACGGGCGCTCTAGTAGGTTTCCGCTTTATGGAACAGGTATTTACGAATTTTTGCAAGGCATACGAGAATTTCAAGGCAGCGGCCTTTATCACCATCAGTAACCGGCTGGTGCCCCTGATCGTAAACCTGGTGCTGCTGTTTTATTATCCCGATATTGCCACGCTGGTCATCAGTATGCTGGTATGTAATGCAATTACCATATGCTGCTGTTTTCTGTTGCTGCACCAGCGCTTTACAGGATATCGTTTTTATTTTAAAATACAGCTCGGCTCCGAAACTTCCCGTTTTGCCCTGGTATTATGGCTGCAGTCGCTGTGTATGATCTTAATTTTTCAGGCAGACCGTTACCTGATTGTCCAATACTTCGGACTGGTAACGTTAAGCTATTATGCACTTACAGCAACAATATTCAATCATTTGCATATGGGCTTTAATGCCCTGCTGGGCTGGGTAGCGCCTAAATTCACCAAGTTGAAGGCACAGGATATAGAGGTAAAGCACCTGTATATTGCCTCCAGGGATAGTGTATTGCTGATCTCTGTCAATGCACTGCTGCTCTTTCATTTCCTGTATCCCTATATATTTCCGGTTATCCTGGGTGTGAAAAGCACACAGGCCATGACACCTTATATCAATTACTTTATCATAATGGAGCTCTTTTTAGCGCCATCCATTATACCCGCTTATTTCCTGAATGCTTCCGGTCACGAAAAAGGATATCTATACTTTCTGATTCTGTTTGCATTAGGTACAGTCACGCTGATGCTATTGATGTTACATTACTACAAAGCGCCTCTGGCTGTTGTATACGCCTTGGTCATCAGTAATCTTGCGGGTATGATCTTTCAAAATCTATTTGCAGAAAAGCAACTGTTTTCAAGAACAGCAATACTGCACCAACTGACCGGCTGGATCTTATTGCCCATAGCGGCCTCTTTATTTTTATTATATCCAACGCAATGGTGGGGAATATTGTCTTTGATTGTCGTATGCATCTATTCTGTAATCATTATTATTACATCCGGCAGGGCACATGCCACACTTTTGTATAAAGCATGACCGAAGCAAAACGACATAGCACCTTTCTGGGTATAGCAACCATCTTCATGTTCTTCAATAGTATAGGACTACCGGATGGCTTACTCTATACGATCCTGCTGGCACCAGTATTTCTGTTGTTTTTACTGAACCAGAAAGGCATCATCGCCTATCTCATATTCTTGCTCGTAACCGGCCTATTCGGCATGGTGCATGCTGTTAGGGGTATTGATGATCCTTTTTCGTATGTCCGCTCTTTCGCCATGCTGCAGGCAGTGGCCATATTTACCACCATTGCTTACCATGCTTTGCCCGGGCACTTAGAGCAGTCCGGAACCTTTAAGACATTAGCCATGGTAAACCTGCTTATGTTGGGCATATGCCTGTTGCTGCGGTTCATTCCCGGCGGTTCAGACTGGGTCTGGTATACAGTCCCCATCAGTCCGGGTGTGCCAGTGGTACTGAGGTTAAAAATGTTTACCTACGAAGCGTCTTACTACAGCCTGATGATTACGCCATTAGTACTGTATTACTTACTCAAGTGCTGGTTGTGTAAGGCAAAAGTGGGGATACTCTTTCTGAGCCTGATCCTGTCTCTGCTCCTGAGTTTCTCACTCGGGGTTATTGCAGGTATTGTCATCAGTCTGTTTCTTATGATTATATTCCGGTTTAATACTTTATACAAAAAGTTACCGGTACGATGGTTGATGATTGCGTCCGTACTATTGATTATCCTTGCGGTGGGCTTGTACATTTTCTATCCGCAGAATGCCTTATTTCTGCGCCTGCACAATATCTGGGCCGGTAAAGATACCTCTGCCAGAGGGCGTACTTATGAAGCATTTACGATTGCCTGGGAAGTAGCCAAAATGAAGAGCCTGTACTGGGGCACCGGGCCGGGACAGCTGAAAAGCCTGGGCAGAGATTATATCATACAGTATTATCATTACGCTCATATTCCTCAAACGGTTCGTATCCCTAATGCAGTGGCCGAGACCTTAAGTATTTATGGTATTGCGGGCCTGGTTATACGGTTTGCAGTTATATTATTCCTGTTTATAAAGACCAGGGTTTGGAACAATTATTACCGTTTATCCCTGTTCATATTTATGTTTATCTACCAGTTTACCGGTAGTTTTATTTCCAACACGGCAGAGTATATTATCTGGGCGATTGCATTTTGTCCGGGCATTTTGCAGGCATTTGAAGTGCCCCATAAAAAAGAAACACACGATGAAAGTACTGTTTATCAGCAGGGCTAGCTTGTACAAAGTACCCGGGGGCGATACCATACAAATGGAGCAAACGGCGGCACAGTTGCGGCGCTTGGGGATTGAGGTAGATATCAGGCTGGCCGATGATCTCCATATTGATTATGCTCATTATGATCTGCTGCATACCTTTAATATCACCAGACCATCGGATATTTTGTTTCATATGCGAAAGAGCCAACTACCATTGGTCCTGTCTCCCATCTACCTGGAATATGGTACGGCTTCTAATGAGGCTTACACACCCCTGTTGAAATGGCTGATGAACAGATTAGGCAACCACAGAGGTGAATACCTTAAAAATGTAGGACGTGCTATACTGAAAAATGAACAGATCCGATCCTGGAAATATTATTTCCGGGGCCAGTATAAATCTATAGCGTATATCCTGGATCACTGTGCGATGCTGTTACCCAATTCGGAAAGCGAATTCAAAAGATTGAAGCGGGATTTTACCGGCGCGGGCGATTATAGTGTGGTCCCTAATGCTGTAGACCTTGATCTGTTTCATGTTGATGAAGCAGATCAGAACAGGGGCAATAAGAAGGTATTATGTGCCGCACGATTTGAGCCCCGTAAAAATCAGCTTAATGTCATCCGTGCACTGAATCATACAGACTTTGAGGTGACATTTGTTGGTGCACCTGCGCCTCATCATCATCCATACTATCAGCAATGCAAGGCAGAAGCAGCCGAGAATATCCGCTTTATTGATTTTACCACACAAGATCAGCTGGCAGCATTGTACCGGGAGCATAAAGTACATATCTTAGCCAGTTGGTTTGAGACGACAGGACTTAGCTCTCTGGAAGCGGCGGCCTGCGGTTGTAATATCGTCATTACCGATTGTGGAGATACTAAAGATTATTTCGGCACAGAGGCCTGGTATTGCATCCCTGACCATCTTCAGAGTATAGCAAATGCGGTGGCAGGCGCGGCTTCAGCGCCATACCATAAAACATTATTGCACCGTATTCAGCAGCAATACAGCTGGCAACATACGGCAAAAGAAACATTAATAGCTTATCAAAGAGTGCTGAACAAATGAAAATAGCCATATTAGGAAGCCGGGGCATACCCAATGCCTACGGAGGATTTGAACAATACGCCGAGCAACTTTCCCGCTTTTTAGCAGATCGGGGTTGTGAAGTCTATGTTTACTGTTCTTCAGCACACCCATATAAAGCATCAAAACTAGGTAAGGTCTATCTAAAACACCAGTACGATCCGGAATGGCTGGGTACCGCAGGCCAGTTTGTATATGATTACAACTGTATTAAAGATGCGCGGAAAGAAAACTTTGACATTATATATCAATTAGGATATACCAGTAGTGCTATATTCAATCGTATGATGCCCGCACAAGCAAAGCTCATTACCAATATGGATGGCATGGAATGGCAACGCAGTAAGTACAGTCCTATGGTACAGCGATTCCTTAAATGGTCAGAATCGCTCGTGGTCAGGAGTAGTCACTACCTGATTGCTGATGCAGTGCCTATACAGGAGTATATCAGGAAACAATATAATACGGAGGCATACTATTCTGCTTATACAAGTATCATTCCAGCCAATGCAGATGAGTCCTTACTGGAGCCATATTCATTAGTAAAAAAGCAATACAGTCTATTGATTGCCCGTATGGAACCGGAAAATAATATAGAGCCGGTGCTGGAGGCTTATGCGGCCACAGCACAACAGTACCCTTTAATTGTAATCGGCAATACTGACAATCATTTTGGACGCTATTTACTTAAAAAATTTGCCAAACCTGATATTCGGTTTATAGGTTCGATTTATGACAAGCAGATATTAGATGCCATGAGGCAGTATTCGGCATTTTACTTTCACGGACATAGTGTAGGTGGTACTAATCCATCATTGTTAGAAGCGATGGCGAGCAAGTGCAGTATTATTGCCCATGATAATGTCTTCAACAGGAGTGTGCTGAAAGAGAATGCATTGTTTTTTGCAACGGCCAATGCGTTAAAAGAGGTATTGCTTACTATAAATCAACAGGACTCCTTCTATGCAATGGCGAATATGAATAATGTTGCCAATATAGAGAAGCATTATTCTGAAGCTGCTGTGTTCGAACCCTTATATCATTTTTTCCAATCCGTTTTAAAGTCGGAATAACCACTACCCTAACCAATTAATTGTCATTGCAAGTGCTTACATTGTTTATCATTTTTCGATTACATTTGCATGAACCTAAATATCTCATATAATAGTATAATGAGTCGATTGAAACAAAGTGCAAAATCGCTGATTAAATTTTTCGGCCTGGGACAAGCGGTAGATAAATCAAGATTCTACCTGCAGTACTTCCAACAAAAAGAAAAAATCAAAGCCTTCAAAGCAGCTCATCCTGATGTACCCATCCCGGATCCTTTCATGATCTATGAGACTTTCCGTCTGGATTATCAGCGATACTACGACTCCGGAAAGGCCGATGCATTGCATATTTATGAAGAGGTAAAACCATTTATTTCCCTGGAACAAAAAGCAATCCTGGATTGGGGTTGTGGTCCGGGTAGAATTATTAGGCACTTCCCCGCTATTGTTCCATCAGCACAGTTCTTTGCCAGTGATTATAATAAAGCATATATCTCCTGGTGCCAGCAAAACTTAAAAGCAATTAACTTTAAGGAGAATCAACTTTCTCCGCCTATACCCTTCCCTGCTGACAGTATCGATTTTGCATATGCAATCTCTATATTCACCCATCTATCAGAAGAGAAGCACTTTGAATGGATCAATGAAATATACAGGTTACTCAAACCCGGTGGTATATTCTACTTTACAGCGCATGGAGATATAACCAGGCAGAACCTCCTGGACAATGAGCTTGCACAATATGACAAAGGTCAGTTAGTAGAAAGAGGAAATGTAAAAGAAGGAAACAGAATGTACACGGCTTATCATCCGCAAGCATTTATTGAAAAATTAGTAGCCGGAAAATTTGAGGTCCTGAAGCATAGAGATGGAATTGCCAAAAGCTGGGGCCTGGAGCAGGATGTATGGGTCATCCAAAAAGCAGCCCAATCATAACTCTATAAAGATTGTATTTTATACAAATCGCCCTGTACTGTGTACAGGGCGAT
>RCUP01001734.1_pt1 | contig 12747 bp, 17 predicted proteins | sample 2166341 | NCBI WGS metagenome assembly RCUP01 (sample SAMN09932325, study PRJNA488358) | compost metagenome | isolation source: compost soil in succinonitrile-enriched | place: Germany: Experimental Botanical Garden | reverse complement strand
CTGTTGTGGAGATGTCAAATCTAGGCATTACGTATTTAATATGCTTGAGGAAAGGATGTTAATTATGAACATGGGATACCCAATTGGAAAATTTACATTCGAGGGAGAAATTTCACAGGCACAAAGAGCAAGCTGGATTCGGGACATTGAAGAGCTTCCGTCCAAGCTCAGGGAAGCGGCCCAAGGGCTAAGTGAAGATCAGATGGACATCCCGTATCGCGATGGCGGATGGACGATTAGGCAGGTGGTCCATCATGTAGCGGACAGCCATATGAACAGCTATATCCGGTTCAAGCTGGCGCTTACTGAAGAGAATCCGGCGATCAAGCCTTATTACGAGGATCGCTGGGCTAATCTGCAAGACTCCCTAACTGGAGATATTGAACTTTCGCTGAGCCTGCTCGAGGCTCTTCACAAGAGATGGGTGATCGTTCTGAACTCAATGAGTGAATCCGATTATAAGCGGGAGTTCTACCATCCTGAATCGAAGAAGTCAAGCCGGCTGGACTATACGCTGGGCGTCTATGCCTGGCATGGCAAGCACCATACCGCTCATATCACCTCTTTAAGAGGCCGGCTGAACATTTAGGATACATATTCTATTTTATGAAAAAGGGAGGCTAATCATGGCACAGATCAAAGTCTACGGAATCAAGGAACATCTTAAACCCATACAAGCGGAGCTTTCCTCTATTATTCATGGCTGTGTGGTTGACGCATTTCAATATCCAGCCGGAAAGAGATTTCACCGGTTCATTCAACTTGAGCAGGAGGATTTCCTATTCTCTGAGGATCGGTCGGACAAGTATACGATTATAGAGATCAGTATATTTGAAGGCAGAACGGTAGAATCCAAGAAGAAGCTGATCTCGCTGCTGTTTGAGCGGATATCGAGTGAGCTGCACATCGAGCCTAACGATGTTGAGATTACGATTTTTGAGACGCCCAAGCATAATTGGGGGATCCGGGGACTACCTGGGGACGAGCTCCAGCTGAATTACAAAGTGGATGTCTGAGGGAAAGGGAATCTACCCTAAAGATTTGCCTTAAGCAATATCAATTTCTTATTAAGGAGTGTGTTATGGGAAAAGAATATTATAAAAAGATTTTTCTAGCCTGGAAGGTACTGCTCGTGTTCCTAGTTGTAACAATGAGTTATCCCCAATCCATTTATGCAGCAGGTAGTATACCCATTGTAACTGCGAGTGAAGGGTCTGCTGAATTTGTTCAGGCCGATAATACATCTCCCACTCCGGTCAAGATTGACCCTGCTATTCAGGTCTCGGATCCGGATAGTGCTACCTTATCCAGCGCTACGGTTGCGATCACAGGTAACGCCCATCTAAATGAAGATGTGCTGTCATTTATTAATGACGGGTCAACTATGGGTAATATTATTGCCAGTTATAATTCAGCAACAGGGGTAATGACTCTGACATCTTCAGGGGCTGCGGCCACGGTGGCTCAGTGGCAAGCTGCCTTAAGGGCGGTGACCTATACCAATACGGCGATGAAGCCCCCTCCGAACACAGCAACCCGAACGCTAAGCATAACGGTTAGTGATGGTGTCTCTGTTAGCGAGGTCGCGACCCGGACGCTGAATGTAACTGCAACCAACCAGAGCCCTGTTCTAACTACCAGCGGTGGAAGCGTAACTTTCTCATCAGGCCCGGTTATTATTGATTCCGGTCTTACAATCTCAGATCTGGACAGTGACCACCTCTCAAGTGCAAGGATCACTATATTCGCGAATTTCTATAGTTCTGAGGACAGACTGACTTTCACGGAAAACGAGTCTAACTTTGGAGATATTAAGGGCTCTTATAATTCCGCTACGGGAGTGCTAACGCTTATTTCGATGAGTCAAACAGCCACTGTAGCTCAGTGGCAGGCTGCCTTAAGATCAATAACCTATGATAATACGGCCATTACACCAAGCACACCAAGCACACCAAGCCGGGTTGTTAGCTTTACCGTAAATGATGGTATGAAAGACAGCAATACCGGGACTAAAACGATCCTTGTTACACAAGGGAATCGATCTCCGGTTCTGACTGCCAGCAGCGGAACATCCCGTTTTGTGGCCGGAGACAACAAGGCTTCCACTCCGGTCAGTATTGATCCAGATATTACAGTTACAGATCTTGATAATACCACCCTGTCTGCAGGAACTGTGGCTATAACCGGTAATTTTAAAGCTGGAGAGGACGTACTAGCCTTCTATAATAACCCAGCCACGATGGGGAATATTTCGTCTTTCTATGACGCAGATACGGGAGTCCTAAATCTCTATTCAGGAGATTCCACTGCTAGCGTGACGGAGTGGCAAGCTGCTCTGCGATCGGTAACATATACGAACACGGTAGTTACTCCTAATACAGTGGACAGGACCATCACTTTTATAGTGCACGACGGCAATTCCAACAGCAATACAGCGACCCGGACGGTCAACGTCAAAGCGACGAATCAGACTCCTAAGGTTACTACCAGTGGAGGAACAAGATCGGGTGAATCTTTCCCGGTTATCGTTGATCCGGGAGTCAAGGTGACGGACCTGGACACTACGACTCTTGCCAGCGCCAAAGTAGCAATATCCGGTAACTTTCATGGTTCGGAAGATAGCTTGTCTTTCGTCAACAAACCCGCAGAGATGGGAAATATAGCGGCAAATTACGATGCAGCTAACGGAGTTCTAACGCTTACTTCTCAGGGAGCAGCGGCAACCCTTGCCCAGTGGCAGTCTGCGCTACGTTCGGTAACCTATGCTAATAACAGCCTCACTCCAACTACTGCGAGCCGGACAATCCGCTTCTCTCTGAACGATGGCCAGTCAGACAGCGCGGCAGCGGAACGAATGGTGAGCGTGGCGGCCCCAACGGTCGTGAAGCTTAGTGCCAGTCCGGATACGATATCGATCCAGGCAGGCCAATCGGCCAAGACGGTGATTACGGCAACGTATTCGAATCAGGTTCAAGTGAATATAACTCCCCAGGTAACCTGGACTGTGAAATCACCAGCTATAGCCAGCGTAGTAAATGGATTAATCAGCGGTACAGCAGCGGGAAGCACGATCCTGCAGGCTAACTTCGGGGGACAATCGGTGAACATTAATCTGACGATCACTGCGGCAGCCAACCCGAATACCGGCGGAGGTGGCGGATATACCCCTCCAACCCAGACAACTCCGGTTCCTTCACAACCACCACAGGTTCCTCAGGTACCTGCGGCTCCCGTCAGTCACGCATTTAGCGAGGTTGTAGATGTGAATCGAATCCTGGATTATATCAAGAAGGCGTTAAATTCAGGCGCTCAGCCTTCTTTCAAGGACGCTTCTTCACATTGGGGGAGCGGGGAAATTTCACTTGCAGTGCGGCTGGGGATTGCCGAAGGATATGAGAACAACATGTTCAGACCCGATGCCGCAATTACGCGAGCCGAGTTCAGCGCAATGATTGTTCGGGCATTTAATCTCACTCCCGGGTACGTGGATATATCTTTCACAGATACCTCGGGTAACTGGGCAGCCAATTATATACACACGCTAGCATCTAACGGAATTATTCACGGATATGGGGATGGAGACTTTATGCCTTCCCGCAATATAACACGTGCTGAAATGCTGCGTATGATAGCAGGTCTGCTTAATCTTAAGGAGTTGAAGGCGAGCGGGTCTGGAGAATTCACTGACATTACAGAACACTGGGCACAGAGCCTTATCGCGGATGCCGCAAAGGCAGGAATTATCCAGGGGATGAACAACCACCGCTTTGCTCCGGATAAGACTGCAACGCGCGCAGAATCACTAGTGCTTATCTTACGGTCATTAAAAGCGCAGCCTGAGGTGAATTCTTTGCTGGCTTCGATAAAGTAATTGTAAAGGAGGTAGTCATCCATGTTCATCATTAGTCTTCATTACCTGCAGCCCTTGGAGGTTGTAGATCAATATATTGAGGAACATGTACAGTTCCTCAATAAGCACTATGAGGAGAAGCGGTTTATCTTCTCAGGTAGAAAGATCCCCCGCACAGGGGGAGTTATCCTCGCCAAAGCTTCAAGCAAGGAAGAAGTGGAAGGACTGATACAAGAAGACCCCCTCTATCAGCAAAGAATCGCCGAATATGAAATTACTGAGATTCAAATTACCAAATTTGATGAGCAATTCGGGAGTTACATGGACAAATGAGAGGCGGGTATAGATGCTAGAAGCTTTTATTTTTGACATGGACGGGGTCATTATTGACAGTGAGCCCCTTCACTTTGAAGTCGATATAGACACGATGAAATACTATGGAGCTGAGATTACGCAGAAAGAGCTGGAGAAGTACGTTGGCATGACGAACCCGGAAATGTGGGGGATCATCAAACAGGACTACAGCTTACCCCATTCGGTTGAGGACATTCTGAAATATCAGCTGGAGAGCAAAATCAAGGCATTAAGAGCAGCACCGATGGAGCCTATTCAGGGAATTAAGAATTTCATCGAGGAACTGAAGCAGCACCGGATTCCTGTAGGAATCGCCTCTTCATCGCCGCCTGAATTCATCAAGGAGGTTCTCTTGAAGTTTGGCATCGCGGATGAATTCAGATGTGTGGTAAGCGGGGAAGAGGTAGCCAAGGGCAAGCCTGCACCTGATGTATATCTAAAGGCAGCTGAGCTGCTTGGGGCGGAGCCAGGCCACTGCATGGTGCTTGAAGACTCAGCCCACGGCATCGCGGCGGCCAAGGCTGCCGGCATGAAGTGCATCGGATATATCAATGCCAATTCGGGGAATCAGGATTTATCAAGAGCTGATCTGATTGTGAACCGGGTTCAGGATATCCATGTACAAGAGCTCATCAGCAAATTCGAGGATTAAGCCTAAGCTGAATAGAGAGGAGGAGGCCCTGTGGGTCTCCTCTTTTTGTTGTCTTCAGGTGAAACAATCTGCGCAACCCGGTCGCTAAGATGGTAATATAAGGGTGACATGGCAGGATTAATAGGCCTCATAGGGTCGCCTGCAGATTACATATAGATGGCCTGATATTGTCAGGACGGAACTCTACGCGAGGTTTTTACAGTGAAGGGAGAAGTGGATATTACATTGATGGAAGTAGAGACATTCAATCGGAAGCTCACACCTACTCTAAAGACGCATAAGTGGACTGCCCTGATCTTGTCCAGCCTGTTCACAGGTCTCGGCTTGTTCTATACCGGCAGTCTCCTCTCTGTAGCGCTGGCCCTAATCCTGCTGGCTGGACAGGGATTCATTGTATACGTTTCGTTCATAACTATGGGCTTTCTGGGCATGTTCACGCTTCCGCTAATGATTGCCAACCACCTGTTTTGTATCTTTTTAACCTATAAGTTCGTAGATCGGGAGGGGAGATTGCGGCAGGAGAAGGGAATAAGTCTGTTCCAGGTACCGTGGATTGTTGTTAGGATTGTAATCGGTGCAGCCCTGATCTATCTGAGTTACACGGCAGGTTATAAGGAGGGGATAGCTCCCTTCACCAAGACGGATAGTGAGCGTCAAGCCGTCCAGGTGGAAGCCGAGAAATATCTGCAGAACAAGTATAGGGAGAAGTTCAAGGTTCTGAATGTGAAGTACATATATGGGGCCAGTAGTTATGAAATCCTCACAAGCTCCTCCGAACTGCCAGAGGTAACCTTCTACGTACGTGGCGAGAAGGAATTCACAGATGATTATCTAGTCAGCCGCAGATCTTATGATCTGGATAAATTGTTAACGCCAGTAGTCAGAGAGCATTATGGACAGAATGGATTCGTCAGCACGGTTGTGAATGAAGGTGATCAGCCTGCTCGAGCCAAGCATTACGCAGAACTGAAGCCATGGACTCAGGAACTTGGCTATCAGGCGATTAAGATGATTGTGTTCGCTGATCTCACAGAGAGCAGCCTGGCAGAGGAGAACGAACGTCTGCGTAGGTTGATTATAGATATGCAGCCTTTAGTCAAACAGGGTGAGGAAGACCGGGTAAGCCTCTCGGTGGATTATCGTCCTCTGTCCTCGAATGATGCGGCGATGCAGAGGAAGATCGCTGAGAATTTTGACGATGCCAACTCATCCATGGGCTATGATAACTACAGGATTGATATTGAAGATATGTTTGAAGTTAATGACAGATCAAGTCTCTCAATCAAAAAATGAGGAGGTAGAGTAATATGTCTGAATTTTCCGCTGAGAATAGACTTGAAGAGCTGAGCATCGTGCTTCCTGAGGCAAGCCAGCCTGCGGCCAAATATGCCAACTATGTCATCGTTAACGGGCTTATGTTCGTCTCGGGCAAGGGGCCGTCGGGGCACCCGAAGGGGAAGCTTGGAATCAATTACACCACAGAGGAAGGTTATGAATTTGCACGGCTGGCAGGACTTGAAGTGCTGGCGGTACTGAAGTCGGCTCTAGGATCTCTGGATAAGGTCATCCGGGTGGTGAAGGTTCAAGGATTCGTGAATGCAAGTGCTGAGTTCGAAGAGCATCACAAAGTATTGAATGGGTGTTCCAATCTGCTCATGGATGTGTTCGGTGAACGCGGCAGTCATGCGAGGTCTGTGTTTGGAGCAGTATCGGTAAGAGAGAACCTGCCAATCATTGTAGATTCGATATTTCAAGTTGAAGAGTAAGAGCAGGAGAGCAGGAATTGCATCACTCGGAGGAACTTCAGCAGATTTGCTCTAAGGCGGCATGTGAAATTAGTTAAAGGATGTGAAAGGTAATCGTGACCCGCGAGCAATCCAAGACATTGGTCATCATTCTACATGAAATTTATGGTGTTAATAATCATATTCATCATTATGAAAAGCTTCTGTCCATGCTGGGCTATGAGGTGCTGTGCCCGAATCTGCTGCATAGAGATCCGTTCCCCTATGAGCGGGAGGATGAAGCTTATGATTATTTTATGCAATCAATCTCGTTCGAGAAAGCGGCACAGGAAGTTAGTCAGCTTGTGGAAGACTACCGAAGCCGCTATGAGCGGATATTCTTAGTCGGCTTCAGTGTTGGAGCAACCGTAGCCTGGTTGTGCAGTGGTGAAGCTGAGGTAGACGGTGTGGTGGGATTCTATGGCTCCCGAATCAGGAGCTATGTGGGTGTTGAGCCGAGGTGCCAGGTACAGCTTATTTTCTCAAGTCAGGAGAAGTCCTTGAATGTAGAGGAACTGGCGACTGGACTGTCAGAGAAGAGAGGAACGGGTATCCAGATTGTTGAAGGCAGACATGGATTCATGAATCCATTTCATCCAGCTTATGATGCCATCAAAGCGGGAGTTTGTATGGAACAGGTCTTGGAATTATTAAGGGGGAACGATGTTGAACTCATCAAGTAAGAGTCTATCTGCTGCTATTGCATTTCTGGGTATCTGCATTGTGCTGGGATGCTGGCTTATTTCCAGTACCAATAAGGTTATACTCAAAGAGGTGACTGAACCCGTAGCTAAACCAGTAACTGAACAGGTGGGGAATAAAGCTATGATGAATACACAGGAAGCAAGCAAATTCCTGGGTATTACTGAGGACGAGTTGAACATCATACTCAAGAATGATGTGATTGATTCAGCAGGATTCTCAGGGGAGAACCCCATTCCCTATTTAAGAATCAAAGGTAGCTATTACTTTCCTGTCACTGCGCTTAAGCAATGGCTGGAGACAAAAGGACTCTTTAAGACTTACGGTAATGTTAATAGATAAGGAAATAGTGCATGGGGGAACTGAAATGATGAACTTTGTGAAGTGTTCTGCTGACAATGTAGAGGCTGAGCGTGCAATTATGAATTCCAATCCGGCATTCAACCTGGTCTCGAGTGGCAAGGAAGAATGGACTCTTCAGGAGATCATAGATGACAGGAACGAATCTGTGCAGATCGGCGCGGAGAGATTCCTCATCGAGGTAGAACATGGCTATGTTGGGGTTATAGACTGGTTGATGAAGAATCCAAATGACGGATATCCATGGCTAGGACTGCTCACGATTAAGAAGGAGTACCAGAATCACGGGTATGCGAAGCAGGCTCTATGCCAGTTCTATGATCTGATGAGGGAACGGGGTGTCACGGAGCTTAGAATCGGAGTGATTGTCAAGAATAAGCCCGCGCATCAGTTCTGGCGTGCACAAGGATTCGAGGAAGTGAAGAGCAGTACAATGGGTGACAAGCCAATTCTAATCTATAAGAAAGGAATCTAGACCATGGAATCACCAAGCGGCTGGATTATAGGCCTGTCAGGGGAGTATAAGTTGAATTTTCCTATCTATGTAGGTTGTGTGTACGGATTATTTGTAGAATCGGGTGAAGAACATCAGAGACTCTGGCCTGCACCTAAGGATCTAGTCATGGAAGATAAGGACAAGCGGGCTCTCAAAGAGCAGTGGGATCAATGGTGGAATCGAGTGGTTATGCTGCTCGCCAATAATTATGCTAATAAATCTTACGAACTCGGTCCGGGAATAGGTATACCTGAAAACCATTTCGATGATATAGAGGGGAATCTGTTACGACAATGCTGCATCGATTCCTGGCCAGCCTTTGTAGAGTGGTGGAACATGCCTGCGGGCGGGCAAGTGGCGATGTACTATTGGGAGAACTTCCCCCGAGTGAATAAATACGTTGAGGAGTACGAACAGTTGGCTGGAAGAAAGATCAAGCCCTTCTCCATGAGCGTTAATCTGGTCTATACAGGGATCACAGCCCCGATTGAACCGGTGAATGGTTATATTATCATGCCGATTGACGGCCCGTACTTGATCACCAAAGATTGGTGGCTGGAGAGATTTAAGCAGCGTTACTGAGTTAGTCAGAAGAGAACAGCAACTTAGAGGAGGCGGTGACAAATGGATCGTCACCATGTGATTCAATCTGCCGAGCGGTATGTAAGACAAGAGCTGGAATCTGATCCCAGCGGGCATGACTGGTGGCATATCGACCGGGTAAGGAAGCTTGCACTGGAACTCGCGGAGAGGGAGCAGGCCGATGTCTATATATGTGAGCTTGCAGCCCTTCTTCATGATATTGCTGACGTGAAGCTGAATGAATCGAAGCAAGCTGGGCTGGACAAGGTCCATCGGTGGCTGAAAGCCCATGTAACTGAGCACGAAATCATTGATGTGGTGATGGAGATCATTGGGACCATGTCTTATCGTGGCGGCAGCAATCCGCCGATGCAGACGAGAGAGGGTCAGGTTGTGCAGGATGCTGATCGTCTGGATGCCATGGGAGCGATAGGGATTGCCAGGACTTTTGCCTATGGAGGCTCCAGAGGGCGGATCATGCATGACCCTGAATCGAATTCCGGGGATGCAACGCTTGCCCACTTCTATGATAAGCTGCTCAAGCTGAAGGACCTGATGAACACAGCGTATGCCAAGGAGCTTGCACAGAGCAGGCATGAGTTCATGGAGGCGTATTTGAGACAATTTTACCTGGAGTGTGGCGTAGGAAGTACCCCTAAGGAGAAGGGAGACCGTGGCGTCCAATAAAGCGCTGATTATCATTGATGTTCAGGTAGGCATATTCATGGAATCGGGTCCTGTATTCCTGGGCGAGGTATTGCTCGAAAAGCTGCGGGCTTTTGCAGATGTGAAGAATAGCGCAGAGACCTAGCTCCACATCGGCTAGAATAGAGGTACCCAAAATTTCACACACACGGCCCGGCCAGGAGCATAACGATCCATGGTCGGGTCGTGTTCTATTTATAAGAGGGAGAAGCCTCTGATCAGATAATCCAATAGAGTGGGTGATGAGATCAAACAGCTGTGGCTTGGAGTTATTCTGTTGTTAGCCGATTAGTAGGGTGCAGTTCAGATTCAGGAGAACACGCACAACCCGCACCGCTTAAGCTATTCGATACTCGGGACCAGGCCATTCAGGAGTACATCCGTAGTGAGCCTATGAGCAGCTGGACGATTATTGAGCTCCGTGTAGATCACGGTCCCAAGCTGCTGATCACCAAAAGAAGCGAAGAAGTCTATGCCGCGGCCCAAATTGTGGAGAAGAATAAGAAGGTCTCGGTGGCTAAACTCTCAGGTGATTTCGATTTAACGGTGGGAAGCGGCTTCAAGGGGGAGTATACAACCCTGGATGGAAAGACATACACCGTATCAGTCTCCAAAGAAAAAGACGCCCAGGGCACTCTGATTAAGGAGCTCGGGGCAACAGTTACCGTTCAAGAGGGGCACCACCTTGGCGATATGCAGGGAACTGTGCCGGTCAATGCCATTCAATCTTATGAGCCATATGGATTGAACTAAAGACTACGTAATACCGGGTCTCGGAGAATTAGCCCCAGGGCGCCTGCGTGGTGGATCGATCCACCTCCAGGGTGAGTGGTACAGATTCAGTCCTGCGGGTAAAAGTAAACAGAGGTGAAGCGGTGAGAAACAGCGCTATGAATGAATATGATTAGTCCTCGTCAAGCGATGCTCTTAGTTCTTCTGTTCGGTGTGCCTATCGTCATCATCACTAATTTACAATAAATTGGCTCCCCCAATACTCATGTTCAGGAGGTCTCAGAAGTAATGAATATTGAAGAAATGATTATGAATAAGTACAAATGCTCCAGATGCGGCAATATCGATTGCAATGTGAGGGAAGTGGCGATGAGCGGGACGGGTTTGAGTAAAATTTTTGACATCGAGCATAATCACTTTCTGTTTGTCTCATGTACGCATTGCGGGATCGTCGAAGTCTATGATCCTGATGTGCTAAGAGGGCACAAATCGGGGAAGCTGGGTACAGTTCTAGACATCCTGTTCGGAGGCTGACGTCTACATTACATAAAGGAGTGGATCAAATCGTGGGCATGATTGGCAATTTGAAGCAAATCTCTGAGGAGACCTTGGATCTAATTATTAAGGGAGAGGTGGATGCTGAGGCGGTTGTTTTTGATGGGGAGGAAGAGGGGCTGGATCTGGACAAATCCTGGCATGCGATCCATTTCCTCTTGAACGGCAGTGCATGGGAAGGCGAGGCTCCACTGTTCAATGTCATTCTGGGCGGGAAGGAGGTTGGTGAAGACCTCGGGTACGGGAAGGCGCGGTACTTGACGGGCAAGGAAGTGCAAGAGGTGGCTCTAACCCTAGTGAATATTACCGAAGAGGACCTTAAGCAGCGCTTTGACGCAGCCCGCATGAATGAGCTTGAGATCTATCCCTCAGAGGATTGGTCCAGGGATGAGGAGATAGACTATGTTCTCTTTTACTATAAAAATTTGAAAGAATATTATATGGATGCAGTTAGACGGGGTAGTGCCATGCTGTTGTTCATCTCCTAGGGTGCCGGAGAGAGGTGGCTTATAGGGAGGAGATCTTCCTCCCCAGAATGCTGGAGAATGCTTGGGTGCATAGGACAAACTTAAATCCGCTGGAGCCTCTTTATCAGGAAATTGGATGAATGCCTGCTAGGCTGCTAGGTTAGAGCACATGCCCTGCGAGGCAGATGTACGTAGGATGTAGTCTAATCCTGAGGAGGTGTCCAATTGAGCACTGAACATTCATTAGTTAAGTCCCACGGAAAAAGACACGTAAGAGTGTGTAAGGTCTGTAGAAGAAAGAGAGCACATCACAAGAACATTATTGTAAAAAAGAAAGTCGTTAGAGTAAGCTGTCCGCCACCAGTTGTTAAAGTAACCCCTGTACCAGGTCCCCAAGGACCACAAGGGCCTCAGGGTATTCCGGGTGCGGTAGGACCTGCTGGACCGCAAGGAGCGATCGGCCTGCAAGGGCCCGTGGGACCTGCCGGAGCAGCAGGACCCGCTGGAGCAACTGGACCAGCCGGACCTGCGGGCGGCATTTCCGATTTTGCCTTCCTGTGCAGTGATGTGGCGCAGACCGTAGCTGCAGCTCCAGCCCCGGGCGGCCAGGGAGGGGCAGTTACGTTCAACAATTCGCTCATCAATGCCACAGCGCTTACCTTTACCCCCCCTTCAACTATTGTCATCAACACAAGTGGGACCTACAAGATTACCTGGGAAGTATTCCCAACTGCCGGGAACAGTGCCTTTGGATTGTTCTTTGATCCTGCCGGGGCCGCTCCGGCTGCGTTGGTTCTATGCAGTAATTATGGGTCAGGCGCGGGAAATAACCCATATACAGGCCAAGTAGTTACTGTTTTATCCGCAGGAGGAACTTTGACTCTGAACCGTATTGATCCCACAGGGACCCAAACCCTGCAAAATGCAATCGGCGGCGGTACACCGACAGTGAGTGCTTCTATTGTTATTGAAAAATTAGCTTAATGCTTGATCAAGCGGTCATGACTCCACATGGCCGCTTTTTTATTTGGATAGAGCAAGATTATTCTCCTAATTAATGGTAAAATAGGCTGGGTGAGTTACTTGGGTGCAAAAACTGAGTATTGGAGGATAGACATGGGCTTTATCATTGTTATCATTGCTTTTGGTTTTTTTGTAGGTTTCTTTGCACTGATCTTTCCCCAGAAGTTCTGGGAATGGCTGTACTTCGGATTTAAGCCTTACAATAAAGGCAAGCTGGGCTGGCAGGGGAAAGGGTTCATTCGTCTATGTGCAGCAATTCTTATCCTGCTTATTGGAAAGATGTTCATCGAATGGGTAAATACATAAATTAGCGTGTTACATCGTCCTCAAATAATGATTGTACAGCAGGACTCCCACTATGATTTGGAAGGCGATGACACCCCCTAATACGGTTAATACCATGCTGTCTACGCCGAGTAAGCAGAAAACAACAACCAAAGCCATAAGCAAATAGCAGGTGACGATGTTCATCATCCAGCCTGCTT
>RCUP01001730.1_pt1 | contig 12757 bp, 10 predicted proteins | sample 2166341 | NCBI WGS metagenome assembly RCUP01 (sample SAMN09932325, study PRJNA488358) | compost metagenome | isolation source: compost soil in succinonitrile-enriched | place: Germany: Experimental Botanical Garden | reverse complement strand
ACAAAATACTTTGAAAACGGAACCATTTCCGATTCGTGCGATGAGCTGGCAGCTACCAAAAAATTATTCATCGATAAAATTAATGAATCAGCTGTTCTAAAGGAAAAGTTGAGTTTTCCCAATTACAACATTGGACTCAACATGTTTATGTCCAACCAGGAACACATCGTTTTGTTTAACAATGGTACGTACCATTTTCACATCACATTGCCAACGCTAACCGAAAATAGCAGGATCGTCGATTATGCTGCTTTCGAAGCGAAACACGCCAATGCCATCTATCTGTTGCAATGGTTTGAACCCCTTTTCATCGCAACACTCGGCAGCCCGGATATCATGCAGGTGATTGGTAAAAAGTATCAATTAGATGAGCATTTTGCCGGCGGTTCAATGAGAAATGCCATGTCGCGCTACACCGGAGTTGGCACCTTCAACAAGGTGATGGCGAAAGGAAAGATTCTAACCTATCAGGTAGAAGAATTCCGCAAGCTCCTGAAGTTTGAAAAAGAAGAAAATATCTGGTGGCGGGATCAAATTGAATCGGTGTTAGACTATGAATTACTTTCCGATATTGGCTTGGATTTTAACCAGGAAAAAATGTACCAAAGTGGTTTTGAATTCAGAAGCTTTGACGAGTTTCCGGCAAGCTATTTAAATGATGTCCTTCTGGCGATTGTTTTGATTTGCGAGCACTCTTTAAATCTTCCGGATGTAATCTGGGGACACGATAGTGTTGTCTGGAATAATTTAGTTTTCAAATCACTAAAGGACGGTTACCTAACGGAAATAAGCGACCTGGAAAAGAAGGAAGTACTGGATTTGTTACAGCTGTTAAATCCGGCTGATGCGAATTTCAACTCACTCAAAGCTGAATTTGACGCAATCGGATTGCTGGACGAATTTTTCTTTAAAATCCTGGATATATTGTATTCTAAGTACAAAGACGAAAATACATGTATCGACTCGATGGTTGGTCAAAAAATCAGTTCACCTCCTAAATGGGATAATTTTAATCAATACCAGGTAGAACAACATCTGCAACAGATCGAAGCGTTCCACTAGAAAGAACGACTCATTTTGTGCATCAGACAACATTGAAAATCAGAGTTTGTATTGAATCACCAAAAGCTTCGCAACATTTTTAAATACTTATGATCAAGTGACTTTTTTAAACAGACAAATACATTTTATAGCATCTATAAAAAGGAAAGTATTGGTAGGTTTTATGTTGTCCGTTTTTTTGTCCTTTATCATTATTTTCCTCGAACCTTTTGATACCGATCAATTCGAATCGGATTATAAACTCTTGCTCCTTTCGGGTTTCGGAATTCTGATGTTCATTGTTTTTGTTATTCATAGCAGTATTGAAAATCTTTGGTACTTCAGGCTTCAAAAAGTTTGGAAGATTTCCTATGAAATCGTTTCTACCATTCTGTTTTTTATCGTTGCAGGAACGGTTCTGTATCTATACAACAGATTGGTGATCAACGGTGAAAATTGTTCTTTCGCATCGTATCTGCGTTATTTAAGCAATATCGTATTGCTTATGATTCCCGTTTTTGCTCCCTTCATGCTTTATTTAAGACAGAAGTTTGGCGAACGAATCATTCCACTTTCCAGCAATTCAATTCTTCTAACGGGAGAAAACAAGAATGAAATTCTAAATCTCGAAAAAGAGAATTTACTGTTTATTAAAGCTTTCGAGAACTATGTGGAAATCTACTTTCTGGATAACAGTAGCAACGTCATCTCCAAAACATTTCGTCAAACGCTTTCTAACGTTTGCAAACAAATCCCTTCTTTAGAAAAATGCCACCGATCTTACCTGGTCAATATGCTTACCGTAAAAGAAATAATCGGGAACTCACAAAGCGCAAAAATTGCCTTTATTCACGGTGAAAAGACAATTCCGCTCTCCAAAACATACTACAAGCAGATTAAAAAAAGCATCTTGTTCCGGTACAATTAAAATGATATGGTATCGATCTTATCGAGTCGTCAAAAAAACGAGTGGTTTCATCACATTTAATTGAACAACAGTTGATTTCGCACTTCCTTTGAAATCTCATTTTAAACCAATCAATGTATGTGCAACAACAACCAATTGAAGTTCATCGCTCTGAATTTCACTCTGATTTTATTTTTGAATTTTGCTTATAGTCAAACCAAGGAGATAACTGTTCGATTTATCGGGAACTGCGGCCTTTACATGACGGATGGAACCTCCAATATCTATCTCGATTTTCCATACAAATCAGGTGCTCACAATTATATGGAATACAATTTAGCGGAACTCGACAGCGTAAAGGATCATCCGGTTTTCATTTATACACACAGACATTCAGACCATTTTTCGGGGAAATTGGTAAAAAAGTTATCGAAAAAACTGGATGGTCAGATTTTTACCCCAAGGAATGCAGCAAACCTGACGAAACTGAATAATCAATTAAAAGACTTCACCATAGAAGCTATTCAAACGAAACACCATTTTTCATTTAATCATCGTTCCTATCTCATCACCTGGCACAACAAGAGATTCTTTATTTCAGGAGATACCGAAAACTCGGAAGTCATTGCATCCTTAACGAATCTTGATTGGGCTTTTATTCCGATATGGCTTTTAATAGATGCCAAAGAAAAGGGGATTAAATTGTATACGCTTAGTAAGATGCTTGCTATTTATCACATTGGTCCGAGGGATAAAATAACAACTGATGGGACGAATCTGCAACTCAAGTTATTAGATAAGCAAGGTGAAACAATTGCAATTCCCTACTAGTAAGCATCTGAAATTAACAGCGAAGGAATTATTTAAGTATTAATGTAATATCTTTGTCGGGTAAATATCAACTCCATGTCCGCTTTTCTCAAATCACTTGTTATTCCTTTATTTTTGGGCTTCACTCATTTCGTGGGTGCTCAGTGGAATCATCAGACTATTTTCACCCAGCATTTAAATATCAACTGTATTGAAAATGATCCTACCAATACGTTTTGTGTCGCGGGATCATTTAACCTTTTCAAGAATACCGGAAATCCATCAGTTTGGACAAACATCACCAATAATACAACCAACTATTTCCAGCACAACTCGCTGATTGTCTACGACAACAATCACATTCTTTCTGTCGGCAGGTTGTACAATCCTTCTAACGGCGGCATCATGATCACCTATAATGGCGGGGCGAACTGGACAACGATAGATCTGGGAGTTGTAGGATTTGAATTAACTGACGTGGCCCGAAACGGAACTACGCTGGTTGCCGTAGGAACCTGGGGAAAGATATACCAGTCTACCAATGACGGCGCTACCTGGACAAATATTCCCTCCGGAACAACGACGGATCTTCATACGGTCTGTTACAATCCGGTATCAAACGAATGGACTATCGGCGGTTTGAACAAAAAGCTGACATCATTCAATAACGGACTTACTTTCTCATCAGCAACGGTAACTGGAGAAATCTTTGATATCAACTTCGAGAACGGCTTCCTGATCGAAACAACGAAAATCGGATACACAGGTGCGCTTGGTTATCATAGCACGATCGTGAAAAAAACCGGTACCGGCACCACCTTAAATAGTTATGTAGTCCCGTTCGCGGCGAATACAACTACTTTTCTTCCGGACGGAAACCTGATTACTGCAGGCAATCAATTTGCGGTTCTTTCCTCTTCCTCCAACAGTATTTTGGTATCGAGAGATTCGATTCATAATTTAAGCAATACTTCCCCGGAAACTGTCAACGAAATGGTGTTCCTGAATTCAGTTGCTTATGCCGTAGGACCTGATGGTGCACTGGGTTATCGGAATTTGCCTTTTACCTCAACCTATTATGTACCTGCAACTTTCCAGCTTTCTCAGCAAGACGGATGTGCCGGAGAAGCATTTTCCGCCATTGCAATCAACTCCAATTCAGACAGCTACAAATGGTATTTTGACTCAAATCTGGTTGGTACAGATGATACCTTAAACTATTCCTTTTCTTCGACACCCGGAAATCACACCGTCAGTTTAGTCACCAGTTATCAGGGTGTTAAAGATAGTATCAGCAAAAACTCTTTCACGAACTATAACACGTATATCCCGGTTACTTTTAATTTGAATTTTCCGGATACGGTTTGTTATGGGACAGCAGCTAATGGAACATTCCACAATACATCTCCCTACACAGTTGATTTGATTAGGGTAAGAACAACCAGTAATGTCTTGTATTATTTAACAACACCAATCAGTCAGAACGCAGTATACAATATCTATATACCAAACTTAACTGCTTCGGATACCTTGTTCATTGAATACACACAACACAATGCATGCGACACATTGGTTTCCGTCTATACTTATCCTGTTCTGGTACAGCCAACGATGGCGAATGCATTCAGTGTCATTACTTCTCAGCCAACTTATTGTTTTCCTTACGACAGTATTCAATTCCAATTGGTATCCAACCAGGCCGGAATAACATATTCCTTAGTAAATAACAATTACATCCCCGGTTCGCTCTACCCGACAACCAGTACCATCAGTCCGTCTACTATTTCAACTGTCGGTGCTTCTACCTTTCAGCTACCTAATAACAATATGTTCTATCGCGACTATGGAATGAACGTCTACAATAATTCTTATGGTGTCAATTTCCAGTATACGCATCCGGAGTACATTAATAAAATAGCGGTAGAGATTTCCTATAGCGGTTGTCCGTCACAAACCTTCGAATTGATCAGTTTTACGGTTCAGAATCCACATGCCATGTTCCACAGTTCTTTTGGAACTCAGATCAATGATACGGCAGAAATTGTAAATGATCAGGTCAACGCTTCCCAAATTTGGTCCAACACAGTTACCAACGGTTTCTCCAATCAACTAACAGGAGTAAACCCGATCATTGGATCCTACCAATCCGGTGAAGAACAGATTACCTTAATCAACCAAAGCAATTACGGTTGTTCGGATACGATCACCCAAACTCATACTTTCCTGGATCCTGTGTCCGCCGACACATCAATCGTGTATTGTTTCAGTGATGAATTTAAACACATGACTGTAACCGGCTCCATGATTGATCAGGATGATAATCTGATCGAGTATGGATATAACGATGCCCCGTTTGGTTTTAATTCAACCGCAATGATCCGGAAAATCAGTCCTAATGGAACGCTTCTGTGGCAGAAATCCTTTTCAAATTCATCATCATCTACGAGTATCAATCGGTTTACCGCCGGAGCTATGGATAGTCTGGGCAATTATTATTTTGCAAAAACAACAGCCATCCAGACCAATATCGATGTTTTCAATAAATACGGAATGTATATCAGTAGTTTGCCGACCCAAGTCAATGGAATCAATACCCAAGTCAGCCAGATTCTTATCAAAGGATCCAAATTAATCTATACGAACCGATTAGGTATCCACGTTTATGGAATCGGGTTTTCCCAAACAATTACGTTCACTCCAATACAGAATTTCCAAACCATTGTTCCGGAAATTGCAGGAAACCAATTTTTCCTGCAACAGGTAGATGATGACTCATATGTTTACATGGCGCAGATTACCTATTCAGGGTCTTACTCTACTCAAATCGGGAATTTTTATTCCCCCCCAAGTTCCGGATCAGCGCTTATCGGAGCGAAACTTTCCTTATCTCAAGGTTTTTCCGACGAAAAAGTACTTGCTTACACTTCCTTCTCCGGTATCCCATTCATTCGTTCATTTGCATTGGATGGGCAAAATAACTGTTACTTTCTCGTAAAAGAGTTTACTTACTTCAACCAGGATTATCAACTATTAGACAGTACAATTACTTTGGACGACGGTCCTTTCTCCAGTTTCCTCGTAAAGACAGATGATCAATTCAACTTATTGTCTTTGACAGCAACCAATCTAAGAAGCGGAAAAATAGAACCCTGGAAAAATGATCAATTCATTTTATCGGGAATTGGTTATGATGGTCTGAAACTGAAACGTACCGGAAATTATCAATGTCTGAAAAACACTGTTTCTTCCGGAGAATACGCTCTGACAATTGCTACAGTTGATACCGACTGCAAGCTCGTTAACGGAATCAATTTCAGGATGGCTGATGGCTTAACACCATTCGTTGAAGCAAACAATACAACTATTTACCTTTCTGTCAAAAACCACGATCCGAATTATGGGTTTGCGGATTCCATCGTATTACCTTTTAACGGAGAAGTCATTCATTTCGACAGCAGTTTCGTTTTGAAGTTGTCCACCAATAATTGTCTTCCGATTCAGGATACGTTTAATCTTTGTAATACGAACAGTTCATTCCATCTGAACTATTTCAGTCAGGACGATTCCGTTGCGTATATCATGAACAATGGCGGTACAATTACTTCGGGATACTTTCCGGTTGAAAACAATTTCATTATCGGAACTGCACCCAATCCGACTTCCGGATTTGATATTACGTTCTATAACCTGGAAAACGAATTAATTGATTCTTTTGTATATGTTGAAGTACAAGCTGTTTATCCTTTGCTCGACTCTCTGTATACAGCGGATTGTTCGAACGGCATTAGTTTTTATTTCAACGACCCGGATATCATGAGTTATGAATGGAATTTTAATGGTAGCATTACCAATTATTATTCTTTTTCGGTAAGCAACAGTGATCTTCCACTAAACAACCCCGTAACGGCGTTCCTGACAACCGAAGACAAGAATAATTGCATTGTTACCCAGGATTTCGAGATGCTGAAACTATTTGATCCGATCCTACCGAATCTGCCGGAAACCTTGGATCTTCTTTGCAACTATCCGCTTCAGATGTATCTTGATTCCAATTCATTTGAAAATGTTCAATGGACTTTCCTTGGCAACACTTACAACGGCAATATTCTATACATTCCCGGCAATGCAATTACGACCACTTATCATTTCACCATGTACGTTTCAGGTCAGGATATCAATGGCTGTACTTTCAATGAGTCCATTCTGGTAGATGCCTGTTCGAATCTTGCTCTTTCTGAAAACAATATCAGGATGTCTGTTTATCCGAATCCTGCTAAAGATTACCTCACAGTTCAATTTGAACATTCTTGCGATCTTGTGAATCTTCAGCTAAGTGATATTAACGGAAAAGTTCTCCTGATACAAAAGGCAGAGAATACAAACTCCGTTCTCGTTCCTGTGGGGCAGCTTAGTTCGGGTTATTACCTGCTATCCGGTTCTTTACCGGATGGGAAGTCATTTAGTCCGATTCGTATCATCAAAGAGTGATCTGTCATTGATAAAAGAGCTTTCCATAAATTAACAATAACGTGGCGAAAATTGTGTAATTTTGCACAAACTAATCGAAAAGGAATGTCAGCAACAGCAACAGATCTTGGAATACAAGAAACATTAAGAACATTAGGGATTGAAGCAGTCAATCGCGGTGCTTCAACAGGAGGATATTGGTTTAACACACGTGGAGTTCAGATTGATTCTGTATCGCCGGTAGACGGACAAGTTATTGCATCCGTTTCTTCGGCAACGGAAACAGAATACGAAGCAGTTGTTTTGAAAGCTCAGGAAGCGTTCAAATACTGGAGAATGATTCCTGCGCCGAAGCGTGGTGAAGTTATTCGTCAATTGGCAGAGAAAATCCGTGAGAAAAAACAAGCTTTAGGCGAGTTGGTTTCTTACGAAATGGGGAAATCTTTACAAGAAGGTTTAGGAGAAGTTCAGGAAATGATCGATATCTGTGATTTTGCAGTAGGTCTTTCCCGTCAATTATACGGTTTGACAATGCACTCGGAGCGTCCGGGACACAGAATGTATGAGCAGTATCATCCGCTTGGAATCGTAGGAATTATTTCTGCGTTTAACTTCCCGGTGGCTGTTTGGAACTGGAATACAGCTTTGGCTTGGGTTTGTGGAGACGTTTGTATCTGGAAACCATCCGAAAAAACACCTTTGACGGCTATTGCTTGTCAAAAATTGACACAAGAAGTTTTTGAAGCAAACGGAGTTCCGGAAGGAGTTTCTTGTTTGTTGATCGGTGATGCTGAATTAGGAAAATTGATGTCAAACGATACACGCATTCCGTTGGTTTCTGCAACAGGTTCTACTCGTATGGGGAAAGCAGTTGGTGAAGCAGTTGGAAAACGTTTGGGTCGTCATTTATTGGAATTAGGTGGAAACAATGCAGTGATCATTACTGAAAGTGCAGACTTGAAAATCGTTGTTCCGGGAGCTGTATTTGGTGCAGTAGGAACAGCAGGACAACGTTGTACTTCCACTCGTCGTTTGATTATCCACGAATCTGTTTACGATAAAGTAAGAGATGCTGTGGTGAACGCTTACGCTCAGTTGAAAATCGGAAATCCATTGGATCAAAACAATCACGTTGGTCCGTTGATCGATAAAGATGCCGTAACAGCATACCAAAATGCATTGGTTCAGGTTGTTGAAGAAGGTGGTAAAGTATTGGTTGAAGGAGGAGTTCTTTCAGGTGAAGGATACGAATCGGGATGTTATGTGAAGCCGGCAATCGCTGAAGCACAAAACAGCTTCAAAATTGTTCAGCACGAAACATTTGCTCCTGTCTTGTATTTGATGAAATACTCAGGTGGTGTAGAAAATGCGATCGCTGTTCAAAATGGAGTTCCTCAAGGATTGTCTTCAGCAATTATGACAAACAACTTGCGTGAAGCAGAAGCATTCTTGTCTCAGGCAGGATCTGACTGTGGAATTGCAAACGTGAACATCGGTACTTCAGGTGCTGAGATCGGTGGTGCATTCGGTGGTGAAAAAGAAACCGGAGGTGGACGTGAATCAGGATCTGATGCATGGAAAGTGTATATGCGTCGTCAAACAAACACGATCAACTACACCGATTCATTGCCATTGGCACAAGGAATCAAATTTGATTTGTAAGAATCATTCAGATATAGAATACAAAGAGGGGACGCGATGCATCGCGTCCCCTCTTTTTATGGGTAAAAAAATTTTCACCCCGACTTTTTTATACTGATTAATCTACTTCTCCATCCACAATTTCCACTACTCTTCCAACCAATTTATCTACCGTCATAATCTTGATTCCATGCGTATGCGACGGAGCACTTGTCAAAATGGATTTGATAATTCCTTCCGTTAATTCTCCGCTTGCCTGATGTTTCTTCTGAACAAACAATACCAGCATTCCCGGTTTTAAATCTTTTCGTGTTGGTTTCATGCTTCAAAAGTACTGAAAACAAAGCCTTCCATGCCAATTCACATTTTCAGCGATCAAAAAATATTCAAAAAGTTTTGCGCAACCAAAAAGTTGCGTATATTTGCAACCAATTGATTGCATTTAATTCAAACACGTATGAAAAGAGATATTTTTCAAGCAATTGCGGATCCAACCAGAAGAGCAATTCTGGTTCTTCTTGCAACTCAGGCGATGACACCGAATGCCCTGGCCGAGCATTTCGATACCAGTCGTCAGGCTGTCTCGAAGCATATTCAGCTTTTGAATGAATGCCAGGTGCTCACCACGAGCAAACAAGGAAGAGAAATCTATTACCGTTTAGACGCACACAAGATGAAAGAAATTGATCAGTGGTTGGAACAATTTAAACAGTTATGGGAAGACCGTTTCAATCAATTAGACGAGGTATTAACCCATTTAAAATCAAAAAAAGATGAAAAGTAGTTTGTTATTGAATTTCACCGCAGATAAGGTGAACAACAAAATTTTAGTAGAACGCGAATTTGCAGCTCCGGTGGATTTAGTATGGGACGCATGGACAAAGCCGGAAATTCTGGATCTTTGGTGGGCACCAAGACCCTGGAAAACCAAAACCAAATCGATGGATTTCGTACCGGGAGGAACGTGGTTGTATTCCATGCTTGGACCCCAAGGAGAAGAACATTTTTGCAGAGCGGATTACAAAACGATCGATACACACAAAGGATATACCGGATTGGATGCTTTCTGTGATCCGGAAGGAAAAATCAATGACTCCTTTCCAAGAACCGATTGGGATGTTCGATTTGATTCGAAAGAAGAACAAACCATGGTTCATGTGACTTTGAGTTATGCCAAATTGGAGGATCTGGAATCAATCATTCAAATGGGATTCAAAGAAGGGTTCCTGGCTGCAATGGAAAACCTGGACGAATTCATCCGTGCACAATTTCAGTTGCGTTTGGACAAAAAGCCAAACAATCAAGCGCGTGTTTCAACCTATGTCAATTTCCCGGGAAATACAGAAGACGCCTTTTTGTTTTACCGCAAGGTATTCCAAACCGAATTTGTAAACGGGTTGCAGCGTTTCGGAGATATTCCGGCAAGTACTGAAGATGCTCCACCGATTGCAGATCACGTAAAGAAAATGATTTTGCATGTGGAACTTCCCCTTATCGGAAATTACGTTTTAATGGGAACAGACGCTCCGAAAGAAATGGGATTCACCCTGACACAAGGAAACAACATGCACATCAGTCTTGAACCGGATTCCAGAGATGAAGCAACACGCATTTTCGCTGAGTTGTCGGAAGGTGGAAAAATCACCATGCCACTTCAGGATATGTTCTGGGGAGCTTACTACGGAAGTTTTACCGATCGTTTCGGAATTAATTGGATGATCAATCACCAGCCGAAGAACTAAATCTGAAGAGAAAAAAGAAGGGACGCGATGCATCGCGTCCCTTCTTTTTGGAATTATAACCTCTTTTTGGATACATTTACAGCTACCTAAAAACAAAGCAATGAAATCCTTTTTTGCGCAACACGGCTATGTGTTTTCCGACAAAGACCTGGATTCTTATTTCAGAAGCTTCGAATGGTATATTCCCAATCCGAACCTGAAACTGAACATCAAATTCACTCCGGAAACTGAAAATTTCATAGAAGAAATTCGACATCAGGAAAAAATCTAGAAATCGGTCTTATGAAAAAATGGATTTTCTCTCTTCTGTTCATTACCCTGATTGTTCTCGGGTTTTTCGTTTATCGTAAAAACCCCTTGCTTTTCAGTTCTTATGAAATCGGAGACCCGATCGATAGTCTGAACCAAGTGGTTGTTTACTACAATTCCGGAACCGGAAATATTTCAGGACGAAACACAGCTCCCGATGGATACAACATCGGTTTAAAGTACCAATGTGTCGAGTTTGTAAAACGTTATTACTATCAGCATTACAAACACAAGATGCCCAATCCGTTCGGAAATGCGGTCGACTTTTTCAACAAATCATTGAAAGACGGAGATTGGAATCCGGACCGCGGATTGATTCAGTATTCCAATTCAAGTATCACAAAACCGCAGGTTGGCGATTTAATTGTTCTGGATGCAACTTCCCTGAACGGCTACGGACATGTTGCCATCATTTCGGCTGTAGATGTCAATTCAGTAGAAATCATTCAGCAAAACGGAGGAAAATACGCCTCAAGCCGCATTGAATATGGTTTATCAATTGAAAAAGGTTTTTGGAAGATCGAACATTCACGAGTTCTCGGTTGGCTGAGAAAAAAGGACTAAAACAATAATATCATGAAAATCAGTTTTTTGAATCAGACCAAACGTTTCCCCGAACACCTGAACAAGCTGAAAGAAGCTCAGGTCATGCCGTATGACAGAAATCTCCTGGTAGAAAAGAACAGTTTCATTGAAATCGAGGAAATCAGTAAGTTGTCCCAATTGAACACAGCAGCTTTTTTTGATTACCGGATTTTTCCCGAACAAATTCTGAGTGCTTATGCGCAATGGACCGATGAAAAAAGAAAGATTCAGATTGGCGACACCATTGTTCAACAAGTGTTCCTACCTCCTTTTCCTGTTTTCTCTCAAAAAGCCATTTTCGGAGTGCGCATTCAGGAACTGATCAACGAAAGCAATCGGATCGGGTTTAGTTATGAAACCCTGGAAGGCCATGTAGAAAAAGGAATCTCTTACTTTTTACTGGAAGAAACCGACAACCGGGTTGTTTTCAGAATTCGGACTTTTTCCAAACCCGGAAACTTCCTGAGTAAGTTACTCGGACCGCTTTTTTCTATTCCTTATCAAACTTATTGCACCCGGAAAGCACTGGAAAATGTCAAACAAGATTTGCAAAAGAGCGTCTTACCGATTGCCGAATAAAATTCGCTTCGTATTTAATAGAATAGTATATTTGGTTTAATGATAAATCGAATACTTGATAACGGAATTTCGGTTAACAATACGGATTCACTGAATCGGAAGATACGTGTAAGCAACCTCATCGCACTGCTGATTGCTGTAGTAATGATTGGCTACACGCCGATGTATATTTACTTCGAACAACCTGTCGGAATAATAATCAACAGTCTTTTCTTTCTTTCAGCACTAGTCACTTTCTTTCTGATCCATCAAAAAAAGTATACTACGTCATTCTATTTTCATGTTTGCTCCGGATTCCTGTATTTCATCGTCACAACACTTGTTTACGGAACAAAAATAAACCTTCATTTCTTCATGCTGGTTCTCTGCATGATCAGCGTGGTAGTATTCAACAGTCAAAAGGTCATTCGTATCTTCATTGCTTTGGCGATTATTTCCTTCTTCACCCTGGTAATCTGGTCACATTTTCACGGACCATTTATTAAAATTCCCAAACAAACGGAAACCATGGAAACATTGCTTGGCAATGTGAATCTATTGCTCCTCTTTTTGATCTGTTCCTTGTTCATCCTTTTCTTTAAGGGTGAAATGATCGGGTCTCATAAACGCATTCTGGAACAGAAAAATCTGATCGAAGAAAAGAACCGCGATCTCACAGACAGTATTCGTTATGCAC
>RCUP01001729.1_pt1 | contig 12759 bp, 11 predicted proteins | sample 2166341 | NCBI WGS metagenome assembly RCUP01 (sample SAMN09932325, study PRJNA488358) | compost metagenome | isolation source: compost soil in succinonitrile-enriched | place: Germany: Experimental Botanical Garden | reverse complement strand
CTACACCAAAGCTGAAACGCTTCCGCTGATTCTAGAGAATCGTTCGTTGCGCTTTACCCGCGCTGACCTTCTGGATGATGAGTCCGAAGTGCCGTTTGGTGGTCCATTGATCGATCAGCGTCTTTTCTTCGTGAGCTCCTGGGTTCGCGGCGGCCGTGGTGAAGCTGGGATGTGGTATCGGTACGGTGATGCTGATCGAGGGGTGCGGATTGAACTGCCAGAGGTGCGTTTCCCTTGGACAGTATTGAATGAGACTGTCACCCGACCAACTGGTCGCCTGGGGGCCCACGGCAGGCCTGAGCTTGAGGGTTTGCGCATACACGGCGCTGAGGCGCCCTATGGTCCCGGGACCTTGTTTGGAAACGGTTTCATTGCTCTGCCATTTGGGGCCGATATGCGAGGGAATTTTGGCGCGGATGTCCTCTACGCGGATGATCCCGTCGCGGAGGTCGGTCGTAGGGTGGTGGTGAGCGCAAGTGGACTCACGATCAACGGTGATGGAACGTACGTTGCTCGGGTCAAGGGCATGGGGTGGGCCGATCAGGCCGAGCACCGTTTTGTCCTCAGTGCATTCAAGGGTCCGGCGATGGACTACGCGAGCAATCCCGCTGGATACGCTGATGCTCTGCTTGACAGTGTGGGGGCGGCCGCAGCTTTGAACTTCTCTGGATTCACTCCTGATGTGAGGTTCATCGACCTCCCCTTGGCGGAGAACGCCTTTGACGGACTTGTAGTCACCACGGGTCCGGCGATGCTGGAGTCGAACCGCGACGCACTTGAGCGTCGTGTAAAGGCTTTGGTTCCGTCTGCCAAGTTCGAACGCTCCGCCTTAAGAGTCAGGTCAAGGTCCTGAGTCGCTACTTTGCGAGGTCGATAGAGGTGTGCTGGAGATGTGCAACACTGATAATTGGCGTTGATAGCAAGTTCTTGCCGGCGAGGGCTTTGTGTTGGATCCGTCAGTAATTCTGCCCCCGGTGGAGGGGGTATCAACGCCATTTCAAACGCGTCTGGAGCTCAAGAGAGTCCTGGCGATGTGCCTGGGCTCGGGGCGCTCAAGCCATGCGCGTGGCTTTGGGGAATCGGGCACTGATGTTCGCCGTATCCTTGAGATTGTACAGTGCTACCGGTTGGTGCGACCGGGAGATAGTAGTGAATTGCCACATTTGTGGGACGACTGCGTGTGTCTGACTCCGAGCGTCGAGCCAACACTCAATGAGCTGGAGCGAGCTGGGTGGATCGCATTTGATGGCGCTCGATGGGTCATGCAACGCGTGCCCACTGGGGCGTCCGCTCATGTGTCGTATCCCAGCGACAGCGCCAAACTGCTCTTGAATGAGCTTGGCCAGATTCGTTTCCAGCTAAAACCGGGTGCCTCACCATCCCAGGACACGAGAGCCCTGGTTGATACACTGGGCAATGATGGGCGCACTAGCCGAGCACTCACGATAGCGGACCCGGAATGGTTGGCGGGATTGATCTGGGAAATCCTATGCCCGGCAAGAGCTGCGCGCGTTTGCGATGAACCTGACTCAGCAGATTCTGGCGTTGATTCCTTCGCTGTGGATTCTGCCTACAGCGAGTGGCTCGCGTGGTGCACGTTGCTCGGTTCACCTGTTTGCTCGAGCAGCAGGTGGACTGATCATCAGGCGCGTTTGTGCCACGAAGCCGCTTGTCGCGTTCTTGATCGGCAGCGCATTTGGCATGGATGGGAAGAGGACCTTGAAGCTTATGTAGGGCTGATAGAGACCACGTTCAAAATCCCGATTGAGCATAGGCGCTGGGCGCGTTCGCAGATCGAGGCCGCGCCGGCGACACTTGTGGCACGCGAAGATTGGCTGCTGCTTCCTCAGGTCGAGCAGCTAACGATGGAGAGATATGGGGAGTCGTCAGTCTCTAGCTCCCTCTCACTCTTGCTTAGTGAAGCTCAGCAATTAGGGAGAGGGTCGATAACCACGGAGGCTGCGAAGGTGGCACTTCGCTTCTCGGCGAGTCATCCAATGGCAATGCAGCAGCTTCTGTTGCAGATTAAGTGCTGCCCTGCCCTGCTAGCCGATATGATCATTTCGCCATCCATGGCGCCGCTCGCAGTCAAGCTTCTGATTCGATGGGGGCCGCAACTCAGGAGCGAAAATGAACGTGTCGAGCGCTGGGAGGCTCAGGCGCGATCGTTCGTGTTGGAGGAGTCTTTATCGATCCTTTCTCAGCTGTTGCTCACCTCCAATATTGATCTGGAAGAGTGTGCTGCTCTAATTTCCTGGTGCTACAACATAAATATCTCCATACCTGCGCCTGCCTTCGTGTCCAAGGCCGGAGTTGGGAAACGGTTGCTCAACGCAGTTGCTGGACTTCATCCGGAGGCGCAGTCGCTAGTTTTTCGTCAACTCGTGCTGCAGGTACACTGCTCTAATCGAAATCCCATGGCGCAGTTCAGTGCGGCCCTGGATGGGATTGATATTCTAGCGAGCGCTGAGGAGTCTGAGGCATTCGCACTCCTTGAGGCTTACCGAAGGTTTGCGGGAGACTTAGAGCTTGAGAGAACAGACGTCTGCAGATTGTCGGATAAGCAGTCAGCCCGTCTTGTTCAGATATGCTTAGACGCTGGCTCCGACCACGATAGCCCTGTCTCGCTCCCCTTCAGTGTTTCGGGCCTTCTCCGTAAGGCAAGTTCAACTGAACACTACCGACTTCAGAGCGGCTTGGCGCGGACGTTGCGGGAGCACATCTGCTTGCTTGCACGGGCCGTCGCCGGCTGGTCGGAAGCGGTGATCCCAAGAAGACTGATCAGCTCTTTGATCGAAGCTGCTTTCCACGGCGCGGTAGATCACTTGGAGAAGCACCGGGTTGGCGCTCTTACAGAGAGGTACCGCCCCTCCCTTGGCATTTCACAGTCAACCGCGTCGCCTGCGATCGTTCTGGCGATGGCATGGAGGCGGCTTGATGTAGATGATGGGCAAGCTCTCCTTGACGTGCTGATTGAAACCGATGATCCGGTTCTCCTGGCTGAACTGATTCACTGCCTTCCTTCGAAAGGAAAGGGCGCTCCCCGAGAGCGCCTGAGGCGGCTTACCCCACGAACGGCCTTAGTTCCGTGGACGTGGCCCGAGATCCACAATCGCGTTGAGTCCGCTCTTATCTCAGGGGAGCTCTCGACGGCAAGGCTTCATCTCGAGGAAGCAAGGGGCGCTCTTGGTCGTTCCCCGCCCGAGATTCGGTTGAACCTCTTTGGCCTCGAATTGCAGTTGCTAATGGGTGAGCAAGAGTGGGAGTTGATCGATCAAGCCGAGGTTCCTGATGGTTTGGGCCCGCGGTTTGAGCGCGATGGGATTAGCACGCTTGATTTCTACAAGGCCACATCCCAATTGCTTCGCCCAGGCGGAGATGTGGCGTATGCCAAGAATATTCTGGATAGGCTCTCAAGGCTCCCTGGTTCTCCCCCATCCTTCAGGGAGAACGCACTTGCCGCCTCCGTTCAATTGTTGATAGGTGCGGACGCGGGGGAAATCAAGGATTCGGATCGCCCTGTTGCTGAGGCGCTACTTACTCGGATTAGCAGTGAGCTGAGCGATGGGCCTCAGTCTGGCCATGCCAGTGTTGTGGCCAATCGTGCACATCTTCTAATCGCCCTCGGTCGACCCTTGGATGCTCTGCAGAGCATTGAGAGTCAGCGACGTAGGCAGCCTGGAAAGATTCTGGAGACCGTGGCGATTGTTGCTTACGCAAAGCTTGGCGCCACAGACAAGGCGCTATCCGTGCTTGAGGCAGCGGTTGGGGAGTTTGGTGAAGATGATCGACTGCTGGCGCTCAAAGCACAGATCAAATCTGGGGCCATTTCCGTGCAGGTAACTCACGCGGCCAGTATCGACCACTCTATTGGGCAACTTCGGGAGGCAATGCAGCGAGTAATTGAGCTAACTCCGACGCAGATTGGCAATCTTTTTGGGCCTGATGGATCTGGTATTCGTGGCTATCTGATGCGCCAGGTGGCAAGAGCTGTTTCCGCTCTCGGGCAGATGAAGGCAGTGCTTCGTCAAACGAAGTCTAAGCGCATAGGCCTCAATTTCGAGAATGACTTAAATACGTCTGTGCGAGTGCTGCTAGGTGCGTTGCTATCCTTTCACAAGTGGGATGTGGCTGACCAATCTCTCGGCAGTTCGACGACCGCCGGAAATCCTGGCGAGAGAGATGCAGTGGTAAGGGTTTCAGGACAGGAGGTCGCGATATATGAGGCCCTTGTGTGCCTCTCGGTTGATAGGTCGCAAATAAGATCGCACTTCCATAGGCTGATCGCCTATGGTGCGTGCGACATCTATTTCCTCGTCATCTATTCTTATGTGGCTAGGCCGAAGGTTCTCCTGGACTATGTCAAAGAGATGCTTGAGGGCGAGGCGCCTGCTGTGCTCGAGTTCACGGGATGCGACAGCATTGGTCCTCCGGATTTTGAGGTGTCGGGCTTCTTCGCGACTTACCAGTGCGAGGAGCATCGAGAAGTGGCAGTGGTATGTTTTGTAGTTGATCTGAAGCCACAAGCTTCTTAGCCTCAGTGATTTATGCGGCGCAAAAGTGCATGCAGAACTTAGGAAAATCAAGCTGTGTCTTGGCAGTGAGGAGCAATCTTGCACGCAGCTGGCTGTTTTCGCCGAGGTGTCCACTCAGGCCGGCCTGAAGGCAGTACATTAGCGCCGTCTGGGCTGCGTGCCGGCCTGGTGTCGTCCGAAGTAGAAAAAGGATGCCGCGAACGTCACCAAGACTCCAACTCATTTGCGCCTCTAGGAACGCAAGGAGCTGCGAGGGATTTCAAGTGCTGCAGGCTTAATTTGAAAAACGTTACGTGGGAATGAATACTCAATGAGCGCGCCGAAGATTAATCAGCACTACGTTCCGGGCTTGATCCTAAAGAATTTCGCTTTTCCCGAGAGATTGTCAGTGTATGACTCCACCCGGGATAGGGCTAGGCACAATCAGCTACCGAAAAATGTACTTAACGAGAGGTATTTTTACGGGAAGGATCCTGGAATTGAGAATTTTCTTTCCAAGCATGTAGAGACGCCTGCGACTCCATTTTTGGATAAGCTGGCGGAGAGGAATATTGAAAATAACTCGGCGCCATCCACCGAAGTGCTTCGCTTCATTCTTGTTCAATGGAGCCGAACGCCGTCCTTCCTGAACGAAACCTTGGATGTCATTGATAAGTTCACCGGGACATTGATTCGACAAATTGGAGAGCTCAATGACTTTCCCTCTGAGGCAGTAGAGAACATAAGAGCGGTCCCTGACGATCCCAAGGCCATCATGAACCGCCTAATGCTTCGCAGCATTCTGATGACCGATTTGATACAGGACTTGGGCCAAGCCTTGCTGATCAATGAGACCAGCACCCCATACGTTATTGCTGACCATCCCGTAGTTCATTACAACTGGTACTACAAAGACTGTGATGAGCCAGGCAGGACTGCATTCACCGCTAGAGGGCTCCAAATATTCCTGCCGCTGTCGCCAAGTGTGACTCTCTGCCTCTACGATAAGAATGTCTACAAGCTAAATAATGGTCGCTCAGCCATTGTCAAGGTGCAAAATGTTGAGGATGTCCATCTCCTTAACGGACTCCAAGCATTCAGTCGGGCAGATATGATCATCTTTCATGCTCAAGAGAGCGAGAGCTATGTCAGGAGCCTTTGCGCGGAATTTGCGGCAGGCACCCTTCATTACAGCAGTGCAGGATTTACTGCAGTCAGGAGCGTTGCAAACGACAGGCTTGCTTCAGAGCATTCTGTATGGAGATCGCAGGCAAGGATCGATCGCTGGCTTTCGTTCGTTAGCATTCGAACGAAAGCGAGGAAAGGACGCGGAAGCGTAGTGCAAAGGGATCCAGGTGTTGCGAGGGCTAGTCAGCAGCGGATGGCCTACTTGCGCGAGATCGAGAAAGCTTGCGCTGCTGGCTCTTCCGACTTGTAGGTGTATTGGACCAGTCGCCTAGCGTCGAAGCTAGGCGGACTCAACCATCGATTGGATTGAACGGTGTGTCCAAAAGCTTCTGATAGAAGGCCAGGTCCAGCCATTCGCCAAATATAAAGCATACCTGTCGAAGGATCCCTGCCTCGACGAAGCCCATGCTCTGGTGGAGCGAAACACTTGCCGCGTTTGATCGATCAATTCCGCCGATCATGGTGTGGACGTCCCTGGATCGCGCCTGGGCAATTAGCTCCTCGAGAAGAGCCCTTCCCACGCCTCTGCCGCGTGAGTCCGTGCGGATGTAAATGGAGTGCTCAACCGAATACTTGTATGCCGGCCATGCACGGAAAGCCCCGTAGCTTGCAAATCCGAGCAATTTTCCGTCGGGGCTTTCCGCGCCAATGACCGGGTAACCGCAGACTCGTCCCCCTTCCCCCTCGCTGGGCGCTGACTAGGTTAGCCGCCACCTGTTCACGGGCGACCTGCGAGGCGGTCATGCGCGAGTAGCCTGCGTCGCACGCTAGGTCGAGCGGAGTCCACGGGAAGCTCGTAGGTATTCCGCGCTCCTCCACGTCGGGGCGCAGCAGAGCGGCGATGAGAACCACGATCAGAACCGCTTGTGGCGGATGGCTCAGCTGCTTCCCAACGGACAGGGGCACCGGGGGAGACGAATCGCGCTCGCGCAGGTTCATCAGGAAGCTCGGAGCAAACAGCTGCCTGCCAGGCAAAACGAAGTCCACATGAGACTCGATGAGCCTGGGGCGGATGTAGGGCGACACCCCAAGGGCACGAGAGCGACCCTCAATCAGGCCTTTTGAGCCAGTCGATGCACCTGCCTGATTAGTCGAGAAGGTGGCATCTGCTCCGCGTGCGTTGGGACGTTGGCCAGTAGCACTCGGTGGCCTAGCAGGTCAATCTCGGCCAGGTCGAACAGGCTGGCTGTGAAGTGGGGCCGGGAGCGCGCCGTGGAACTGGGCCACTGTTCCAGCTCACCGACCACTTCGGGCAGTAGTTCCTTGAGGTAGCGAGCAGCGGCGTCGAGGGCGTTCATACAAGCGAACGTAACATCGATATCCAACCGTAACACGTGCCGGTTACGGTCGAATCTATCTGTTACAGTCCCGCGCACCAACGCATTGTGGCCTCGCCTGGTGCTGCTGCAATAGCCAGCGATATCTATTGAGGGGCACTAAGCCATCTATATAATTCCGGATCAAGATGATTAGCCCCCAGACGTAATGCGCTACTCGCAATCGACGACCGCTTTCGGCCAGTAGCGGACGTTCAATGCCTGAGTTAAGCCGCGCCGCGAAGCGGTGTCGGCTTGAACGAATTGTTAGACCTCTGCCTTTTGGAGCTGGCCTTGTTCTGGGTAGGACGCAAGCTGCGCGAGCACCGTGGGCAAGAACCACTCCCTGACCAGCTCCTCATACATGTTTGAGATATTGCATAGCCTGCGCCATACATGGAGATCGCAATACTCCTTGAATATCTCCAGTTCTTTAGAGTCGACGCCACCGTTAAGAGTCGCCTCAACATCCTTAAGTTCGTTGTAACTCAATCTCATCGGTTCCCAGAAGTCGTGACCGCGCCATATATCTTGTCTTAGGGCGCTCTCAGCGAACACCCGAAGCATATCGATATCGCTCTCAGCGGATGTCTCTACATTGAAAGCAGCATTCCCTCTTGCGCGCTCTATCTCTTTTCTCTGGTAGGCAAAGCGAGCGAAAGCTCCATACATTTTCGCGCGCTTTCCGTACGCCCTAAGGGGAGTTAGGTGCGTGTTGCGCGGCAGTATCTCGTTCTGCAATGGGATCTGCACCAGCTTTGATCCCTTCTCGTAGAATCTAGGATCTTCCGGAATAATTATTTTCTCGAGATAGTCATTTAGACAGACAAAGAATGCCCTCTCAGTGCTGATATCAACCAAAATCAGGAGCACTGGAACCGCGGGACCGAGAAGCTGAACCGTTAGCAGATCCGAGACGTCGAGCCGAAAGTTGACAACTTCTATGTCAATGAACTCTGACATATCCTCAGAGAGTGCTCCTTTGGCTACATTCCCGCGAGGGTGGGCCCTTCGCTTCGTGTACTGCAAGGAATCGGACGATTTAAGCTGCACATGAAAACTTTCGCCTAGAGTCTCTGCGATTTCTTTTGCATCATCGACATAGTCGAAAAGCTCTACGATACAGTCGATTCCGTAGTCGGGCCCGTACTCGTGCATTACCCACGCCTCGGGCAGTTTCTGTCGCAGAACTCTGAAAGAAATTTCCTCTTTGACCTGATTAAACGAACGCCGCTTGGGTGTGGCCATGAGTGGTCTCGAGAGGTCTTACGCCTGAATTAAGCCGCGCCGCGAAGCGGCGTCGGCTTGAATGAATTATTATGCTGCACTTGAGTGCTCTCTGAGCGCCGGAAGTATTTCCTGGCCAATCTGCTCCGGTGTACCGAAGGCGCCATTGACTGCTAGCTGCAACTCATCATCAAGTGCGTCAAAGGCGTACCAAGCGTCCTGTGGTAATGCGGTTGCCTGCACGACTTGCATAGCAGAGCGCGCAGCTTGCATGGGAGTGATACTCAGTGCAGCAAGTTGCGCCTCGAGATCTGCGAGAAGCCAGCGCCCCGCTGTTTGCTGCTCGCCACCAGCCGACGCGGGGCCTAAGGCATCAATGGCACTAACGCGACTGTTTGCCGAGGCAATCTCAATGACCTCAATGGGCGGTGTGTCAAGCGCCTCAATAACGGAAAACGCCCAATCCTTCGCTGCTCCCCAAGGAAGAACGCCTACCGTCACGCCTGCAAGGTAGTACGCGGAAACAGTTGCTTGGTCGGCAGTAGCTAGGAGATGTCTGTGCAACATAACTACCTAATAGACGGACCCGTGGGTCCGGTTATACGACTTATTCACAAAGCACCGCATGGCTGGCTTTCCCCTTGATGCAGCTCGATCTTAGGGCGGCGGGGGTCCGGTTAACAAGCCGGCGTATAACCGGACCCAGCGCTAGGTTCGGCGGCGACACCAATGGCCGCTATGGGTCGCATGACTCCCTGCGGCCAGAAGCGGACATTGCCTTCTCATGTGCGCACACAGACGAGGTACGCCTTTCATCAGGCAACGCTTTGTAGGAACGGATGCTCCTTTACACGCTGCCTGGCGGCCGGTCTGGCGGCTGGGAGACCCTCATCTTGGCAAATTTGGATATCTGAAAGTTAGATAGACAGCCTATTGGCAGATTGATATCCTGACAACTGGAAGCGCGATTTGACGGCTCTGTGGCCTATGTCGTTCACCAACCGACCCTCATTGCGCGCTGGCCAGAACTGGACGAATTTGTTCGCTCTATTGGCCCATTCCTCGCTTGCGCGTGGTGCGCGCTGGAGCGTTCAAGAGTAGTAAGCGCACCAGTAGCGTTGGGCGGGCTGGCTTCCGATGCGCTGGATACCCTGGCAAAACTTCAAGTTCTTCGCCGGGTTCCGATTGAAGACCCGAGGCCTGCAGCCAGGTCGCTGTATGAGCCCCTCGCCTGGAGCTATCGAGCTTCTTGGTCGCGCGCGGGCACAGATCTCGAGGCTCTACTGACCGGGGCACTCGTACGACTGGCTGCTGATTCAGACTCACGCGCGAAGCGTGGCTTAGGGGTCGCACTAGGCAGGAATGAAGCTCGAGCGTATCTTGCCAACCTACTACGCAAGCATCGGCTTGACCCATCGCTGGGCGATGGCTTGCGATCAACGCAGCTGAAAGAGTGGGAAGCGTTGAGCTTGGGGAGAAAACGATACGTTCTCTGGGCGAGTATGCGGAATGCCTCATCGGCGGTCCTTCAATCCGATATGGATGGAGAACCGATATGGATGGAGAAGAGGTTCGTCGCGCGCTTGACCGTGAGATCGGCAGGACAATCTCGTGGCTGCTTGGACGCGTCCATTCCGGATCGCTTACGCCCACCGACTACTGTTTTTTACCGGGTCATGGTTGGCGCCAGCCGCTCATCCTGGATGTTGCAATGGAGACATTCCTTCCGTTAGGGCCGCGGTACTGGCTTGAGTCAAGCGAGCGGTGGGTGCTCTAGCGAATGTTGCAACAGGCATCGTTGCCCCATAGGGACACGTCAGGCTTAGTAGCTCCATTCAGTCAGAACAAGCCCCAAATTCAGTTTGCGCAGCGCACAGCACCTCGTCCGGAGCATTGGCCAGCAACTCCGCCGGCGACATTCCGCTCAGGAGCGCATGGGGAGACAGGAACCACTCCACTTCGCCCCAGCCAGTAGTGCGGCGCAGGCCCTCCGGCTCGCGTTCGAACGGACCAAAGTCTCGTAGTACCTTCAGGACCTCAGCCAGAAGAGGTAAAGGTCCTCCATTACGGCCGAATTGCCAGTTCGGGTAGCGGTAGCACGGCGTAGGATGCGACAGGTACACACCCAAGAGCTGTCCTGCGCGTCGCATATGGCTTGCACAGCGAGCGTGGGTTGAGGGGTAAGTGTTGATTCTCGCCGTGGCCTGGGCGGCACAAAGCCACTTTTCCGCCAGGATCTGGCGCCTAGCCGCCGCGTCGTTCAAGATCTGCTGGGACGATTGCTGAGTCAGTTTGCATGCGACAAGTTCGTCAGCAGTCGCATGGGGCTTTCGCTGTCTTACTCGATGGGTGCGGTCATCACTTTGCACGGGATCGGGATCCTGATTGCGTAGTCGAAGTACGCAGAAGTGCCCAGGGCTGGGGATTGGTCATTCATCCCCGGGGCTGCAACCTTGTGGTGCGCTCTCCCTGCGACCGGACTAGCAGCATTTTTCGCTATGCGGCCGAGGCGCAAGCGCCTAACAAGATGACGATCAGAATGGGTAGGGTCATGTCAGAATTCCCCAACCAAATGACAGCCTAAGGGGGCGGCATGGATGCGAAGTCTTCGAAAATTTCGTGGGGAATCTTGGTCGGTGCGACTGTTGTGGGCTTTGTTGCAGGAGCCGCATCTGTTTGGATGCTCTTCGGTGAGGAGTGGAGCTATAGCCTCGACTTCGGCACTGGATCGCGAGCGGATTGGGCTGCTGCCGCGGGCACTTGGGTAATTGGCTGTGCCGCTGCCTACTATGCCAGGCAGGCGCACATGCATCGGAAAGACGAGGTCCGAGAGCAGAGGGCGCGAAGCGCGAGGGGGGCAAAGGCCTGGCTCACGCTTGCGGACACCTCGATCATCAATGCCAAGGTGATCAAGCCCCAGGTTGAGGCGTTCCTTGAGGAGGCTGATAGCGAGAGGCCAGAGGTGTGGCACTGGGATGATCTGCTGAAGCGTGTGGCGCTCAATGCAAAAGACGTAGTCCTTCCTTCTGAAGTTACCGACTTGCTTGACGAAGACGCCATTAGGGAAATCGCGAGGTTGAATTTTGCTCTTGATGCGATAAGAGGAACTGTGGCGCGTGGCCAGGGCTACATTGCGGACTACAAGGGCGACGTGAATCGAAAAATTGACGACACCGACATGAAAGTTACAAGGGATATCTTGGGCTTTGCGATGAGAGCCCACGAGAACTGCACCGAATTTAAGAAGCTCGTCGCGGTCGCGAGAAGATCTCTGTAAGAGTGCGTCCATGTGCCCCCTGCCTCTGTCCAAGCCTCTGCTCCGAGGAAACCCGCCAGTGGCTTTGAGATGCCGGATCGATGTGGCACGTAAAGCGCTGAACGTCAGCAGCGACGCGGAGTTCGCACGCCAGCTCGGCGTATCGCGCGGAACAATTTCGCTGCCCGACACGGTGATGTGCGCAAACTTGGCTGGGCTGACGGGACTGCCGTTGACGCGCGTCCTAGGGATCGTCGACGAGGCGCGTGCCGTCAGCCGAGAGGAGAAAGCGGTATGGCGGAAGCTGGCAGCGACCGCAGCTGGCCTGCTCCGCCAACTGTGACTAGTCCTTTTTCGGAAGGCGCGATACAAGTTCTTTTCGGGTAGAACAGATCACGTCGTGGGTGCAATTTGCCTGTCTATAGAAATAGAATCCAACCGCCACGGCGGCTGCAAGCCCAACAATTCCAAGGATGACCCAAGCCTCCGGAAAACGGAGTGACGCAAGAATCGTAGCGCCGAGCAGGAAGGCGGGGGCAGCCCACATCATGGCAAGCTCAAAGTAGAGAGTCGTGGCGAGTCTACTCATGTATCGATACCCAACCGGCTCTTTATCTAGGACCTGCGACAGATAGCTATACCAGTTCTCCAAAACCTGATGCGCCTCCTCCTTTCTGTTGTCCCACTTGACCTCAAGCTTAGTTCCTTGCGCCTCGAAAAACGTACCGGCTACGATTGCGGCAGAGAAGATCAGGGCATGTCCAAGAGTGGAGTTTGAGTCGAAGCCAAGGGTTGCCTTTGTGTGCTGGACGAGCGCGAGCAACCAAGGCGTGATGGCGATCAGGCCTGGCACCAAAATCCCAAGGACCGTCCGTGTCAGCGTAAATGGCATAGTTCCCTCAGCGAATGCTAGTCGAGCCGATCCAAGAGCAGATTCAGCACGCAGAATTGCCAGTCAAAGCTTGAGTGAAATCAACTTTGCGTCATCGAGGCGTCGTGTTCAAGTATCTTCCGCGGCTGCTGGGACGGCTAGGCGTGTGGGCTGGGAGTTATCCGGGCAGTCGGGCTCCGGACAGTGCCAGCGCCTCTGAAGGATGCAGCGGCCCCTATCCTCAATAAACCCCCTAGTCGCCGGCACCGAAGAAACGTGTCAGCTCGAGGCTTGATGCTTACCGAGACTCAACCCTATTGCGTTGTTCGGATAGGCATCACACCCTTTCGCGCAATTTCCAACCTTCCAACATCGCCAACAGGCACG